>Ga0302319_10006630_pt1 | contig 22930 bp, 26 predicted proteins | sample Bog_T0_2_FD_203319 | JGI IMG/M metagenome (GOLD analysis project Ga0302319, IMG submission 203319) | Peat permafrost microbial communities from Stordalen Mire near Abisko, Sweden - Bog_T0_2 | ecosystem: Environmental > Terrestrial > Soil > Wetlands > Peat | place: Sweden: Abisko, Stordalen Mire...
ACAGCGCGCGGCCGGCGGCGCGGCGCAGATCGTCGGCAGCGTCAGCGCGATCGACCTGAACTCGGCGCCGCCGTCGCTGACCGTCGTGCGCGGTCCGAGCGTGCGCACGATCGCGATCACCTCGACCGCCGCGATCGCGCTGCAGGACGTCGTTGCGCGCACGAGCGCCGCCGGGACCTTGAACGACGTGCACGTCGGCGACGCCGTCAGCGCCGTCGTGCTGGCCGACGGCCGCGTCGCGTCGGTGATCGTGCGCTACGCGTCGCGCATCGGGACGATCGCCGCTATCTCGGGCAGTCAGTTCGTGCTCGACGGCGGTTTCATCATGAGCCCAGATCCGGCGACGACGATCAGCTTGAACGGCGATCCCGCGGCGTTCTCCGATCTGCGCGTCGGCGATGCTGTCGTGGTGCGGCTCAACCCGGACACGAACGAAAAGCGCCAGATCATCGCCGCGCGTGCCGTCGCCGCAACGCCCGGCCCGGTGGGGCCGGTCGCGATCTCGTCGTTCACGCTGGAAGCGCCGCGCGCGCTGCGCTCGGGCGAAGCCTACGACGTCGTGCTGCGCGGCACGCCCGGCGGGCGCGCGAGCTTCGACATCGGGACCTACCTGACGGGCCTGCCGTTGCCCGAAACCGTGCCCGGCATCTACGCCGCGCACGACGTCGTGCCGCCCGACGTGAACTTCGGCCCGACGCCGGTCTACGGCCATCTTTCCGCCGCCGGCACCGACGCGCCGCGCGCCGAGGCCGCGACGTTGCTTGCCGTCTCGAACGCTCCGCCGCAGATCGTCGACATCGCGCCGCTCGGCGGCCAGACCGTCAACAACAACCGGCCGTCCATCTACGCGACGTTCCGCGTCCCGACCGGCGTCGGCATCGATCCTGCCAGCGCGACGATCGTCGTGAACGGCGCCGACGTCACGCTCTCCGCCACGCGCACCGATCAGTTCGTCCTCTACAGCCCGAGCATCGCACTGGCCGATGGCCCGGTGTCGGTGCAGGTTCGCATTGCCGATGCGGCCGGCAACGTGCAGACGCGCAGCTGGTCGTTCACGGTGCGCGCGCGATGAGGCGCCTGGTGTGCGCCGTGCTGCTCGCGCTCCTCACCGCCTGCGGTAACCTCGATGAGAGCGGGCGTACCGAACTCGTCATGGCGCGCGTCAAAGATGCGATCAACCTCGATCCCGCGCACGCAACCGACGGCCAATCGCTCAACGTCAGCTCCGAGATCATGGAGGGCCTGGTGATGTTCCGGCCCGGCACGTTCGATGTGACCGGGGCGCTGGCGACGAAGTGGTCGATCGACCCCAGCGGAACGCGCTGGACGTTCACGTTGCGGCCGGGCGCGCGCTTTTCCGACGGGACGCCGGTCGACGCGGCGGCGGTGAAGTTCAACTTCGATCGCTGGCGGCTGCAAGGCGATCCCGATCACGGCGCGTTCTCCTACGCGTACTGGGTCTCGGAGTTCGGCGGCTTTTCCGACGATCCGAAAAACCCGGGCGTCGTGCGCGACGTGATCGTCGATGCGCCCGATCGCGTGACGTTCGTGCTGGCCCAAGCGTCGGGAACGTTCCTGCGCAACCTCGCGATGCAGTCGTTCGCGATCGGCTCGCCGGCGGCGATCCGGCGCGATCCCAAGGCCTTCGAGCAGCATCCGATCGGCAGCGGACCGTACGTGCTGCGCGAGTGGCTGCGCGACGATCACCTCACGCTCGATGCGAACCCCGACTACACCGGGCCGTTGCCGCGCCCCGCGATCAAGACCGTGGCGATCCGCGATATTCCCGATCAAGCGACGAGCGTGCTCTCGATCGAGAAGGGCGAGCTCGCGATGCTGACCGATCCACGCCCCGACGACGCGGCGTTGCTCGCAACGCAGCCCGGCATCCACATCGTGCGCCAGCCCTCGAACAACCTCGCCTATCTGGCGATGAACGTCGAGAAGAAGCCGTTCGACAACGTGCTGGTGCGGCGCGCGGTCGCGCAGGCGATCGACATCCCCGCGATCCTCAAAGCGCTCTACGGTCCGGGCACGAGCCCCGGCGACAATTGGACGCCGCCCGGCATGCTCGGTGAGAACAAGCGCGTCAAGATTTGGCCGCACGACGTCGCCGCGGCGAAGCGGCTGCTGGCGCAAGCGGGCTTCCCGCACGGTTTCGCGACGACGCTCTTTCTGCCGACGACCCCGCGCCCGTATATGCCCGATCCGGAGCGGCTGGCCGAAGCGATTCAAGCCGATCTCAAAGACGCCGGGATCGACGTGACGCTCGAGCCGCTCGAATTCGGCGTGTTTTTGAGCAAGGTCCAGAACGGCGAGCATCCCATGTGTCTGATCGGCTGGAGCGGCGACAACGGCGATCCGGACAATTTCTATTATCCGTTGCTCGATCAGGATTCGGCCGTGAAGCCGTTCGCGCAAAACTACGCGTTCTGGCGCGATCCGGGCTTTCACAAGCTGATGCTGGCCGGTCAACGCTCGGTCGTCGAAGCGGAGCGCCGCAAGATCTATATGCAGGCCGCGCAACTGGTCCACGACCAGGTGCCGGCGATCTCGCTGCTGCACACGCCGGTGCCGGTCGTGCTGCGCGACTCGGTGCGCGGGTTCGTGCCGAGTCCGGATACCGAATACCACTTCGAACTGATGACGACGGGGACGTGATGCACGAAGACTGTCTGTTCTGCAAGATCGTGCGCAAGCAGATTACGGCGCAGGAAGTACTGCGCGACGAGCACGTCGTGGCGTTCTACGATCTCAATCCGCAAGCGCCGACGCACGTCCTGGTGATCCCGACGCAACACGCCGAGCATCTATCCGCCTTCGCCGCAAGCGGCAACGCCGCGGCCGCCGACCGGCTGCTCTCCGCCGCCGCGGAGATCGGCACGCGTTTCGGTCCCGGCGGCTACCGGGTGGTGATCAACGAGGGCCCGGACGCGGGGCAAAGCGTCTTCCACCTCCACGCCCACGTCCTCGCCGGCCGGCCCCTGGGGTGGCCGCCGGGGTAATTACCGGCGGTGCCTGACGTACTCGTCTTCGAGCATCCCGTAGCGGCAGAGCGGCTGGAACGTGCCGTCGGGCGCGCGGAAGCCGTCGCGGTCGGCGCCTTCGAACCGAAACCCGTGCAGTTCGTAGAGCGAGCGCGCACGCGCGTTCGCCGCGGTCACGTAGAGATAGGTGCGATGAACGCGCTGCTCGTCAAAGGCCCAGGCCAGCGCGCGGCGCAGCGCCCACGTGCCGGCACCCTTCCCCGGCTGAGCGACGACGAGCGTTTGGAGTTCGGCGAGCCAGCTGTCCTCCAGGCGTGCGCGCCACAGTGCGATGGGAGCGCCATGCCTGTCGAGGACGACGCGCTGCGCCGCGCCGGGGCGATCGACGGCTGCGCGGACCGCGTCCTCATCCGGCTGCTGCATGTACGCGCGAGCGTGCGGCGCCGCATGCAGCCCCACGATCCACGCCGTATCGGCAGCCGTGACATGGCGTTCGCTGAAGCTGCCGCCGCCCTCGAACTCTCCCATTCGCCCCGCGCTACGACGCCCGGGGCCGGCGTCCCCGGCGCGACCGCCCCGCCGGGTGGCGGTCCCTCGACTGCGCGCTGCGGCGCTTCGCTCGGGATGACAAGGGGGGGCGGTTTGTGGTAGCGTTATCAGTCGGGCCGCCCAGGCGGCCGAGAGACGGCGTTCGCGCCGGGCGAAGGGAGGGTTGTTCGTGGAAGTACGCATTGCACCGGGAGAGACCATCGAGAGCGCGCTGCGCCGTTTTAAAAAGGCCACGCAGAAGGCCGGCGTCCTCGCCGAGGCGCGCAAGCACGAGCACTACGAGAAGCCGAGCGTCCGCCGCAAGAAGAAATCCGCCGCCGCCCGCAAGCGCCGGGCCTAAACCGGGCCGGCAACAGAGCGCAAAGCACCCACCGATCGGTAACGGAGCGCAAAGCACCGCCGGTACGTAACGGAGCGCAAAGCACCCACCGATCGGTAACGGAGCGCAAAGCACCCACCGATCGGTAACGGAGCGCAACCCCCACTGTCATCCCGAGCGGAGCGCGTAGGCGCGGAGTCGAGGGACCGCCACCCGGCCCCGAATTCGCAAGCAAACCGAGAAGGCGTCTCCCCGAGGCGCCTTCGTAATTGTAGGACAAGAACGACCGTGAGCGTCAAAGACCAGATTTCCTCGGATCTCAAAGAAGCGATGAAGGCGCGCGATCAGGTGCGCCTGGATACGTTGCGCAGCGTGCTTTCGGCGTTCACGTACAAGCGTGTCGAAGCCGGGCACGATCTCGCCGACGACGAGCAGCTCGCGGTCGTGCAGAAGCTGGTCAAACAGCGCGCCGACTCGATCACCGAGTTCGCTAAGGCCGGCCGCACGGAGCTGGTCGAAAAAGAGACGCGCGAGCGCGACATCCTGCAGCAGTATCTGCCGGCCCAAAAGTCGGCCGACGACGTGCGGGCGATCGTGCGCGCCGCGCTCGCGGGCATTCCGGCCGACGGCCGCAATCAAGGCGCGGCGATGAAGGTCGTCATGCCGCAGCTCAAGGGGCTGGCCGACGGCAACCTCGTGCGGCAGATCGTCACCGAGGAACTTGCGCAAGCGTAACCTTCGCCGGCCGCCCGGGTAGGAGCAGCCGTGAGCGATTGGGTGGCTCTCGCGAACGATCCGAACGTCAGCGGCCTGCTGCTGGCACTCGGTTTTGCGGGCCTGCTGATCGAGATGCAGACGCTGCACGGTGTTGCGGGCGTCATCGGTGTCGCGGCCTTCGCGGCGTTCTTCGCAAGCCACCTGATCGGCGGTTCGGCCGATACCACGGTGCTGCTGATTGCGCTCGCCGGCCTCGTCGGCATCTTGCTGGAACTGCACGTGCTGCCCGGTCACGGCGTCGCCGGCGGCCTGGGCGCGCTCGCGCTGCTCGCGGCGGTCGTGCTGGCGTTCGGCGGGCCGTTCGTGGGCTTGGCCGTGCAAGCGCTCTCGATCGCGATCGTCCTGACCGTGATCGCGTTCGTCGTCGCGGTGCGGCTGTTTCCGCAGAACGCATTCGTGCGCCGCGTCGCCTTCACGGGCGTCCAGGGCGCGGACTACGTCGCCGCACCCGACCGCCGGCGGCTGATCGGCCACGCGGGAATGGCGACCTCGTTCCTGCGGCCGGCCGGTCATGCGACGATCGACGGCGAGCGCGTCGACGTCCTGAGCGAAGGTGAATTCGTTGCCGCCGGTTCACCGGTCATCGTTACCCGGGTTGAAGGGGCGCGCGTCTTCGTGCGTCCGAGGAGTACCGCCGTGAACCCACCGCCGCTGAGCTGGAAGCGCCCATGGTCGCCGTAGCCTCGTGGTTTGTCCTGGCGGCGATCGCCGTCATCCTCGTGCTCGTGCTGTACTACTTCCCGCTGGGCTTGTGGATCCGCACGATGGCGGCCGGCGTCCCGCTCTCGATCGGCGCGCTGATCCGCATGCGCGTGATCGGCGTGCCGGCCGGGCTGATCGTCGCCAACCTCGTGCGCTCGCGCAAATCCGGCCTGAGTCTCACCGTCGATCAGTTGCAGTCGCACGTGCTCTCCGGCGGTGACGTCGAGAACGTGACCCTGGCGATGATCGCAGCCCAACGCGCGCAGATTCCGCTGGAGTGGCAACGCGCCGCGGCAATCGATCTTGCCGGACGCAACGTGCTCGAGGCGCTGCAGAATTTCGTCACGCCCAAAGTCATCGAGACGCCGGTGTTTCAGGGCGTCGCGCAAAACGGCATCCAGCTCAACGTCAAGGCGCGGATCACCGTGCGCAGCAGCCTCGACCGCTACGTCGGCGGCGCGGGCGAACCGACGATCGTGGCGCGCGTCGGCGAGGGCGTCGTCTCGGCCGTCGGCGCGGCGATCGACCACAAAGAAGTGCTCGAATATCCCGATCGTATCTCACGCGCGGTGCTCGCCAAAGGGCTCGACGCCGGGACGGCGTTCGAGATCGTGTCGATCGACATCGCCGACGTCGACGTCGGCAAAAACATCGGCGCCGAACTGCAAACCTCGCAAGCCGAAGCCGACCGCCGCATCGCGCAGGCGAAGGCGGCCGAACGGCAATACGCGGCACTTGCCGCCGAGCAAGAGATGAAAGCCGAAACGCAGCGCATGCGCGCGAAAGTCGTCGAGGCCGAAGCGACGATCCCGGTCGCGTTGGCCGAGGCCTTTCGCAGCGGCAATCTCGGCGTGATGGACTATTACCGGATGAATAATCTCAAAGCCGATACCGAGATGCGCGGCGCGATCGGCCAGGGTGCGCTCGAGCCGGCGCCTGCGGCACCGCTGAAATGAACGACGCCGAGCCCGCGTTCCCGTCGCTGGATCTCTCCTTACCGGGCGCTCCGGCGGCGGCCGTGCCGTCCGCGAAGCGTTCCACCCCGGGCTGGGCGGTCAACGCCGTCATCGCGGCCGAAGTCCTCGGGCCGCCGCTCGCGCTGCGGCCGCCTGCCACTCTCGGGGATCCGCGCGCGTTCTAGGAAGCAACCCCCTCGCCACGCAAGGAGCCGGCCGCCTGCCCCCAATCACCATCGAATCGACGTTTGCGCTCGACGGTCTCGACGATCATCTGCGCTTTTACGGTCATCACGATCGCAACATCGGCGCCCTCGAAGCGCTGATTCCGGTCGTGATCCGGGTCGACGGGGAACGGCTCCACGTGAGCGGCGAGCGCGAGGCGGTACGCCGGGCGGGCGGCGTGCTCGACGCGATGTTGCAAGCCGCGCGCGCCGGTTCGCACGTCACGCCGGACGACGTCGCCTTCTCCGCGCGCGCCGTCGCCGCCGAAGGCATCCCGAAAACGCTCTTCGTCACCCAGCGCGGCAAAGAGATCCGGCCTAAGACGGCCGGCCAGCGCGCGCTCGTCGCGAGCATCGCCGCCAATACGCTGACCTTCGGGATCGGTCCGGCCGGTACGGGCAAAACGTTTCTCGCGATCATTATGGCCGTGCGCGCGCTCAAGGAGCGCGAGGTCTCGCGGATCGTGCTCTCGCGGCCGGCCGTCGAAGCGGGCGAGAAGCTCGGCTTTTTGCCCGGCGATCTCAAGGAGAAGGTCGATCCGTATTTGCGTCCGCTCTACGACGCGCTGGGCGAAGCGCTCGACGACGCGACGGTCGGTAAGTATCTCGAGCGCGGCGTGATCGAAGTCGCGCCGCTGGCATACATGCGCGGGCGCACGCTCTCCGATGCCTACGTGATTCTCGATGAGGCGCAGAACGCCACGCGCGAGCAGCTCAAGATGTTTCTCACCCGTTTGGGGTCGGGTTCGAAGATGATCGTCAGCGGCGACGTGACGCAGATCGATCTGCCGCGCGGCGCGCGCAGCGGCCTGGTCGACGTCGAGCAGCTCTTCAGCGGGATCGACGGGGTCGGCATCGTGCGCCTCAACGAAACCGACGTCGTGCGGCATCCGCTCATCGCGAAGCTCGTCGCGGCCTACCAGCGCGCCGGAGACGCGTAGCCCATTCCGGTCTATTACGCCAACCGGACGCGCGGCACGGGCTTGCGCGCCCAGCCGTTGCGCGCGACGCTCGAGCGGCTGCTCGACGCCGTCGGCGCGCGCGGCGCGACCGTCTCGCTGAGCCTGGTGCGCGATGCGGAGATGCGCGCGCTCAACGCGGCCCATCGCGGCAAGGACGCGCCGACCGACGTGCTGAGCTTCCCGCTCTACGAACCGCAGGCGTTCGCGCGCCGCGGCCACACCCGTCCGCGCGCCGCCGTCGCGGGCGAACGCATGCTGGGCGACATCGTGATTTCGATCGATACCGCGCGCGTGCAAGCCGCGCAGTACGAGGCGACGCTCGAACGCGAGGTCGAGCGCCTGCTGATCCACGGCGTGCTGCACCTATGCGGCCACGATCATCTCGCTGCGGGCGAGCGGCGCGTGATGGAACGCGAAGAGCGCCGTCTCGCCGCTGCGATCGGTATGCCCTGGCCCTATCCGGAGGACGCGGGATGAACGGACAGCGGACGTTCTGGCGCTCGTTCCACCACGCGTTCGAAGGGATCGTGTACGCTGCGCGGACGCAGCGCAACATGCGCCTGCACCTCATTGCGGCGGCGCTGGTGCTGGCCGCCACCCTGTACCTGCGCTTGCAGCGGCCCTACGTGATCGGGATCGTCGTCACGGTCGCGATGGTGCTGGGGTTCGAACTGCTCAATACCGCCCTCGAAGCGGTGGTCGATCTGCTGACCGAGGCCGAGCATCCGCTCGCCAAGGTTGCCAAGGACGCCGCTGCCGGCGCGGTCCTCGTCACCGCGTTCGCGGCCGTGATCGTGGGTTACCTGACGTTCTACGAGGGCATCCTGGCCGGCGGCGACCGCGTGTACCGCGCCGCCCTGGCGCTGCCCGCCAACGCCGTCTTCATCGGCCTCGTGATCGTCGGGATCGTGACGGTCGTGGCCAAGGCCAAGGTCGGCCGCGGGACGGCCTTACGCGGCGGCGCGGTCAGCGGCCATGCGGCGCTGGCGTTCGCGGCCGCGACCTTCATCTCGCTGCTCGGCGGGAGCGCGCTGCTGGCCGGGCTAGCGTTTTTCCTCGCGCTCCTGGTCACCCAAAGCAGGGTCGAATCCGGGATCCACTCCGCCCGCGAGGTGTTTTACGGCGGCCTGCTCGGGACGGGCGTGAGCTACGTGCTGTGGCTCTGCCTGCGCCTGCCGCATGTGGTATAATGCCCCGAGCGTGAGCGATCACTGGCCGGAAATCCTCGCCCTCGTCGTTTTTGTGGGCGCGGCCGCGTTTTTTGCCGCATCCGAGGCGGCGATCGTTTCGGTCTCGCGGATCAGCGCCCGAACCTACGCCGAGAAGGGCGTCAAGGGCGGCGCCCGGCTGCAGCGCGCCCTGCTGGACCGCAACCGCACGCTGACCTCGATCCTGATCGCCAACACGTTCGTGTTGCTGGCGACCGACAGTATCGCGACCTATCTGTTCATCCACCTCGGCATTCCGCAAGCGCCGCTCTGGTCGACCCTGGCGACGACGGTCGTGCTGCTGCTCTTCGGCGAGATTTTGCCCAAGACGCTCGCCGTCTCGAACAGCAGCGCCGCAGCGCTGCGCCTGGCCGGGCCGCTGACGTTCTTCACCTGGCTCCTGACGCCGCTGACGGCGGCGTTCTTGGCCGTGACCAACCTGATCGTGCGCCTGTTCGGCGGCTCGCCGCCGCACGGCCCCTACGTCACCGAAGACGACATCAAGACGCTCGTCAACGTGGGCGTCGAGCAGAACGTCCTCGAGGAGGGCGAACGCCAGCTGATCCACTCGATCATCGAGTTCGGCGATACGATCGTGCGCGAGGTCATGACGCCGCGCACCGACATGATTGCCGTTCCGGCCGACGCGCCGGCGCGGCGCGCGCTGGATCTGGTGATCGCCGACGGCTACTCGAAACTGCCGGTCTACGACGAGACCGTGGACAACGTCATCGGCGTCGTTCACGATCGCGAGTTGCTGATCTCCTTGGCCAACGGCACGATCGCGTCGACGTCGCTGCGCACTTTGATGCGTCCGGTCGCGCACGTTCCCGAAAGCAAACGCATTTCCGAATTGCTGCGCGAGATGCAGCGCGGAAAATACTCGCTGGCGATCGTCGTCGACGAATACGGCGGCACGGCCGGCCTCGTGACGATGGAAGACCTGCTCGAGGAGATCGTCGGCGAAATTCGCGACGAGCACGACGAAGGCGAAGAAGAGCCGATCCGGCGCATCGCCGACGACGAGACGGTCGTCGAAGCCGGCACCAACATCGAAGACCTCAACGCGGCCTTGGGCCTCGATTTGCCGCACGAAGATTTCGAGACGATCGGCGGCTATACCGTCGGTCTCTTCGGCCGGCTGCCGCACGAGGGCGAGGAAGTCGCGGCGGGCGAGGGCGTGCGGCTGCGGGTCGATCGCACGCGCGGCCGGCGTATCCTCGCCGTGCGCGTTTTCACCAACGGCAAAGCGCACGACGATGCCGGCGAACGCGAACCCGCAACCGGCGATGCGCGACCTCACTGACCTGCGGGCGGCGGCACGTGCCGCCCGCGCCGGCGCCTACGCGCGCTATTCGCACTTCACGGTCGGCGCCGCGGTGGAAACGGCCGACGGCCGCCGCTTCACCGGTGCCAACGTCGAGAACGCCTCGTACGGCTTGACGATCTGCGCCGAACGCACGGCGGTGTTCGCGGCCGTGCTGGCAGGGGCGCGCAGCATCGCGGCGGTCGCCGTGAGCGGGCCCGACGGTGCGACCACGTCGCCGTGCGGCGCCTGCCGGCAAGTGCTCGCGGAGTTCGGCGCGCCCGACGTCCCGCTCACCTACGCGCGCGCCGACGGCGGCTGGACGGACACGACGCTCGGAGCGCTATTGCCCGCGGCGTTCGACGGCGGCACGCTGGGAGCGGGCTGATCGAACGCACCTACACGACCGACGCGATCGTGCTGCGCGCGCGCAACCTCGGCGAGGCCGATAAGATCTTCACGCTCTTCACGCGTGCGTACGGCAAGGTCGATGCGGTGGCCAAGGGCGTTCGGCGGCCCAAGAGCACGCTGGGCGGGCGGCTGGAGCTGCTGACGGAGTCGACGATGACGTTCCACCGTGGCCGCTCGCTCGACATCATCACGTCGGCGGTGACCGTTCGTTCGCACTGGGCCGGACTGACCGAACCGCGCGCGCTTGCGGCGGCTTCGCTGATCGCCGAAATCGTCGATCTGTTCTGCGAGCCCGAACTGCCGCTCGATGAGATCTACGCGCTGTTGACCGGCGCCTCGCTTGCGATCGCCGCGGCCGAGACGCCGGCGTCGCTCGTCCCGCGCTTCGAGCTGCGCTTGTTGCACGCGCTCGGCCTCGCGCCGCCCGACGACAGCTGCATCCGCTGCGGCGGCGCGTTCGACGAGCACGGGGCGTGGGTCGATATCGACGCCGGCGGGCTCGGCTGCGAGCGCTGCTACGGCGCGCGCGGCGACGCCCACGCGCTCGATTCCGCCGACGTCGAGAACTTTCGCGCGCTCGGAGCGCCGCGTGGCGCCGGGCAGCGCGCCGCGGTGCTCGCGACGCCGAAGGTCGCGCGCGCGATCGACGACCTGGTGACCTTCCATCTGGGCCGGCGGCCCAAAGCGCGCGCCTTGCTCGACGCGTTCGCCGCACCGTAATGGCGATCGACGGGCCGGTGCTGGCCCTGGACGTCGGCGAGCGGCGCATCGGCGTTGCGGTCAGCGACCCGTCGGGCGCGTTCGCGTTTCCGCACGATACGATCGAGCGGACCAACGTGCGCGACGACATCGCCGCGATCGTCGCGATCGCGCGCGAGCGCGCCGCCGGGACGATCGTGATCGGCGATCCGCTGACCTTAGCCGGGACACGCGGCATCGCCAGCGGTAAGATCGACGCCTTCGTCGCGCACCTCGAGCGCGCGTACGACGGCCGGATCGAGCGCGTCGACGAGCGGCTGACGACCGCGGCCGTGCAGAAGTCGCTGATCGGCGCCGACGTCTCGCGCGCAAAGCGAAAGACGGTCGTCGATAAGCTCGCCGCGGCAATGATTCTCGAAACGTATCTGGCGCGCGCGCGGCGGTGAACCGGCTGCGCTTGGCGCTGGTCAATTCGGCGATCGCCATCGTCGTTGCGACGGGCGTGATCGTCGGGGCGGCCGCGCTCTGGTTCCGCGCGGCGGTGTACGAGGACCGCTCGCTGCCGGCCGCGCCGGCGACGTTCGTCGTCCCCGATGGAGCGACGTTCGGCGACGTGGCCGGGGCGCTCGAGGGTGCCGGCATTCTCGCGCATCCGGTGGCGTTCCGCATCTTGGCGCGCCTGCGCGGCGACGAGACGAGCATCCAAACCGGCCAGTTCCGTTTCCCAGCGCACCAAACGAGCGACGAGATCCTCGAACGGCTGGTCTCGGGCGCCACGACGGCGACCTGGGTAACCTTTCCGGAAGGCTTCACCGCGCGCGAGATCGGCCGCCGCCTGGCGGCCCGGCGCCTCGGCGACGCGGCGACGTTCGACCGCTACGCCGCGCGAACGTCGCTCGTCATCGATGGTACCCGCACGCGCTCGCTTGAGGGCTTCCTGTTTCCCAGCACGTACCTGATCCCGGCGGGCGCCGCGCCCGCGCGCATCGCCGGTATCCTGACCGACCAGTTTTTTCGCGAGCTTCCGGAGAATGCGCAGGCCAAGGCACGCGCGCTCGGCCTGACCGTCCCGCAAGTGATCGCGGTGGCGTCGCTGATCGAGCGCGAGGCCCAGGCCGACGACGAACGGGCGCTCATGGCCGGCGTCTACTATAACCGGCTGCGGGCGGGAATGCCGCTCCAAGTTGACGCATCGATCGAGTATATCTTTCCCGAGCACCACGACGTGATCACCGGCCGGGACCTCGCCATCGACTCCCCGTACAACACGTATCTCCACGCCGGCCTTCCGCCCACTCCGATCGCGAACCCCGGCAAGGCCTCGATCGACGCCGCATTCGCTCCGACCCCCTCGCACTATCTGTACTACGTTTACAAAGGCAACGGACACCACGCGTTCGCGCGAACGCTTGCCGAGCACAACGCCAACGTCGCCCGCTACCTGCACTGAAGGAGAAGCCAAAATCGAAGGTTCGAACGGTCCGGGCGAAGACGGCGGCGAGAGCGGACCGCTGGAGCTGCGCGACGTCCTCGTGATCGAGACGCACGACGGTCAGTCGCTGGAATTCGAAGTCGTGGGCCTCGTCGAAGACGACGAAGACAACGCCTACGCGGTGTGCTACAGCGAGAAGGCCGACGAGTTCGTCGTCACCGACGAAGCGGGCCAACTGCTCGACGACGACGATCTCGCCCAAGAGATCCTCGACGATTTCTTCGTGCTCGCCGAGGAATCGGCACCCGAGGGGACGCCGCCCGAAGCCTAAAGCCGGCGTTCAGACCGCCGCGCCGCGCGGCGGCAGCCAGCGGTCGAGCACGATCCGCAGGTTGGCCAGCGACACGGGCTTGGAGACGTAGTCATCCATGCCGGCCGCCAGGCACGCGTCGCGGTCTTCGTTGAGGGCGTTCGCCGTCATCGCGACGATCGGGACGTGACGCCGGGCGCGGATTTCGTCGCGCCGGATCTCCGATGATGCCTCGTAGCCATCCATCACGGGCATCTGCACGTCCATGAAGATCAGATCGTAGTTCTCGCGCCGCTGCGCGTCGACGGCCTCACGGCCGTTGCTGACCGTATCCGCGGTGAAGCCCAAGCGCTGCAATTGCCGCATCGCGAGGCGCGCGTTGACCTGGTTGTCCTCCACGACCAGCACGCGCTCGTCGCGCGCGACGGGGACCGACGATGTGGGCGTGCTTTCGGCGGCGTGAACGCGCGTGTGGACGGCGTCGCTCAGCGCGTCGTAGAGCGTCGACTGCGCGATCGGCTTCACCAAGTACGCCGCGAAGCCGGCGGCGCGCGCGATACGTGCCCGGGCCGAATCGTCGTGCGCGGTGACCATCAACAGCGGCAGGTCTTTGAGCTGGGACTGCTCGCGAATCGTGCGGCCGACCGAGATGCCGTCGGTCTCGCCCAGACCGTAGTCGACGAGCACGGCGTCGTAGGGCTGGCCGCGGCCGGCGGCGATCTGCAGGCGCGCCAGCGCTTCGTCGCCTTCGGTCGCACCGTCGGAGTGGACGCCCCACGATTCGAGCGTGCGGTGAAAGATCTCTTGGGCGTTCGCGTCGTCGTCGACCACGAGCACGCGCGTGCCGCGCAAGTCGGTCAGCGGCGGCCGCGTGGAGGTCGTGCGCGAGCGGATGAACGGCACCGTGAACGAGAACGTCGAGCCGAAGCCGGGCTCGCTCTCGACGTTGATCTGGCCTTTCATCAGTTGCACGAGCTGGCGCGAGATCGCGAGGCCCAAGCCCGTGCCGCCGAAGCGCCGCGTCGTCGACATATCGGCTTGGCGGAACGGTTCGAAGAGCCGCATGCGGGCGTCGGGATCGATGCCGATTCCGGTGTCGCGTACGCTGAACGTCACCGGGACGCGGTCGCCCTCGGCCGGACCGGCGGTCACGAGGACCGTCACGCTCCCGGTCGGGGTGAACTTCACCGCGTTGCCGAGCAGGTTGGTGAGGATCTGCCCCAAGCGTAGCGCGTCGCCGATCACGACCTCGGGCACACTCGGATCGACGTAGGTCAGCAGGTCGAGCTCTTTGGCCCGCGCCTGCGGCGCGACCATAGCGGCGATCGATTCGACCAGCGGGATCAAGTCGACGTCCGTGTGTTCGAGTTCGAGCCGCCCCGCTTCGATCTTCGAAAAATCGAGGATCTCGTTGATGACCGCGAGCAGCATCTCGCCCGAACTGCGGATCGTCTCGCTGAATTCGCGCTGTTGCGGGGTCAGCGGCGTGTCGAGCAACAGTTCGGTCGTCCCGATCACGCCGTTCATCGGGGTGCGGATCTCGTGGCTCATCGTCGCGACGAAGTCGGATTTCGCATGCGAGGCGGCCTCTGCGCGCGCGAGTGCGAGGCGCAGTCCGTCCTCGCGCTCGGCGATGCGCGATTGCATGCCGCTCAAGGTCGCATCGAGCGCCGCCAGTTCGTCGTCGCCTTCGACCCGGTCCCCGGGCGGCACCGGATCGCCCTGGCCGTACGCCAGCGCGTTCTTCATGACGCGTTCGAGCCGCCGCACGATCGAACGGCTGGCAGCGAACACGGATACGAGCGTCGCCAGGATGCCCCCCAGCACGGTCACGATCAGCAGGATGCGCACGATCCCGCGCTCGCGTTCGAGCGCGTTTCGCCGCGTGCTCAGAAAGCCGCGCAGTCCGGCGTCGAACCCCGACGCTTCGGTCCGGAAGGCATCCATCGTGAGCCGGGCGCTCTCGCCGGTGATCAGGTCGCGCGCCGCCGCGCTGCGGCCCGCCCGCGCGGCGGCGACGGTGCGGTCGAGCAGGGCAATTTCTTGGCGTGCAAAGGGCGCGAGCTGGGGCGCGGTCGTCTGGAGTTGCGGTTGGCTCGCGAGCAGGCCGACGAGCGCGGCAAGATGGTGCGCGAAACGTTCGCGGGCACCGGCATACGGCGCGGCGTACGCGGACTCGCGGGTGAGCGCGTAGCCGAACGCCGCGACGTGGGCGTCTTGGACGTCGATGACCAGGTCGCTCGACGCGGCGAGGCCCTGAACGGCGATCCGGGCCGTCGTGCTCTCTTGCTCGGTTCGTTGGCCGAAGAAGGCAATAACCAGCACGAGCCCGATCACGAGTCCGAGCGGCAGAACGACCAGTGCGAGACTGCGCCGGCGCAAGCTCATAGGTACAGATGTAGGTGCTGTGTCGCCGTTGGAGATTCTTGCCGGAATCCGTCAATGCTTGCGAGAACGCCCAATGCCGCCGTGGAGAGGTGGCCGAGCGGCTGAAGGCGGCGGTTTGCTAAACCGTTATACGGATAACACCGTATCGAGGGTTCGAATCCCTCCCTCTCCGAATCGCGCCCGGCAGGGAACGCGCTGATCGCGGAGTACCTTGCGAAGTCGCGCAAGCGGCACGGTTGTGCGGTCGTAGCTCAATTGGATAGAGCAACAGGCTACGAACTTGTAGGTTGGGGGTTCGAGTCCCTCCGACCGCATATCTGATCAATATGAGAGCCCGTACGAAAAAACCGCGTGCGGGCTCGCTTTTTGCGGTCACGGGGTATGCGTGCAGCAAGCACTTGAGATCATCATCGGCGGGCTGTTGCAGGGGAGCGCGTTCGCGCTCGTCGCGCTCGGCTTCGCATTGATCTATCGCGTGACCGGAACGATCAATCTCGCGCAGGGCGCGTTCGTCGTGGTCGGCGCGTTGCTGCTCTACACGTTGCATCAAGTGCTGCTGTGGCCGCTGGCGCTGGCCTTCCTCGCGGCGCTCGTCGTGACGGTCATCGTGGGCACGGTGCTCGCCCAGTTCATCCTCGAGCCCGCGCTGCGCAAACTGCCGCCCAGCGGAATGGTCATCCTCACCGCCGGCATGTTGACGCTCTTCGAAGGCGCGATTCTGCTGTGCTGGGGCAGTCAGCCCTACCAGCTCGAGCCGTTCTCCGGCTCGCGGCCCTACGAGGTGCTCGGGCTGCGCTTCCCGACCCAAGCGCCGTGGGACGTCGGCGCGACCGCCCTGATCGTCCTCGCGCTGTGGTACGTGCTGCAGAAGACCGGCCTTGGCAAAGCGCTGCGCGCGTGCTCGGAGAACCCCGCCGCCGCCGCCTTGATGGGCATCAACGTGCGCCGCATGACGGTGCTTTCGTACGCGGTCGCGGCCGGGATCGGCGGGATCGCGGGGATGGTGATCGGTCCGATCGTCTCGCTGCAATTCGACGGCGGCGGCATCTTCACGACCTCGGGGTTCATCGCGGTCACGATCGGCGGCATCGCGTCGTTCTTCGGCGCCGTCGTCGGCGGGCTTGGCCTCGGCCTGATCGAGCAGATCGCTGCCGGCTATATCTCCTCGCTCTACGCCACGACGTTCGCGCTGGTCTTACTGCTGCTCGTGCTGATCTTGCGGCCGAGCGGTATCATCGCGGGCAAGATTCGCCGCCGCGAAGACGTGCGCGACGCGCCCCGCAATCAAAGCGCCGTCGTCACGCGCTTGGGGACCGGGCAGGCCCGCACGCTCGCGGTGCTCGCCCTCGTGGGGATCGTGGTCGCGCCCCTGTGGCTCAATGCGACGGGCGCGGGCGGATTGCTCAGCTCGCTCGTGATCGCCGGGATCTTTTTCATCGCGCTGCTCGGCCTCGACGTGCTGATGGGCTACTGCGGGCAAGTCAGCCTCGGCCACGCGGCCTTCATGGCGATCGGCGGCTACGGCGCCGCGATCTGTTGCGTGAAGCTGCAGTGGCCGCCGCTCGCCGGCGTGTTCGTCGGCCTTGCCGTGTCGCTCGCATGCGCGACCGTGCTCTCGATGGTGACCGTGAAGTTGCGGGGCCACTATATGGCGCTCGCGACCTTGGCCTTCGGCCTGCTGGTCGACACGCTGACCGTCGGCGACAGCGATCTGACCGGCGGACCGTCGGGCCTGACCGGCATCCCGAATTTCTCGCTCGGCAGTTTCACCTTCACCGGAGCCATTGCCAACTATTACCTCGTGTGGGGCGTGGTGATCGTGAGTTTCATCTTGCTCGCGAACGCGATGCGCTCGGATTTCGGGCGCACGCTGCGCTCGATCCGCACCGATCAGACGGCCGCGCTGGCGCTGGGCGTCGACGTGCCGCGCTACAAGCTCTACGCCTTCTTGATCGGCGCGACGTTCGCGTCGATCGCGGGCAGCTTGTACGCGTTCGATTTTCAGTTTCTTTCGCCCGATATGGTGAGCACGCAGCAGTCGTTCCTGATCGTCACGATGCTCGTGATCGGCGGCGAAGCGACGCTCGCGGGGCCGGTCATCGGCGTCGTTCTGCTGACGCTGTTGCCGACCGCTTTCCAGTTTCTCGCCAACTACAAGACGCTGGCGTCGGGTATCTTGCTGGTCGTCGCGCTCCTGTATTTGCCGAGCGGCCTGTACGGCGGCTTCGTCTGGATCGTGCAGCGCCTCACGGGCCGGCGCCGGAACCTTCCCGGGCCGCAGGCGGCGCCGGTATGAGGGTGCCGGATGGGGATGCGCTGGCGGTCGCCGGCGTGACGAAATCGTTCGGCGGCGTGCATGCGATCGCCGACGTCTCGTTCACGGTTCGGGCGGGCTCGCTGACGGCGCTGATCGGCCCCAACGGCGCCGGCAAGAGCACGATGTTCAACCTGCTCACGAACTTGTACGTGGCCGACCACGGCACGATCTCGTACTTCGGGCGCGATCTGGCCGGAATGCGCTCGGATAAGATCGCGCGGCTCGGGCTGATCCGCACGTTTCAGACCGCGCGCGTGTTCGCCGGGATGACCGTGCTCGAGAACGTGCTGGCCGGCGCGCACATCGGGATGCACGCGAGCCTCTGGGAAGACGCGCTGCGCCTGCCGCGCGCCGCGCGCGAAGAGCGCGGCGTGCGCGAGCGGGCCCGGCACTTGATCGAATTGCTCGGGCTCGCGGCGGTCGTCGAGGAGCCCGCGATCAGCTTGCCGCTGGGGCTGCAGAAGCTGCTCGAGATCGCGCGCGCGCTGATGGCCTCGCCGCGCGTGCTCTTGCTCGACGAACCCGCCGCCGGGCTCAACGACACCGAGACGCTGCGCTTGGCGGAACTGCTGGCCGCGATCAACGCGGCCGGCGTGACGATGGTCGTGGTGGAGCACAATATGTCCCTGGTCATGTCGATTTCCCAAGATATCGTCGTGCTCGATGCGGGGCGCGTCATCGCGCGCGGAACGCCGGCCGAGGTACAAGCCGACGAGCGCGTGATCGAAGCCTACGTCGGCCGCGCGGCCGATGCGGCGGGTGCGCCGTGAGCGCTGCGAATATGCTGGAAGTGAGCGGCCTCTCGGCCGGATATGGTGCGGCCCTCGTGCTGCATGGCGTCGGTCTGACGGTCGGCACGGGCGAGATCGTCGCGTTGGTCGGTGCGAACGGGGCCGGCAAGACGACGCTGCTCAAGACGATCTCCGGTTTGCTGACGCCGCGCGCCGGAAGCGTGGCGATCGCCGGCACGCCGCTCGCCGGCCGTTCGGCCGTCGCACGCGTGAAGATGGGGCTCGCGCACGTGCCGGAGGGCCGGCAAATTTTCGGCGAGCTCACGGTCGAGGAAAATCTCGAGATCGGCGCCTACACCGTGCGCTCGGGGCTCTCGGATGAGGAGTATGCGGCGCGCATCTTCGACGTCTATCACCTCTTCCCGATCTTGGAAGAGAAGAAGGATCTGCCGGCCGGCGGGCTCTCCGGCGGCCAGCAGCAGATGCTGGCGATCGGCCGCGGTCTGATGCTGAAGCCCCAACTCTTGCTGCTCGACGAGCCGTCGCTCGGTCTCTCGCCGTTGCTCGTCACCGAGATCTTTCGCATTCTTTCGTCACTGCGCGAGACGGGCGTTTCGATTCTGCTCTCGGAGCAGAACGCGCGCTTGAGCTTGGCCATCGCCGACCGCGGCTACGTCATCGAGACGGGGAAGATCGTGCGCGAAGGAAGCGGCGCCGAATTGCTCGCCAGCTCCGAGATCATGGAACGCTATCTCGGCGTCGGCACGTCGAGCATCGATCTCGCCGGCGACCCGGTCAAGGACGAATTGGCGCGCAAACTTCGCGGGGTCGTCGGCGTTTAACGGGGGCATGGACAGCAGCACGATCCCGCCGACCCCCGAACAGATCCTCGAACTGAAAGCGCAGCGCGCACTCGACGAAAACGCCCTGCGACTGATCTTCTTCGAGGCGCGGACCGCGAACGGATTTCTCGACGCGCCGGTCGCGCGCGAACTGCTCGAACGCGCGGTCGAGATCGCCGAGCTCGGACCGACCAGCGCCAACACGCTGCCGGTGCGCTACGTGTTCGTCGAATCCGCGGCCGGCAAAGAAAAGCTGCGCCCCGCCCTCTCCCCGGGCAATCTCGACAAGACGATGAAGGCTCCGGTCACGGCGATCGTCGCGGCCGACCTCAAGTTCTACGAGAACATTCCGCGCACGTTTCCGACCCGGCCCGAGATGGCGGCGAACTTTTCGCCGCCCGAAAAGGCCGAGTTCACGCGCGGCTTCGCGCGCGACAACGCGATCTTGCAGATGGCCTACTTCATCATCGCGGCCCGCGCGGTCGGGCTCGATGCCGGCCCGATGGGTGGGTTCGACCGCGAACTCCTCGACGCGGCCTTTTTCCCCGACGGCCGGCTGATCTCGCTGTTCTTGATCAATCTCGGCTACGCCGACGATACTAAGACGTTTCCGCGCTTGCCGCGCCTGCGTCCGAGCGAAATCGCGACCTTCACCTGACCCTCGGCCGGCCCGGGGACCTCGGCGCCGGACTTCACGCGGCCGGGGGGAGCTTCCGGTGACTGCAACGCATGCGTCCGAAGAGGGGTCGAAGGACCGGAGGAAAACTCCCTCCGATTCGTTTCGGCGAATACCGTGGCTCGGTAGCTCAGCGGTAGAGCGGGGGACTCATAAGCCCTAGGTCGTAGGTTCAAATCCTACCCGAGTCACATTTTCTCGAGGTAATCACATGTCGACGATCCCCTGCGATTTCTGCCCGCACCCGGTTGACCGGGCGCAAATGGAAGAGATCGAAATCTCGCACTACGTTCCGGACAGCTCAGGGGACGATCTCGCGTACGCTCGCACGTATTTCTTCGGCCACCCCGATTGCGTGCGCAAGTTCTACCGCGGCCTCGTCGACCACAAGCTGGATCTCTTCAAGCACATCCCAACTTCCACCCCAGCCCCCACCGAAGACAAGAGCGGCGGGCCATAACGCCGAAGCCGTAATGCAGAAAGCCAGCAACATCGTGCGGCTTGGGGCCCGGGAACCACTCCGCGTAGGAAATCGCGAGGCCCCAAACGCGATGGATTCGCTTGAAGCGAATCCACGCTCCCGTGGCACAATTGGATAGCGCGCTTCCCTCCGAAGGAAGAGGTTGCCCGTTCGAGCCGGGCCGGGAGCACCATTTTCTCCGCCGAGGATGAGGCGGGTATCCGCGATGCGATGGCGCTCGCGGAACGGGCCGCGGCGGCCGGCGACGTACCGATCGGCGCGGTGCTGCACGTCGATGGCCGCGTTTTCGCGGCTTGGAACGAGAAAGAGGCGCGGCCCGATCCGACCGCGCATGCCGAGATGATCGCGCTCGCTGCGGCGGCGCGGGAACTCGGGCGTTGGCGCATCGGCGGCACGCTCTACGTGACCAAAGAGCCATGCCCGATGTGCGCGGGCGCGCTTGCGGCGGCGCGGGTCGAGCGCGTCGTCTACGGCTGCCCCGATCCCAAGGGCGGCGCGGCCGGGAGCGCAATCGATGTGCTCGGTTCGGCCGCGGTGAACCATCGGGTCGCGGTGACGGCGGGCGTGCTGGCCGAGGAGACCGCCGCGCAGCTGCGCGCGTTCTTCGCCGCGCGGCGCCGGCCGGAATGACGACGGCCGCGACATCTGCCGCGGCCGCCGTTCTCAGCCTGGAGGAAAGGGGGAGATTCGAACTCCCGGTTCCCGCAAAGGAACTCCTGATTTCGAGTCAGGTGCAATCGACCACTCTGCCACCTTTCCGAATGGTCGACTCCCCTGATTCGAAGACACCGCCGCCGGGCCTTTTTTAGCGCAAGCGAGCGTCCTGCGGCGCGGCCGGGAAGCTGAAGCCCGAATAGGCCGCTTCGGTCGTGGCTGAGGTCTGGCCGATGTGCAGCGGCGCGACGAAGGTCTGCCGGTAGCTCACGTGCGCGATCAGCCAATGGCTCTCCACGACCGCGTAATCGAGCGTCAGATCGGTCGCGGGTCCGCTGTAGACGATGCGCGTCGGGAGGTCGGTGGCCGTGTCGACGTACACGTCGTGCAGGTAGAAGGCCGAGCCGTTTCCACGCGTGAGCGCCGCGAGCGGCTGCATGACGATGTGGGCGAGAGCGTCGGTCGAATCCGGCGCGTATTGCGCGTAGTAGTTGCGCAGCGTCGTCGCGACGACCGCCACGTCGGGACTCGAGGGCACCGGAGGGCTATAGTGCAGCGGCTGGGGCGGCTGGCCGGGCCCGGCCGGTAGGAGCGTGATCGCGGTCGTCGGGTTGTGCATCCGGATCGGATCGCTCAGGTGGAAGTCCATGTGGAAGTAGCTCAGCGCGTCGAACGTGGGCGGGGCGGGGAAGGCGTGGCCGAGCTGGTTCTGCCCGCGCGGCAGATCCTGCAGTACCGCGAGGTCGTCGCGCGTGCGCGCTTCGACGGCCCGCGCGACGTGGCGCTGCGCCCCGAGCGCCGGCACCGTCACGTCGACGTCGACGCGGTACGAGATAAAGGGTGGCTGGTTCTGCCAGGCCGCGAACGCGGCGTTCGCAGCGGCCCGGAATTCCGCGTCGGCCGTCAGCACGGGAGGGCGAGGCGAACCGCAGAAGGAGCGTCGGTCATGCTTCGTCCTTTCGTCACGGCCCGCCGGGCTCTTTGACGTGCGCCACGCTCAGCGCGACTTCGACGCGTACCGGGTCGGCGATACGGAGACGTTCAGCAAGACGATCACCGAAGCCGACATCGGCCTTTTCGCCGGGGTCAGTGGCGATACGTACCCGCTGCACCTCGATGCCGAATACGCCAAGACGACGCGCTTCGGCGCGCGGATCGCGCACGGGCTGCTCTCGGCCAGCTTGCTCTCGACGGTCAACGCGCAGTTGCTCGGTACCTACGGCATGTACGTCGAACAGGCGCTGCGTTTCCGCCGGCCCGTGTTCATCGGCGACACGCTGACCGCGCGCACCGAACTCGTCGAGATCGATGCCGTCAAACGCCGCCTGCACTGCGCGACGACCGTGGTCAACCAGCACGGTAAGGTCGTGATCGACGGCACCGCCGTTTTGCAGAAGGACTGACGCCGGTGCTCGCTTTGCTTCGCGCTGCCGGCATCGCTGCGGTAACGTTCGCATTACTCGCGGCCCCGGCGCGCGCGCAAACGCCCGCCCCCACGCCGTCGCCGTCGGCGTCGCCCACGGCGCCGGCCGGCAGCATCACCCTCGCGGGCGAAGCGCACGTCACGTTCATCTCGCAGAACACGACCGGCTACGGTCAGCTGGGTTTGCCCGAAGCGCCGGGGTTCGTTGCCGGAACGTCGCCGGCTGCGCCGCTCACGCCGTACGACGATTTTTCGAGCGCGCCGATGACGCCCGGCGATGCGGCGGAGTCGCTGTTCACGTTGACGCCGACCTACCACGGCAGCGCGCTCGACGTGTCGGCGACGCTCGGACTCGGCACGGTCAGCGGCAGCACGGCGAACGCCGCCTACTGGGGTGAATCGCTGATTCCGGCGCTCAACCCGCACCTCGGCTCGCAAGCGATCGGCTACGCCGTCGGCTTTCCGACGGCACCCGGGCAAGACGATCACGGCGGGTTTTCCGCTGCCGTGCTCGGCGGCGCGATCGCGACCAAGGACGGGAACCTGCGGCTGCGGGGCGGCTGGTTCGACCTCGCG
>Ga0302319_10006631_pt1 | contig 22930 bp, 18 predicted proteins | sample Bog_T0_2_FD_203319 | JGI IMG/M metagenome (GOLD analysis project Ga0302319, IMG submission 203319) | Peat permafrost microbial communities from Stordalen Mire near Abisko, Sweden - Bog_T0_2 | ecosystem: Environmental > Terrestrial > Soil > Wetlands > Peat | place: Sweden: Abisko, Stordalen Mire...
AGGGCTCCGCCCACCTGATGCTGCTGGGCGGCGAGCCGTTTCCGGAGCCGCGATTGATCGAGTGGAATTTCGTCTCCAGCGATCCGAACAGGATCGCCGCCGCCAAACAGGCCTGGCGCGACCAGCGCTTCGCCAAAATCCCCGGCGACGACCAGGAGTTTATTCCGTTACCGTAATGAAAATCCCCCTCTGTCCGCAATGTCGCCTTGATTCTGGTGCAGGCTGACGCGATAACTGCAGATCCTCAGGAGCATTTGCCATGCGTCTCAAAGACAAGGTCGCCATCGTCACCGGTGCCGCCAGCGGCATCGGCAAGGAAATCGCCGCCACTTTCGCCCGGGAAGGGGCGAAACTGGTGATTGCCGATTTGAACCAGGCGGGCGCCGACGCCACCGCGCTCGAGTTGGGTGGCCCGGGCCGCGCCATCGGTGTCGCCATGGATGTAACCGACGAGAGCCAGGTCGAAGCCGGCATCGCCAAAGCAATCGCCGCCTTCGGCCGGATCGACATCCTGGTCAGCAATGCCGGCATTCAGGTGGTGGCGCCGCTCGACGAATTTCCCTTCGATAAGTGGAAGCAATTATTGGCAATTCATCTGGATGGGGCATTCCTCACCACCCGCGCCACGCTGCGGCAGATGTATAAGCAGGGGAATGGCGGCAGCATCATCTATATGGGGTCGGTGCATTCGAAAGAAGCGTCGGTGCTGAAGGCGCCTTATGTCACCGCCAAGCATGGGTTGATCGGCTTGGCCAAAGTCGTGGCCAAGGAAGGCGCCAAGCATGGTGTACGCGCAAATGTGATCTGTCCCGGCTTCGTAAGGACGCCGCTGGTCGACAAACAGATTCCGGAGCAGGCCAAGGAACTGGGCATTTCCGAGGCCGATGTCATCAAGAACGTGATGCTGAAGGAGACCGTCGATGGCGAATTCACCACGGTGCAGGACGTGGCAGAAACCGCTTTATTCCTGGCCGCTTTCGGCTCCAATGCGCTGACCGGGCAGTCCTTGGTGGTCAGCCATGGCTGGTTCATGCAATAGCGGCGGAAATCGAACGTCGGCGGTGCTAGAGTGAGGTGATGCGCAGCCTTTTGTCTCTGCTGCTGGCCGCTTTTGTCCTGATGGTCGGCATGCCGGTTCTTGCCAGCGACGCCAGCGCCTTCGCGGATTGGAACGAAGGCCGCAAAGAGGAGGCGCTGACCGAATGGCGGCGGCTGGCCGAGGACGGCGATCCGCTGGCGCAATATAATTTGGCATCCTGTTATCTGCTGGGCGACGCTGTCCGGCAAAACCGGGAAATGGCGATCGATTGGCTGCGCCGGTCGGCTGCCGGCGGCTATGTCAAGAGCATGGAATTGCTCGGCACCATGCTGATGAGCCAAAACGGCTTCCAGCCGCAATATGCCGAGGCGCTGCAATTGTTGAGCAAGGCCGCGTCCGCTGGTAGTCCGATCGCCAGGAACAATCTGGCGACGATGTATCTGCAGGGCTTGGGCGTGCCGGTCGATTTGATGCGGGCGCATCGCCTGGCGGCCGAAGCCGTCGCCGGCAGCGGCACCGAATCGGCCAAGCTCTTGATGGCGATCGAAAATTTGATGACTCCGCAACAATTGGCCGAGGTCAAGGCGACGGAAGGAACCGAATCGCCGAATGCGGCGACTCCTCCCGACGCCGCGCCAGCGACCGCGGCGGCGCCACGCGAACCGATGCCCCGGCCACGAGCCGCGCCGCCCCTGGTCGCCACCGCCGCCGCGCCGCCGCCACCGACGGCGCCCGCGACATCCGGCAAGGAAAACGCGGGGTGGTTCCTGCACATCGCTTCGGTGTCCACCGAGTCGCAGGCGAAGGCGGAATGGCAGCGCCAGCAGAAGCTATTTCCGAAATTGGCGCAAGCCGACCCCGTCTATGTCGAGGCCCGCCTGACCAACGGTACGCGGGTGATTCGAATTTTCGTCGGCGGCTTTGCCGACCGCGACTCTGCCCTGAATTTCTGCACCGGTTACAAGGGCAGCAATTGCCTGGCGGTACGCAACCCGGAATATCACTGAATTCAAACTGACTGGCGGGCATGCCACCAATGCACCTCGAGCGCGTCGTCAGCGCGCGATACTTGGTTCAGGCTCAGCAGATGATTGAGATGGGCGACGGTTTCTCCAGTCGCCATGCCCAGAAGGGAGGGTGTGATGGGACGGGTAAACAGGGCGGCAAAGACATCTACCACCCGTTTCGGCTCGCGCAAGGCGAGCAGCAGGGAATCGAGGCCGCGCCGATGACCGGCGATCAAAGCGTCGAGGCGAGCATGCAGGCCGTGAAAAGGACTGTTATGGGCCGGCAGCACCAGCACATCATCGGGAATCAGGGTCCGCAGGCGGGCCAATGACGCGAGCCAATCGCCCAACGGATCGGCGTCCGGTTCGGTCGGATAGACCGAAACATTCGAGGAAATTCGTGGCAAGACCTGGTCGCCGGAAATCAGCAGCCTAAGCTCCGGACAATAGAGGCAGGCGTGCTCGGGCGAATGGCCATTGCCCATCACCACCTGCCAGCGATGGGCGCCGATGGTGAGGAATTGACCGTCGCTGAGACGGTGAAAGGCATCCGGCAGCGGGTAGATCGCCTCGCCGAACGAACCGAACTTGGCTTTATAATCCGAAATAGCCGCATCGTCCCAGCCGGCCTGCCGATAAAAACGGATGCCCTCGGCCGGCGCCGGGCGGCCGGTGTCGGCCGCCATCAAACGGCAGGAAAGATATTCGAGCCGGCTCATCCACAGCGGTGCGTCGAATTTGTCGGCGATCCAGCCGGCCATGCCGCAATGGTCGGGATGCATGTGGGTGCACAGCACGCGCACCACCGGCCTGCCCTGCAGCGTCCCGCCGAACGCGGCCTGCCAGGCGGCGGTGGTCTTGGCGGAACGCAGCCCGGTATCGACAATCGTCCAGCCGCCCTCGTCTTCCAGCGCCCAGACATTGATCCAGGGCAAAGAGGCGAACAGCGGCATTCGCAGCCAGAGAATGCCGGGCGCGATCTCCACCGCGCTGCCGTCCCCCGTCTCCGGTTCGATCGCGAGCGGGTAGGTCAGCGGGTCGATGCGGTCGGGGGACGGGACGGCGGCGTCGGATGTCATCGGCAAGCTCCTTGTCGGCGACAGCACTCTAGTCCGGTTTTCAGGGATGTAAAACCGGTCGAAGATTCATGTCCGACGCGCAAATGTGCGTCATGCTTTTCTTCGACGGCAAAAAGCGATATCTTTCCGATATCGGATTTCAGCGAACGCAGCGCGGGTGCCGATCCATGTGGAGTGGGCAGGCGGTAGGCCAGGGATGGATTCAGGTCGGCGAACTCGGCCTTGCCTTTCTGCTGTCGGCACTGATCGGCATCGAGCGGGAAATTCGCCAGAAAAGCGCGGGATTGCGCACCTACACCTTGGTCGGTTTCGCCTCGGCGCTGATCATGCTGGTGTCGAAATACGGCTTCATGAACATCCTCGACGTCAATCGCGTCGTCGTCGATCCGTCGCGGATCGCTGCCCAGATCGTCTCCGGCATCGGCTTCATCGGCGGCGGCCTTATTTTCGTCCGGCGCGACAATGTGCGCGGCCTGACCACCGCGGCGATCGTGTGGCTGACCGCGGCAGTCGGCATGGCCTGCGGCGCCGGGCTGCCGATTCTCGCCATCGTCGTAACCATTGTGCATTTTGTCATTGTCTTCGCCTTTCCCCATGTCGTGGTGCGTCTGCCGCGGTCGCGCTGGTCGCCCTCGCCGCTGCAACTGACCTACGAGGACGGCAAAGAGGTCTTGCGCGAAGTGCTGATGCTGTGCACCCAGGAGGGGTTCGCGGTCAGCCGGGTCAAAATCGAACGGGAATCCAGTGACCCCGGTCTTGCCGACGCCCATGCCGACGGCCGCGACGATCAGGCTGCGCCGCCCCGCGCCGTCACCGTCATACTGGCGGTTCAAGGTGTCCGCTCGGTCTCCAAACTGGCGGCCAAGCTGGTCAATATCGATGGCGTGGTCGCGGTCGAGGCGGGCGACGCCAATGTGCCGACCGACTGAAGATCCACAGGCGCCGACGGTCATTGCCGGCGTCGTGCCGATGTGCGATTTTCGCTGCCAATCGCCGGTTGCCAGAGGATGACGCCGTTATGATTGCGCGTGTCGCGCTCACTCCCGACTACAGCATTGCGCGGGTCATCAAAGGCGGCTGGCATCTCGCCGGCGGCCATGGCAGGATCGACCCGCGGCAGGCCACTTCAGACATGGCCGCCTTCGTCGAGGGTGGCATCACCACCTTCGATTGCGCCGACATCTATACCGGCGTCGAGGAACTGATCGGCCAGTTCCGGCAAGACTATCCCGCGCTGGCGCCTCGCTTGCAGATCCACACCAAATATGTCCCCGATCTGTCCGAGCTGGCGAATTTGACCGCCGCCTCGACCGAACGGATCATCGATCGCTCGCTGCTGCGGCTCGGCATCGAACGGCTCGATCTGGTACAATTTCACTGGTGGGATTATGACATCCCAGGCTGGATCGAGGCAGCGCTGCAACTCGACCGTTTGCGCCAGGCCGGCAAGATCGCCCATATCGGCCTCACCAATTTCGACACAGACCATGTGGCGGCGATGGTCGCGGCCGGGGTACCGGTGCTGACGCATCAGGTGCAATATTCGCTACTCGACGATCGGCCGAGCCGGACGATGGTGGATTTTTGCGCCACCAATGCCATCAAACTGCTGTGCTATGGCACGGTGGCCGGCGGTTTCCTGTCCGATCGTTGGCTCGGCGGCACGGCGCCTGTGGAAACCCCAGGCAACCGTTCGCTGATGAAATACAAGCTGATCATCGACGATTTCGGCGGCTGGGACCTGTTTCAGGAATTGCTGGCGGCGCTGCGGCGGGTGGCGACACGCTACGATACCGACATTGCCACCATCGCTTCTTGCGCCATCCTGGCGCGCCGCCAGGTCGCCGCGGTGATCGTCGGCGCCACCAGCCAAGCGCATCTGGCCGATAACCAGCGGATTACCGACCTCCGTCTGGCACCCGTTGATCTGGCAGAAATCGACAGCGTGCTCAGCCGGCGTCAAGGTCCCGGCGGCGAAGTCTATGCGCTGGAGCGGGATCGCACCGGCCGCCACGGCCGAATCATGAGATACGAACTGAACAGACCTGAGCCGAAGTGACCGACGCTGCGATTGCCAGGTTGTCGGCGGCGAGGTAATACCCCACTCTGGCGTTAATCGTCGTAAATCAGGAGCGCCCAATGTCGAAACCGGCTGAAGAAATCCTCACGAGTCTCGCTACCCTCATAGCCGGCGGCGGCGTTCGCGTCGTCGATCTGACGCAAACCTTGTCCGAAGACACGCCGACCCTGGTGCTGCCGCCGCCTTTCGGCCAGTGCGCGCCGTTTTCCCGTCAGGAGATATCGCATTATGACGAGCGCGGCGCCTGGTGGTATTGGAGCAATTTCACGGTCGGCGAACATACCGGCACCCATTTCGACGCCCCCATCCATTGGGTGAGCGGCAAGGATCTGCCGAACAACACGCTGGACAGCCTGCCGGCGGAACATTTCGTGGCACCCGCCGTGGTGATCGATGGCTCGGCGCAATCGGCCTCCGACCCCGATTTCCTGCTCGACCTTGACGATATCATCGCCTGGGAGCGACGGCATGGCGCGATTCCGGCGCAGTGCTGGGTGCTGTTCCGCACCGACTGGTCCAAGCGAGAGGGCGATGCCTATACCAACCGCGGCAATGACGGTGCCCACACGCCGGGGCCGACCACCGCAGCCGTCAAATATCTGGTGGAGACGCGTGACGTTCTTGGTTTCGGTGTCGAAACAATTGGCACTGATGCCGGTCAGGCGCATCTGCTGACGCCACCCTACCCGGCGCATAGTCTGTTCCATGGCAGCGGCCGCTATGGGCTGCAATGTCTCGCCAATCTCGATCTGCTGCCGCCGACCGGTGCTCTGATCGTCGCTGCGCCGCTCAAGATCCGCCAAGGATCAGGCAGCCCGCTGCGGGTGTTGGCGCTGGTGGCGGGCTGACATCATGGCCGAACGATCGTTCAAAGCCGAGATCGCGCAGCTGACGATGGGCGCCGGCGAGAATTTCTATGGCGAAGGCATTCTGGCGGTTACCAAAGCGCTGCTGCAATCGGGAGTCGCCTATGTCGGCGGCTATCAGGGAGCGCCGATCAGCCATCTGATCGATGTGTTCAGCGATGCCAACGATCTGCTGGCCAGCCTCGGCGTGCATTTCGAATCGAGCGCGTCGGAGGCGTCGGCCGCCGCCATGCTGGCGGCGTCGGTCAATTATCCGCTGCGTGGCGCCGTGGCCTGGAAATCGGTGGTCGGCACCAATGTCGCCTGCGATGCGCTGTCAAATGTGGCATCGGGCGGCGTCACCGGCGGCGCATTGATCATCGTCGGTGAGGATTACGGAGAAGGCTCCTCGATCATGCAGGAGCGCACCCACGCCTTCGCCATGAAATCGCAGATGTGGCTGTTGGACCCGCGCCCCGATATGCCGACCATCGTTGCCATGGTGGAGGCTGGTTTTCGCCTGTCGGAAGCGTCGCATACCCCGGTAATTCTCGAGCTCAGGGTAAGGTCTTGCCATATGACCGGCGAATTCGTCGCCAAGGACAATCTGCCGCCCGCCTTCACCGTGGCCGACGCCGCCGCCAGCCCGGTGCGCGACGTAAACCGCATCGTGCTGCCGCCGGCCAATTTCCTGCATGAAGTCGAAAAGATCGAGCGGCGCTGGCCGGCCGGCATCGCCTATGTGCGTGACAACCGGCTCAATGAATGGTTCGGGCCACCGACCGGCGAGATCGGCATCATCGTCCAAGGCGGCCTGTTCAACACGCTGAATCGGGCACTGGAATTGCTGGGCCTGTCCACGCCCTATGGCGACAGCAGGCTGCCGATCTATTGCCTCAATGTTACCTATCCGCTGATCCCCGAAGAAATTGCCGCGTTCTGCGCCGGCAAACAGGCGGTCCTGCTGCTCGAGGAAGGCCAGCCGGAATTCATCGAACATGAACTCTGCAGCCTGCTGCGGCGCGCCGATCTGCAGACCCGCGTGGTCGGCAAGCAGCTGCTGCCGCGCGCCGGCGAATATAGCGGCAAGGTGATCAAGGACGGCGTCGCCGCCTTCCTGCGCCTCACTGCGCCGGACTTGGCGCCGGCGGAGGAAACCACGGCACCGCTGCCGGCGCGGGTGGCGGCGGAGATCCCGGCACGGCCGGCCGGCTTCTGTACCGGCTGCCCGGAGCGGCCGGTGTTCACGGCGATGAAGCTGGTGGAGCGTGAGCTGGGTCCGTCGCATGTTTCGGCCGATATCGGCTGTCATCTGTTCTCGATCCTGCCGCCCTTCAATATCGGCAACACCACCATGGGGTATGGCTTGGGCGGCGCCGGCGCCTCGGCTTTCAAGCCCAAGGACAAGCGCGCCATCGCGGTGATGGGAGATGGCGGCTTTTGGCATAATGGTCTGACCTCGGGGATCGGCAACGCCGTGTTCAACCGCGACGACACTGTCACGCTGATCATCGACAATGGCTATTCGGCGGCAACCGGCGGTCAGGACATCTTGTCGTCACAGGCCGACAATCGGGTGCGCAGCACGCACCATCGCATCGAAAAGGCGGTGCGCGGCGTAGGCACGCGCTGGGTGCGGGCAATCAGCCGCACCTATGATGTCGCCCGCATGCGCGATGTGCTGCGCGACGCGCTGACCACGCCGGAAAAAGGCCCTAAAGTTATCATCGCCCATTCCGAATGCATGCTGAGCCGCCAGCGCCGGGAAAAGCCGCTGGCGGCGAAAGCCTTGAAGCAAGGCAAACGGGTGGTGCGCGATCGTTTCGGTATCGATCCGGACACCTGTAGCGGCGATCACAGCTGCATAAGGCTGTCGGGCTGTCCGTCGCTCACCATCAAGGCCAATCCCGACCCACTGCGTCAGGATCCGGTAGCGCATGTCGACAACAGCTGCGTCGGCTGCGGCCTGTGCGGCGAAGTCAGCCACGCCGCCGTGCTGTGCCCGAGCTTCTATCGCGCCCGCATCGTCGCCAATCCGGGTGCGTGGGAGAGGTTTCTGGATCGCCTGCGCCGCGGGCTGATCGGCGTGCTGCAGCGCCGCGACGACCGCTGGCGTGCCGCGCGGGCGTTCTGATGTCGGCGGAACCCGAACGCGGCCGAGTCACGATCGCCATTCTCGGCCTCGGCGGCCAGGGCGGCGGCGTGCTGGCCGACTGGATTCTCTCGCTTGCCCGCGGCCAAGGCTGGGTGGCGCAAGGAACCTCGGTGCCCGGTGTCGCCCAGCGCACCGGCTCGACGGTCTATTATGTCGAACTGGCGCGGCGCGAGGGCGAGCGGTTGCCGATCATGGCGCAAATGCCGGTGCCCGGCGATGTCGATGTCGTCATCGCCTCGGAGATGATGGAAATCGGCCGCGCGCTGTTGCGCGGCTTTTGCACGCCTGACCGCACGGTGCTGATCGGCTCGACGCACCGTATCTATGCCATCTCCGAAAAAGCGGCGATGGGCGACGGCCGCGGCGACAGCCAGACCGTGCTGACCGCGGCGGAACAGGGCGCCAAACGTCTGGTCGCCTTCGATATGGACGCAGCCACCCAGCGTTCCGGCAGCGTGATCAGTTCGGTCATGTTCGGCGCGCTGGCCGGCAGCGACGTGCTACCCTTCCCGGTCGCCGCCTTCGAGGACGCCATCCGCGCCAGCGGGATCGCCGTTGCCGGCAATCTCGCCGGGTTCGCCGCCGGACGCGAGGCGGCGCGGGGCGGGGTGGCGCTGCCGCAGCCTGCCGCAGAAGTGGCGTTACCGCAGCCGACCACGGCGGCGGGCCGCCTGCGTCTCGCCCGCATCGAAGCCGAACTGCCGGAGCCGGCCATGGTCAATGCCCGTCACGGCGTGCAGCGACTGATGGATTATCAGGACGCCGCTTACGCCGATCTCTATCTCGCCCGGCTGGCGCGGGTGGCGGCGCTCGACCGCGCGCCGTTCGAGCTTACCGCCGAAACCGCCCGCCATCTTGCGCTGTGGATGAGCTTCGACGACATCATCCGCGTCGCCGACCTCAAGATCCGCGCCAGCCGCCTGGTGCGGGTCGAAGGCGAGGTGCAGAAGGGCCGTGCGCAGTTGCTCGGCGTCAGCGAGTTCATGCATCCGCGACTCCATGAGATCTGCGATATCCTGCCGGCGCCGCTCGGTCGGGCGATCAGGCGCAATGAACGCCTATCGGCACTGCTCGGTCGCGCGTTCCGGCGCGGACGCCAGGTCGAAACCACCAGCCTGGTCTGGTTTCTGCTGTTGCGCAGTCTGGCTCGGCTGCGCCGATGGCGGCCGCGTTCGCTGCGCTATGGCGAGGAGCAGGCCCGCATCGAGCAGTGGCTGGCGCTGGTGCGCCGGGCGGCGCCGCTCGACAACGAGATGGCCATCGCCTTGGTGCGTTGCCAGCGCCTGCTCAAGGGCTACGGCGACACCTGGGAGCGCGGCTGGAACAACTTCGCCAAAATCATGGCGGCCAGTGTGACTCTGCCGGCAGATGCGGCCGGCGTGCGGCGACTGCAGAGCTGGAGCGAACTGGCGCTGGCCGACGACCGCGGCAGCGCGCTCGCGACCGCTCTGGCCGATCTCCCGTGACCTCTGTCCCTTTGGCAATCAGGGGCTGAAACCCGCTCTAAAGATACCCTAAGTGGCGGCTGGATTGTTCTTTGCACTCGATCGGTGTAGTGTCTTTGGATCCCGCAGAGGTCCGTGCCGCATTCGGTATGAGAACCGGTCGAAATGCCGACCGGTCGGAACTCTCCGCCGACCAGAGGTGGCATGTGCAAAAGCGGTATCAAAAAAGATCGCCTCACTTTGCCGCCAGCGCCACCGGGCGTGCGTCGATCCCCCCAAACAGGAACTCTCCCCATGCAGCATGATATCGCGATTACCGGCAAATCATTGACTCTTACCTTGAAGGAAAAGTTGATCTTCTCGGACACCGCCAAGTTCGCCGCGATCATCCAGAAGGTCAAGGACTCCGATATCGGTTCTTGTGTGGTCGCCTTGCGCGGCCTCGATCACATCGATTCCTCCGGGCTCAGAATGCTTCTCTTGCTGCATGACGCCTGCAAGGAAAAAAAAATCCGCCTGCAGGTCAAAGGCGCCCAGGGTCAGGTCAAGGAAATGCTGCTGCACTGCCGCTTCGACACCATCGTCACGCTTGAGGATTGAGCCTTTGCCGCATTTTTCCGCGGCTCGAGCCCGGCTTAACGGCTTGGGCGATTTATCTTCTTCCATGGCTGAGAGGCGATGAGCAAGAGCGGGCAGGATCCCGACCGTGTCATCGCGGTGTTGTCCGAGGTGGACGACCGCACACTCGCCGATGCCCTGCGGCAACCCGTCACCGCCTGCGTGGAAGCCGGCACCATGACCTTGCTGGCGGATTTTCAGGGGTGCCTGGTCCTGATTCTGACCACCGCCAACGCTTTCGGCATCGACATGGGCACCCTCTTCGCCGACGCTCTGATCGACCGCCAACTGATCGATCCGGAGCGCCGCGACGATGTCTATTTGGCGCTGCACGAAGCTCTGGCCAACGGGCTGATGCACGGCAATCTTGACTTGAGCAGCGACGGCGCGGAATCACCCGACGATTTCCTGCGGCAGGCCGAGCTGATGCAGGAACGGCTGTTGATGGCGGATTATGGCAAGCGGCCGATCGCGCTGGCCTGCGCCGTGCGCGGTACGATGCTGGAGATCAGCGTGCGCGATTGGGGTCCCGGCTTTACACCGCCCACCGATGCCGCCGAGCCCAAGCGCCTGTCGGGCCGCGGTCTCTATCTGATGACGGCGCACAGCGACGCGCTGCGCTATGAGGAACGCGGGCGCCGCGTCGTGCTGAGTTATAACATGAAGCGGCCCGCGCATGCCTGACAAGGTCGATAGTCTCGCCAATTGCCGGGTGCTGGTGGTGGAGGATGACGAAGGCATTCACCAGCTGCTGATTGGACATTTTCTCGATTTGATCGGCATCAAGGATATCGAGTTCGCCATCGACGGCGTCGTGGGCCTGGAAGCGGCGCGGCGCTGGCACCCGGATCTGATCGTGCTGGATTTGGAGATGCCGCGCATGAACGGGCTGGAAATGTTGCGCCAGCTGAAGGCCGATTTTACTTTGGCCGATATCCCCGTGATCATCGAAACCGCCGAAGAATCCAGCGAGCGCCGCGAACAGATGTTCGAGCTGGGCGCCACCGATTTCGTCTCGAAACCGCTGATCTGCAAGGAATTTCAGGGAAGGGTAAAGGTACATCTGGAGAATCGCCTGCATGTACGTCGCCTGGAGGCCGATTTGGAGCGGATCCAGCAGGAATTGCGGGACGCCGCGACCTTGCAGCGTGCTTTGCTGCCGAGCAGTGCCCGGCTGGCGGAGAAAGAAAAGCGCTATGGCCTGATCATCCGGCAAGTATTCGAACCCTGCTCGCAATTGGGCGGCGATTTCTGGGGCATGATTCCGATCGACGATCGTCGGGTCGGCGTCTTTATATGCGATTTCGCCGGTCATGGCGTCGGCGCGGCGATGAACACCTTCCAATTGCACACCCTGCTGGAGCGTCTGCCGGCGCCCGACCCGGCCGACCCGGCTGCTTTCGTGCACTTGGTCAATCAGAGCCTGTGCGCGAATCTCAATGGGCGCCAATATGCGACTTTTCTGTTTGCCGTCCTCGATTTGTCGACCGACCGACTGCGTTACGCTGCCGGCGCCTCGCCCAATCCGATCGTCGGCCGCCGCGGCACGACCGAGATCAAAATCTTGCAGGGCGCCGGCGTGCCACTCGGCTTGTGGGCGGAGGCTGCTTACGAAAACCATGAGATCGACTTTCCGGAGGGCAGTTTCCTGTTCCTGTTCAGCGATGCCCTGACCGAGGCGCCGATGCTTGACGGAAGCTTGCTGGGAACTGATGGCGTGCGGGCGCTGGTGGTCGAGAGTGCCTTGGCAGCGCCGCCCGACCAGGCCTTGACCAGCATTCTCGCCGGCATGTATCAGCCCGTCGTCGGCAGCGGTCTGGCGGACGATTTGACGATGGTGTGGGTTGAGCGGCGTCGCGACAGAAGAGCGACCGACCAGCAAAAGGCGGAAAACCGGAGCTGACGCCGTTTTCGACCCGTTAACCTTGCCGCGCTAAGGTGGCGCACCGACGCAAGGATCGGCGAGGGGTTAGGGGGGAACGAATGCGCGACGATCTGGCCACTTTCGCAGTCGTCGCGGTCATTTTTGTGCTGACCGCGGTCATTCTCGGGCTAAGGCACGCCGACGGTTTCTTTTTGGCCTTGGCGCGCCTGCTGAAACGCCCGGTGGTCGGAGTTTCCCTGGTGTTCGCCGTGCTCGGCCTGCTGATGTTCGGGATCTCCCGCACCGGTTTGGTCAGTTCTCTGCCAAACGAACAGCATGTCGAATATAATCGCGAAAATGGCCGCTTGATTTTGTCCGAAGACAAGGACGGTTGCATGGACATGCGCACACTGGGGCGCAGCAACGGCGTCTATCTGTCGGTCAAACCTTGCAAACCGAAAGACAAGAAGGACGAACCCGACAAGTAACACCGCTCGACCGTTGGCGCACCGCGGCGTACTATCGCTGCATCGTGAGACCCTCCCCCATCGATTGGAAGCCTCCATGATCGCCAAAGTCCTGCCCGTCGCGGCCCTCATGCTGTGCGGGTTGGCTGCCTGCCAGAGCGGGCCGCCGCCAACCAAAGCGACCAGCGCCTGGTGGTCGCATGTCGCCTTTTTGGCGTCGGATTCTCTGCAGGGCAGGCTGACCGGCAGCGAGGGCTATGCCTTGGCAGCCACCTATGTTGCCGATCAGTTCCGCAGCAATGGTCTCGAACCGGCTGGCGCCGATGGCTATTTTCAGCCGGTCAGCTACGAAGTGCAGACGATCGACGCCGAACACAGCCATCTCGCTTTGGTCGGCGGCAATGGAAATGAAGCTGCATTCGCGCTGGGCGATGACATGGTGCTGTCGGCCGGGGTCCTGCAACGGACGCGGGTCGATGCGCCGCTGGTGTTCGTCGGCTATGGGCTGCGCGTACCGGAAGCCGGCTACGACGATTTCGCCGGCATCGATTTGCAGGGCAAGATCGCTGTGCTGCTATCGGGTGCGCCGGCGTCGGTGCCCGGACCGCTGCAGGCCTTCGCCCGCGCCGAAACTCTCGCCAAGACCTTGGAGGCAATGGGTGCCGCCGGTGTCCTCAGCATTCAGACCCCAAGCGTCATCGAGGTGCCCTGGGAGCGCATCAAACTGGCGTCGCAACAGCCCGGCATGTATCTGAGCGAGCCCGATTTGCGCCGCTACCACGCTCCGGCGCTGGTCGGCGCCGTCAATCCGGCGTCGGCGCCCCGCCTGTTCGCCGGTGCGCCGCAAGACTTGGCGACGCTGACGGCGCTGGCCGATCAGCACCAGCCGATGCCGCATTTTCCGCTGGCTTTCCGGCTGCGGGCGACCGTCATCGCCGATCATGCCACCATCAAGGCCAACAATGTGGTGGCCGAACTGCCCGGCGGCGACCCCACCCTGGGCGACCAGGCGGTGGTATTGTCGGCACATCTCGACCATCTCGGCACCGGCCGGCCGGATCATGGCGACGGAATTTTTCGAGGGGCGATGGATAACGCCTCGGGTGTGGCCTCGCTGCTGGAGATAGCCCGCGCCCTGCACGAAAGCGCCACGCGGCCGAAGCGCTCGATTTTGTTCGTCGCCGTCGGCGGCGAGGAAAAGGGGCTGTTGGGGTCGCGTTTTTTTGCCGCCCATCCGACCCGTCACGTCGGTGAACTAGTGGCCGATATCAATATGGATATGTTCCTGCCGCTGTTTCCGCTGCACCGGCTGGTGGCGTTCGGCGCCGACGAAAGCAGTCTCGGCGACGACGCCGTCGCGATCGCCGGACGGCGATCGATCGGCATCGTGCCCGATCCGGCCCCCGATCACCTGATATTCGTGCGCTCGGACCAATATAGTTTCATCCGCCGCGGCGTCCCGGCTTTGATGTTCGAGTTCGCCCCGGCGCCGGACGGCGACGAAGTGGCGGCGCAGACCGCCTGGTTTCGCGAGCGCTACCATGCCCAGGCCGACGATCTGCTGCAGCCGGTCGATCTGCGGTCGGCGGACGATTTCGACGCCTTTCTGGTGGCGCTGATCCGCCGGGTGGCCGATCAAGCCAAAGCGCCGTCCTGGCGCGACTCCAGCTTCTTCCGCCGATTTGCCCAAAATCCGTTGAAATAGCGCCCGAAAACGATGAATTGGCAGACCCTGTTCACCAATTTCGTGACCTTCATGGTGGTGCTCGATCCGGTCGGCACCGCTGCCGTGTTCGCGGCGTTGACACCGGGCATGAACCCGCGTCACCGCCGCCAGATGGCGGAACGCGCCACCCTGCTGGCGGGCGCCATTTTGCTGCTGTTCGCCCTGTTCGGCGCGCAATTGCTGGGGGCGCTCGGCGTTGGGCTGCCCTCCTTCCGGGTTGCCGGGGGCCTGATGCTGTTGCTGCTGGCCATCGATATGGTGTTCGCTCGACCCTCGGGTCTGCGCAGCGTGTCGCCGCTCGAAAACAGCGAGGCGGCCGAACGCCACGACCTGACCGTATTCCCACTGGCCTTCCCGCTGATCGCCGGGCCGGGGGCGATGACCAGCGTGGTGCTGCTGATGGGTCGCGCTGGCGGCCGGCCGGCGGAGGTGTCGGGCGTGCTGGGCGTATTGTTGCTGGTGCTGCTGGTCGGGCTGGTGATGCTTTATGGCGCCGGGGCCCTGCTTCGGCTGTTGGGGGTGACCGGCAGCAATGTGATCAGTCGGGTGCTCGGCATCATTCTGGCGGCGCTGGCAGTGCAGTTCATCGCCGATGGCGTGTTGGGGATTTTCAATCCTTGAATTCCGATGCCCGCCACAGATACCAGGCCGCGGTCGAGCGGTAGGGGCTCCAGGCGCGTCCGATTTCCGCCAGCCGGCGCGGGGCAGGCGGCGCGGCAAGATTTTGCCATTTGCGATAGCCCTGGCGCACTGCGAAGTCGTCGACCGGCAGCACGTCGGCGCGGCCCAGGCTGAAGATCAACAACATCTCGACGGTCCAGCGGCCGACGCCGCGCAGTTGGGTCAGAAGTTCGATCAGCGCCTGATCGGACCAGGCGGCGGCGGTCGCGCGATCGGGCACCACACCATCGAGGGTCTTGGCGGCGATCTCCTTGGCCGCCGCCACCTTGGCGGCTGACAGCCCGCAAACGCGCAAATCCGCGTCCGGACGCTGCAGCAACAAAAGCGGCGGTGGAAAGGCGTGATCGGGAAACAAAGCGATCAGCCGCGCCAGAATCGCTTCGGCCGCCTTGCCGTGCAATTGCTGGTAGGCGACCGAACGCACCAGCGATTCATAGGGCTGGCGATCCAGGTGCGGCGTCAGCCGCGACGGGCCGATCCGTTCGATCAGGGCGGCGAAGCCGGGGTCGGTGGCCGCCAGGAATTGTTCCGCATCCGAATTCGGCTGAATTTACAAGCTCCGCTCCCAACGGGCTGGGGCCCCACCAGCGCCTGGAAAATTGCTTTGCGCGTGTTACAGTGGGGTCTGCACAATTATCGCGTCCTACGACGGGCATTGTGCTTCGTTTCCAAAATCGCTGGGTGCAAAGCTGTCGGAACTTCAAAAACGTACCACCAGCGCGCAGAGTACCAAAAGTTTGCCGGCGCGGCACGCTAATACAGGGATGACGACGGCAATGTTTAGAGAGAGATCCGGCGGTTGATCGACTCGTCAACTCTGTTGGCTGGCCTGCGGGTGCTGGTCGCCGATGACGAGTCCTTCAGTCTGTCGATCGTCGCCCGCATGCTCCGCGAGATGGGCTGCAGCGACCTCGTAACGGTGGATGGCGGCGCCCGCTGCCTGAGCCAATTTCGCTTCGATTCCCCGCCCGGCATCAAATTGGCGGTGCTCGATTTCAACATGCCGGAGATCAACGGACTACAGGTGCTTAAGGCAATTCGTACCGGACGCGCCGGGGCGCCGCGCGATCTGCCAGTGTTGATGCTGACCGGCACCGCCGACGGCGGATTGGTGACCACCGCGGTCGCTCTCGATGTCGGCGGCTTCGTGGTAAAACCGGTGTCGAAGGCGACCTTGTCGACGCGGCTCGGAAAAGCGCTGACCGACCCGCGTCCGGTCAAGCCGGAGGGCGCTTACGAGTCGATTGAGATCGACGCGATCAGCCGAGCCTTGTTGACCAGTCACCTGCCGTTGACAGGCGGCAAATTCCCGCGCAACGAGCGCGGCGAGCGTGCACGCAGCATGAAGCTGCGCCTCGACGTGGTCCCGGTTGGCGCCGTGCTGGCCGAGGATATCCGCGGGCCGGAGGGTGAATTGCTGCTGAGCCGCGGCGCCCGTCTGTCCGAACGGTTCCTGCGGCGGCTGCGCGACATCGCCGGGGTCGCCCAAATCGAATATCTGTTTATCGAACAGCCGAAGAAAAGCGACTGTCCCTGATGCCGATAAGGCATCGATCGGCCCGGGTGCGTCACAACCGGAAACCCGCAATGACGCCGCCGAGGCCGCGGCCGCGCGCCGACAGGATGTTGCGCCGGCTGGTGGACGGCGACCCGCAGCCTTTGCTGATTTTGCTGGCCGATCGCCGCATTCGGCTGGCGAACCCACCGGCGGCGCGCTGCCTGGGATGTGACCTGGTGCAGCTGAGCCGGACGCCTTTGGCGCTGTTCCTGGCGGAAATCGACGACTACCCCGCCTTTGACGCCATCCTGACGGCGCCCTCGGGCCGGCACGAGCTGGCGATGCGCCGCCAGGACGGCGAACGCTTTCCCGCCCGCCTGGTATGGACCTGTTTGCCGACCGATGCCGCCATCGCGCTGTGGATCGAGGATTTGGGCCAGGCGGCGGCGGCAGACGGCCATTGGCAGCGTCTGCAACAGGAGACCGAGCGCAGCGCGGCCGCCAAGACCCTGTTTCTGGCCACCATGAGCCATGAAATCCGCACGCCGATGAACGGAATGATCGGCATGCTGGAGCTGCTGGGACAAAGCGCCTTGTCGGCGGACCAGCGCGAAATGGTCGACATCGTGCAAGAATCCGGGCGCACCTTGCTGTCCATCACCGACCAGATCCTCGATCTGTCGAAGATCGAGGCCGGCAAACTGACGCTCGACAGCACGCCGTTCTGCCTGCGTGCCATCATCGAGGACATGGTCGAACTGGTGGCGGCCAAGGCGCGCAGCAAAATGCTGGAGCTGGCCTGGTGGTGCGACCCGGCGCTGCCCGACCATTTTTACGGCGACCAGGTCCGCCTCAAGCAGATCGGACTCAATCTGCTGTCGAACGCGGTGAAATTCACCGATCGCGGCAGCGTCATCCTTCGCTTGCATGGGTTGGGCCGCGAGGCTGATCGTCAGCTTGTACGATTCGCGGTGACCGATACCGGCATCGGCCTATCGCCGGCTCAGCAACGGCAGCTATTTCAGCCTTTTTCGCAGGCCGATCACGCACCCTCGCGCCATCTCGGCGGTACCGGACTCGGCTTGTCGATCTGCCACCGCCTGACTGCGCTGATGGGCGGTGGCATTGGACTGGTCAGCGCACCCGACGCCGGCAGCACTTTTTGGATCGAAATTCCGCTGACATCAGACGACGGTCCGCACCCGCAGGGCGATGAACTGCGCGGCGTCACCGCGCTGGTGGTGGACCACCTGGCGGAGAGCCGGGCGACGATGGCCGCCCAACTGCGGGCCGAAGGGGCGATCGTGCTGGAAGCCTCGGACCCGCTGGCGGCGGAACAGCGCCTGCTGGAGGCGCCGATACTGGAGGTGGCGGTGGTGGATCTGCCGGATGGCCTGACCGCCCTGCTGCCGGCCTTGCTGGCCCGCCTGCAGCGCTCGGCGATCTTGGCCACCCTGCCGGCGGCCGACGAGACGGCGACCGCCTGGTGCGGCCTGCAAGGTCTGGCACCGCCCCTGGTAAAGCCGCTGCGGAAAAAACAGCTGCTGCGCGCCGTCGCCGCCGCGCTCGGACGGCCGGCGGCAGCCGAGCCGGCGTTGCCGGCCGCCGCCTTGCCCCGCGTGGGCGGCGCGGCCGCCATCCTGGTCGCCGAAGACAATGCCATCAACCGGCGGGTGGTGAGCAAGCAGCTGCGCCAGCTCGGCTTTTCCTGCGATATGGCCGACCATGGCGAGGCCGCCTGGGCGATGCTGCAAAATAAATCCTATCAGCTGCTGCTGACCGATTGCATCATGCCGGTGCTGGACGGCTATGACCTGGCGCGGCGTATCCGCAGACAGGAGGCGCGTCAGGGCGGCCACCTGCCGATCGTTGCGCTGACCGCCAATGTGCTGGAAGGCGAGGCGGAAAAATGCCGGCGCGCCGGAATGGACGATTATATCAGCAAACCGCTGACCCTGGATCGCCTGGCGGCGCTGCTGCGCAAGACCTTCACGGACATGCCGGCCGCCGCAAAGGGCACATCGGCCGCCGCCGCTTTCCCGTTGGGCGACGACCAGCCGATCGATTGGCGTAGCTTCGGGACTATGCTCGGCAGCACCGATCTCGCCGATCTGCGTGAGGTGGCCGGCTTTCTGGTGACCAATCTTGCCGGTTTGCTGGATGAGCTGCGCCGCGCTTTGGCCGCGCGCGACGCCACGGCCGCACTGCGGGCCGCCCATTCCGCCAAAGGTGCGGCGCAAAACGGCGCCGCAATGATCTTGGCCGATCGCATGGCGGCGCTGGAGTCGGCGCTGCGCGGCCGCACCGACCCGGTCGATTTGGCGCGGCTGCTGGCGGCGGCCGAAATCGAATTCGTCCGCCTGCGGGACAGCCTCGCTGCGGGGCCGATTTGACGGAAGCGGCGATCCCGCGGTTTGTCGTGGCCACCATCGCGGGTGCCGCCTTGCTGGTGGTGACCCTGCGACCGCTGGGCGGCGGCGAAGACGGCGCGCTGGCCCTGTGCGGGCTGGCGGTCAGCCTGTGGGCGACCGGACTGGTGCCGGAAGCGGTCACCGCGCTCGGCTTTTTCACCCTGGCGATGCTGGCCAAGCTGGCGCCGGCGGCGGTGATCTTCAGCGGCTTTCAATCCGGTGCGCTGTGGCTGATCCTGGGTGGGTTGGTGATGGGCGTGGCGATCAGATCGACCGGCCTCGGCGACCGCCTGGCCTTGAGTCTGAGCCGCCGCTTCGGCACAAGCTATCTCGGCGTGATCGGCGGCATGGTGGCGGTCGGCACCGCGCTCGGCTTTCTGATGCCCTCGTCGCTCGGGCGCGCAGTGCTGCTGATGCCGGTGGCGCTCAGTCTGGCCGACAATTATGGCTTCGCGCCGGGAAGCAAAGGCCGCACCGGGCTGGTGCTGGCCGCCGCACTCGGCAGCCATGCCGCCACCTTCGCGGTGCTGCCGGCCAATGTGCCCAACATGGTGTTCGCCGGCGCCGCCGAAACATTGTACGGCTATGTACCGTCCTATGGCGGCTATCTGCTGCTGCATTTTCCGGTGCTCGGTTTTCTCAAGGCGGTGCTGCTGATCCTGCTGATCGTGCTGCTGTGGCCGGATCGGCCGCGAAAACTGCCGCCACACGCCGCCCAGCCGATGAGCCGGCAGGAAGGCTGGCTGGCTTTTCTGCTGGCGGTCGCCTTGCTGCTGTGGGCCACCGATTTCTGGCACCATATCAGCCCGGCCTGGATCAGCATGGCGGTGGCGGTGATCCTGCTGCTGCCCGGTGTCGGGCTGGTCGACCGCGCCGCCTTTCAGGGCGGCGTCAATTTCCCGTCGCTGATTTATATCGGCGGCATTCTCGGACTCGGCGCCCTGATCGACAGCTCGGGGCTGGGACATCGCCTGGGCGACGCGCTGGCCGCTGTGCTGCCGCTCAGCCCGGGACGACCGGCGGCCGACTTCGCCGGCCTTGCCCTGTCGGGGACCGCGGTCGGGCTGTTGACCACCGTCACCGGGGTGCCGGCGGTGCTGACGCCGCTGGCCGCCGGGCTGGCCAAGGCCAGCGGCCTGCCGCTGGCGTCGGTGCTGATGAGCGAAGTGCTGGGTTTCTCCAACCCGATCCTGCCCTATGAATCCCCGCCCTTGGTGGTGGCTCTGCAATTGGGCGGTGAACCGACCGCCGCCGCCGTGAAGCTCTGCCTGGCTATGGGCGCCGTCACCCTGCTGCTGCTCTATCCGCTCGATTATATGTGGTGGCGGCTGCTGGGGTGGATAGACTGAAATCGCCCTCAGGCGCGGGGCGCTCAAGGTCGGCTCGCAAGTGTGGCCTGGCGGCCAGCCCTTCGGGCCCCGCTCCGCGGTCATCTTCGATTCCTCGCCTTCCATCTCCGCGGAGCATCGCTTCGCTTCGCGTGGCTGCGCCACCCGCGTCGATCCGTTCGCTTGGCTTCCGCGCAACGCTGGTGAGCGGTCCGGCAAAGCCGGACGAAAACTCCTTAGTATTGGAGCTTTCGAGCAAACCAGGCCAGCTATGCTGGCTGCGCGCGGCGCCAGTCGGCGCCGAGCCGCCCCATTCCATCCCCTGTGGGTCGGCACCGCAGTGCCGGTGGGCGGCTAGTGAAAATCCCGCGACGCGCTCCGGAAGCCGGGGGTGGCCAGGGCGTCGAGCCAGGCGGAGCGATCGATGATCTTTTCCGCCAGCACATGGATGACATTGTCCTCGTTCTGCAGCCGGCCCTCGATCTGCAGCAGGCGGCCGCACAGTACGGCGATGCGGTTGCTTTCGAACAGATGCGGCCACACCACGATGTTGCTGACCCCGGTTTCGTCCTCGAGCGTCATGAAAATCACGCCCGACGCGGTACCCGGCCGCTGCCTGACCAGCACCAGCCCGGCCACCGTGACGCGGTGGCGACAGACCGGCAGGCGGGCGGCCGGCACCACCCGATGGCGCGCCAGCGTCGGGCGCAGCAGGCTGAGCGGATGCGCCCTCAAGGACAGCCGCAGATGGGCGTAATCCTCGACCACCTGTTCGCCGAGCGCCATGGCGGGCAAGGTCACCTCGGCTTCCCTACTGTCCTCCAGCGCGGCGAATAGCGGCGGCGGCGGTGCCGTGCAGGCGCGCGCCGCCCACAGCGCCTGGCGGCGCGACAGGCCGAGCGAGGTGAAGGCATCGGCATCGGCCAGCCGGGTCAGCGCCGCCGCCGCCAACCCGGCGCGGCGTCCCAGCTGCGCAGGGCTGGCATAGAGGGTGCCGCGCGCCGCCAGCAGCGCGTCGGCGTCCTTGCGAGCGAAGCCGCTGATCTGGCGCAATCCCAGGCGCAGGCTGCCGGACTCGAGCGTGCAGTCCCAGTCGCTGTGATTGACATCGACCGGCAGCACGCGCACGCCGTGCGCGCGGGCGTCGCCGACGATCTGCGCCGGCGCGTAGAATCCCATCGGCTGGCTGTTGAGCAGCGCGCAGGCGAATACCGCCGGATGGTGGCATTTCAGCCAGGCCGAGACATAGACCAAATGGGCGAAGCTGGCGGCATGGCTTTCCGGAAAGCCATAATCGCCGAACCCCTCGATCTGGCGGAACACGCGGGCGGCGAACTCGGGCTGATAGCCCTTCGCGACCATGCCGTCGATCAGCTTGTCGTGGAAGCGCGACAGCGTGCCGATATGGCGAAAGCTGGCCATGGCGCGGCGCAACTGGTCGGCCTCGTCGGGGGTGAAGCCGGCGGCGACGATGGCGATCTTCATCGCCTGCTCCTGGAACAAAGGCACGCCCAAGGTCTTTTTCAGCACCGCCTCGAGATCCTTCGAAGGGTAGACGACGTCTTCCTTGCCCTGGCGGCGGCGCAAATAGGGATGCACCATGTCGCCCTGGATCGGGCCGGGCCGGACGATCGCCACCTCGATCACCAGATCGTAAAAGCAGCGCGGCTTGAGCCGCGGCAGCATGCTCATCTGGGCGCGGCTTTCGATCTGGAACACGCCGATCGAATCGGCGCGGCACAGCATGTCGTAAACCGCCTGGTCCTCGCGCGGCACGCTGGCCAATTCGAGATCCAGTCCCTGGTGACGGCGCAGCAGGTCGAATGCCTTGCGGATGCAGGTCAGCATGCCGAGCGCCAGGATATCGACCTTGAGCAGGCCGGCGGCGTCGAGATCGTCCTTGTCCCATTGAATCACGGTGCGATCATCCATGCGGGCGTTTTCCACCGGCACCAGCCGATCGAGGCGGTCGCGCGTGATGACGAAGCCGCCGACATGCTGCGACAGATGACGTGGAAAGCCGGTCAATTGGGCGGCCAGATCGAGGACCAGGGCGAGGATCGGTTCCGTCGGATCGAAGCCGATATCCCGGACATGCTGGTCGGTCACCGCTTCGCGGCGGCGGCCCCAGCGGGTTTTCGCCAAGGCGGCGGCGCTGTCCTCGCTCAGCCCCAAGGCGCGGCCGACCTCGCGCAACGCCGACCGGGAGCGGTAATGGGTGACAGTGGCGGCCAGGCCGGCACGCTCGCGGCCATATTTGCCATAAATGTACTGGATCACTTCCTCGCGGCGCTCATGTTCGAAATCGACGTCGATGTCGGGCGGCTCGCCACGCGCCGCGCTGATGAAGCGTTCGAACAGGAGATCGATGGCGGTGGGATCGACGGCGGTGATGCCGAGGCAATAGCACACCGCCGAATTGGCCGCCGAACCGCGCCCCTGGCATAGGATGCCATGGTCGCGGGCGAAGGCGACGATATCCTGCACGGTGAGGAAATAGGGCGCGTAGGACAGCTTGGCGATCAGCGCCAACTCATGCGCCAGCGTGTCCCGCACCGCCGGCGGTATACCGGCGGGATAGCGCGCCGCCGCGCCCTGTTCGGTCAACCGCTCCAATTCGGCCTGCGGATCGGGACAGTCGATGGGATATTGGTAGCGCAATTCGTCGAGACTGAAACGGCAGCGCG
>Ga0302319_10006632_pt1 | contig 22919 bp, 18 predicted proteins | sample Bog_T0_2_FD_203319 | JGI IMG/M metagenome (GOLD analysis project Ga0302319, IMG submission 203319) | Peat permafrost microbial communities from Stordalen Mire near Abisko, Sweden - Bog_T0_2 | ecosystem: Environmental > Terrestrial > Soil > Wetlands > Peat | place: Sweden: Abisko, Stordalen Mire...
GGCGTTGAATCTGAGCCTTTCAGGCGACAGCCTGGCCCTCCCTGGCCAGGCTTTTTCATTGGTGCTGGTGGTGCAGAACACGTCGCCAAGCAGTCTGCAGGGCGTCGATGCGACCCTGCGGGCGGCCGGGCTGGCCCCGGGCGCATGGTCGCAGCCGGCGCCTAGCGACTTGCCGGCCTTCGGCAGCGTCAGCTTCACCTGGGCTTTAGCCTCAGCCGGCTGCGGGGACCTGGTATTCTCGGCGTCCGCAGTGGCCAGCGACGGCGTGGCCGGGGTCTCCGGCGCCAGCCTTCCCTGGCAGCTTCACGTGTCTTGCAGCCCCATGACCACGCCGACCTTGACGCCGTTGGCCAAGCCGGGGCTGCCGCAGGGCAGCGCCAGCATCCCAGGCAACCTGTTCCATCCGGGCAGCGGCCAGCCGTTGCAGCTGCGTTACACCATGCCCGTGGCGGGGCTGGCGCAGGTCGACCTCTATGACCGGCTGGGGCGGCATCTGCGCCACTTTGAGCGCACGGTGGACGCCGGGGCCAGCGCCGAGGATTGGGATGGCCGGGACGACCAGGGGGTCGAGTTGGCCAGCGGCATTTATATCGCCCGTTTCCATGGCCCGGGCCTGGAGCAGACCCTCAAGTTCGCGGTGATAAAATGACCCGCTTGCCGACAGCCTTGGCGTTGCGGGCTTTCCTGGGCCAGGTGGCTCAGCTGCCGCGCCTCAGCCCGGCCCAGCAGGCGGCGCTGGCTGACGAAGCCGCTGCGGGCGACTCGCTGGCCTTGCGCGCCCTGGCCCAGAGCCACCTGCCCTGGGTGCTGGCCGAAGCCGCGCAACGCCGCGGCCGGGGCCTGCGTTTCGACCGTTTGCTGGCCTGCGGCAACGTGGCCCTGCTGCGGGCCCTGCGCCAGGACCCCCACGACACGGCGAGCATGGCCTTTCAGGTGCAGGTGGCCCTGGATGAGGCCCTGCATGGCGCGAAGCCCCGCGCCCGCGGGGTGTAACCAGCATCACCGTCACAAAGCTGCCGCTGTCGCGTCTAAACCTCAGGTGACAACGGAGGCGGCCATGGACAGGCGAACAGGCTTAAGGTTGAAGGATTATTTGATCTGCGTGGCGGGCCTGGATGCGCTGACACCCCAAGAGCTGGAGCAGGCCTATGCGGGCTGGCAGGATGGGGATGACAAGTCCCGCCGCCTGATCGAGGAACGCTTCCTGCCGCGGGTGGTCGCCTGGGTCCTGCCCTACCGTGGCGCGGGGCTGCGCTTCCGCTCCCTGATCCAAGCCGGCAATTATGCTTTGCTGCGTTCCTTGCGCCACCCGCCGGTCACCCATTGGGCCGATCTGGAGGAGCATCTCCGCCTGGAAGTGGAATCCGCCGTTGAGGCATTGATCCTGGTGCCGCGGCCGCATTGAGTGGATGCCGACCCTGATCAGCGGCCTCACGCGGGCGGCTTGGGCCGTGAGCCGGGGACAAAAAAAGAGGCCTCCTCATGGGAGGCCTCTTCCTATTTTTTGCCGCCGGTCGGCCCTAGTAACGCAGGGTCAGGCCAGCCATGAACTGCAGGCTGAGCACGCTCAGCGCCTCGGGCCCTGGCAGGGCCACGGCCGCAGGCACCGGCACGCTGGCGCCGGTCTCGTCGGTGGACTGGACGTTGCCGCTGGGCGCGACGGAGGCGAAATCGGCCCCCAGCAGCTGCAGGCCCAGGTAGAGGCTGACCGCCGTGCCCGCCTGCCATTCGGCGCCGGCCGCGGCGCGCCAGGCCAGCGCCGCCGCGTAGTCGTAGTCGGCGTTGGCCGTGGTGACGGTCAGGCCGGTGGCGTAGGTCTGCACGGTCTGGGTCTTCACGCTGACCCGGTTGCCTGGCGCCAGCCCCGCGCCGCCGGCGGCCACCAGGCTCCAGCCCTGGGTCAAGGCCTGGCGCCATGCCACGCTGAGCATCACGGGCATCAGCAGGCCGTTGGCCTGGGCGCTGTTGCTACGGGTGACGGTGCTGGTGGCGGAGGAGTCGCGGGTGTCGGTCCAGGCCACGGGATAGACGCCCAGGCTCAATTCCACATGAGGCCCGGCATCCAGCAGCGCTTCGACCGCGCCGCTGCCGCCCTGGGCCGGGCTCGCATCGTAGGCCTGGGGGCTTAAATTGACGGGGTCATCCACGGATTCGCCGTAGCTGAAGCTTCCCAGGCCCAAGGCCCAGCCGCCCAACAGGCGCAGGCCCACCTGGGCGCGGGCGCGGCTCGTGGGCCCCTTTTGCGCGGCCTTGACGCGGGCGGCATCGGCGGCCATATCGTCGGCGGCGTCCTGTTGGGCTTTCTGCTCGGTGGCGACCGCGCCTTGGGCGGCCTCAGCGTTGAGCTGCTGGGCGGCTTCAAGCGGCACGGCCTCGGCTTCGGCGTCCGGCGGCGGGGCGGCCACCAGGATGCCGCTGTCGGCGGCGGCGGGCGCCACGGTGGGCACAGGCGTGGCGGCAGGCGCGGGCGTGGCGCTGGGCGGCAGGTTCAACTTGGCCCGCAGGCTGTCGGACCAATGGGCGAAGGCCGCATCCGCCGGTTGCAGGGCCACGTAACGGTCGGCCGAGGCCACGGCGCCCTCGAAGTCGCCCATGTAGTAGCGGCAGCTCGACAGGGCTTTCCAGGCGGGGGCGTACTTGGGCAACTGGGCGGTGACGCGCATGTAATCCTGCGCGGCGTCGGCCCATTGTTTCTGGCCGACGGCGGCGTTGCCGGCCACGAAATCGTCATGGGCATCGGCCCGGGCCAGGGAGGCCAGGCAGAAACCGATCCCAAGAAAAGCCAGCAGACGGCCGGCAGCGGACATGGGCACCTCCAAGAATCGGACCATTATGCAGCGAAGCGGGGCCTCCTGGGAACGCCGTTCCGTCCGATGGGCGCCCCGGGCGTGGCACAAGGGCGTCCTAGGCGTTATGATAGGCCTTTGATCAAAAGGGGGTCTTTTGTCCGTCGCGTTGCGGCTCTTATTCAATGCCACGGCCCTGCTGGTGGCCTTGGCCCTGGCGGTGGCCCTGGGCGCGCTGGCGCTTCAGGGTCAGCCCTTGGATTGGACCCATCTGACGCTGGGGCGCCTGCTGGCCGAAGCCGGCGCGCTGCCCAAGACCGAAGCCTTGATCTACGGCCTGAACGCGCCCTTTGATGCGGCCAGCTGGGCGTGGGATTGGGCCGCTTTCCAGGGTTTCCACGCGTTCGGCCCCCTGGCCTTGCGCGCGGCCGATGCCCTGCTGCTGGCCTTGGGCGTGCTGGCGTTGTTGGCCGCCGGTTTCCGCCGCGGGGCGCGGCCCTTCAGCACGGCCCTGTTCTGCGCGTGGGCTTGGGTGGCGCTATTGCCGGACCTGCATCCGGGCCCGGGCGTGCTGGGCTTGGCTGCCTTCGCTGGCGCCCTATGGCTGATGGAGGGCGAGTTCTGGCTGGCTTTCTTCAACCGCTGGATCTGGCTGGGCCCCGTGGGGCTGTTGGCCGTGAATGCGACGCCGCTGGCCTGGGCCTTGGCGCCTTTGGCGCTGGCCTGGATGCTGGCTGAGGATGGGACGGAGGGCCGTCCAGCGCAGCCCCGCCTGGCCAAGGCCCTGTTCTTGGGCCTGCTGTTGGTGTGCCTGTGCCTGCACCCGCAGGGCCCCCGGCCGATAGGCGCCCTGTTGCGGTCGCTGCCGGGCTCGCCGCTGCTGCCAGGCGCGTTCGGTGCCCGGCAGGGGGGCTTGCTGCTGCTGGCTCTGGCCGGCCTGCTGACCCTGGCCAGCTCATGGGCCGCCGAAGGCAGGCGCCACCTGGGCCGGGATGCGATGCTGCTGGCGATCTTCGGCGTCGGCGCCCTGCTCAGCCGGGCCCTGCTGCCGTTCGCGTTGCTGGTGGCCGCCCCCTTGGCGGCTTGGCGCTGCGATGTGCTGGTGGATGCCCTGCCTGCGGCGCTGGCCCGCCTGCGCTGGCCGGTGAAGGTGCTGGTGGTGGCGGGTTTGGCGGTCGCGGCGGGCCTGCGCGGCTTGGGCGCGCCCGCGGTCGCGGCCGAGGCTTGGCCGGTGCAAACGCTGGGCTTTTACGAGCGGGAGCTGTTGGATCTGCGGGTGCTCTGCCCGCCGCGCTGGGCGGGCTACCTGGCGTGGAAGCTGGCGCCCAACGTGTCGCTGGCCTTGGATGAGCGCAACCTGGGGCCGGGCGAGGCGCGCCAGGCCCTGTTGGACGCCTTGGACGCCCACGGCGACATCGCCGGCACGCTGGACAGCGCCGGCGTGGAGGCGTGCTGGCTGCCGTTGGGATCGCCCTTGGCGGTGGCCCTCACCACGGCCCAAGCCTGGCAGCCCGTCAGCTTCGACGATCAAGCCGTGCTCTATGTGCGCGCCAACAAGGCCAACGCCGAGCTGATCAGGGTGAACGCGCCCCGGGGCCTGCACCCCGGGGACCTGGCCCATCCGGTGGAAGGCAGCCGCGTGGCCCAGGCGGAGGCCGATCTGGAGGCCCGCCTGGCCCAGGACCCCAACGAAGGCGTGCTCTACCTCTACCAGGCCGAGCTGTGGCTGGCCAAGGACCAGGCCGACAAGGCCCGCCAGACCTTGGAGGCCGGCATCCGAGCTGACGAGGGCTTCGCCCCGGATTATGCCCGCCTGGCCGACCTGCGCGCGGCCAGGGGCGATGCGGCCGCCGCCCGCACGCTTTATCGGCGCGCCTTGCGCCTGCGCGACGAGCCCGCCTGGCGCGAGTCGCTGGCCCGCCTGGACGGCCGGTGAGGCGCAGGGCAGCCCTGCTGTCGCTGCTGCTCCTGGCGTCAGGCCTGGGGGCCTCCGAGGGCTTTGAGACGGGCACCGGCATCTGGTCCCCGCAGGCTCCGCCCGGGCCCGGGGCCGCCTATTGGCACCGCGTGGTGGCGCCCGCCTGCGTGGACCCGCACAGCGGGCTGGCGTGCATGTACTTCGGCATCGATGGCGCCTGCAATTACGATGACGGCCTGATCAAGGACGCCAGCTTGACCGCCGGCCCGGTGACCTTGACCGACCCGGCCGAGGCCACGCTGGATTTTTGGATCCTCTACCAGGTGGAGAGCGTCTGGCCCGGCTGCTACGACAAGCTGGTGCTGGAGCATAGCCCCGACGGCGTCAGCTGGTACCTGCTGCAGGACCTGTCCTACACCAGCCTCTCGCCGCCCGATGGCGGCTCGTCCGCTGCCGGCTTTTCCGGCAGCGGCGGGGTGGGCGCCCCGCCCCTGTGGGTGCATGCGCCGCCGGTGGACCTGACCAGCTTCGTGGGCGTGCCGCTGTGGCTGCGTTTCCGCTTCGTCAGCTGGGCCGGCCAGTTCGGCAACGACCTCTGCGTCGGCGGGCCCGACGCGGAGTACGACGATTACCTGGGCTACGCCCTGGACGACATCCGCCTGGGCGAGGGCGGCGCGCCGCTTCAATTGGCCAAGCAGGTGGCGCCCCCGGTCGCGGCCCCGGGCGACACGTTCACCTTCAGCTTCAGCGCCTACAACGGCACCAGCAGCACCACGGATGTGGCTCTGTGGGACAGCCTGCCGGCGGGCGCCATCGCCGCGGGCTCGATCCCCCTGGCCACCTTCGCCGGGGGCCTGGCCAACTGGCTGCTGCCGGCGGTGGCGCCCTACAGCACGGCCACCGCGCAGCTGATGCTGCAGGTGCCCGCCGGCGCGGCTGAGCCCAGCGACTGGTTCAACACCGCGGCTGGCACGGGCCCCGGCGGCATGGCGGACAGCAACGGCGTTTGGGCCCGCGTGCGCCAGGCCGGCCTGAGCGTGCGCAAGGTGGTGGACTATGCCGACGTCAATAACGGGGACCAGTCCGTCTTCACCATCGTGGTGGAGAACGCCAGCCCGGTGACGCAGAACGCCCAGCTCATCGAGCAGATCCCCAGCGGCTTCGTGCTGGACCCGGATTACCCCTCGCCGCCCTTTGACCCGGGGACCACCCAATGGAGCCTGACCCTGGCGCCCGGCGACCTGCGCCTCTTCGCCTTGGCCGGCACGGTGGTGGGCTTGGACGGCCAGGTGCTGACCAACACCGCCCAGCTGTGGCAGGGCGCCAACTTGACGGGCACGGCCTCAGCGGCGGTGCACGTGCACACGCCGGTGACGCCCCAACTGACCCTCAACGCCCTCTACCCCAACCCGGCCCCCGGCAGCGCCGCCTGGGGCGACTACGCCCACATCTACTACAGCGCCAGCGTGGACATGCCGGTGGTGGTGGATATCTTCACCGTGGCGGGGGAGCGGGTGCGGCGCTTGGAAGGCCAGGGCCCCCAGGACCAAAAGGGGAGCCACCAGCTGGATTGGGACCTGGCCAACCAGGCCGGCCGCCGGGTGGCCAGCGGCGTGTACCTGATCCGCCTTTACACCTCCGCCTCCCTGCAACCCCAGCCCCAGGCCTTCGGTTACCTGGCCGTGATCCGCTGACATGAATCCTTCCCGCGACTTCGCCCTGCCAGCCCTGTTGGCGCTGCTCCTGGCCCCCGTGCCGCTGCGCGCCCTGGCCTCGGGAGCCGATTTCCTCAGCATGGAGGTCCCGGCCCGGCCCGCCGGCATGGCGGGGGCCTTCGTCGCGTTCACCGACGACGCCAACGCCTTCCAATGGGACCCGGCCGCCCTGGGCGCCCTGGACCAGCCGCGCCTCAGCGCCACCCATTTCAGCAGCATCGCCGACACCAACTTCGACGCGGTGGCCTTCGCCCAACCCTTGAAGGTCTGGGGCGCCGACGCCGGCCTGGGCCTGGGCCTGCAGTACGACAGCACGTCGAACTTCACGGAAGTGGACGCCAACGGCAACGATGTCGGCACGGTGGAGAACTACGACATCCTGATGGACCTGGCCGGAGGCTTGGCGTTGAGCCCCACCCTGCGCCTGGGCGTGGCGGGCAAGCTCTTCACCAGCCGCCTCGCCGAGTTCCGCGCGCGGGGGGCGGCGGTGGATATCGGGGGCCAGACCGACCTGCACAAGCGCGTGACCCTGGGCCTGACGCTGCAGAACCTGGGCGTGCAGGAGGCTTACGACCAGGTGGCCGACCCCCTGCCCACGCTGCTGCGCCTGGGCGGGCGGGTGCTGGTGGTGGACAGCCCGGAGGTCCGCATCATCGGCGCGGTGGAGCTGGACAAGCCCTGGAGCACCAATGGGCCCAACACCCTGGGCCTGGGCGCCGAATACTGGTACCAGCAGGCCCTGGTGCTGCGCGCGGGCTGGCGCGTGGGCGACGACCAGGGGCCCTTCAGCCTGGGCGTGGGCTTCAAATGGCACGGCTTGTCGTTGGATTACGCCTACAATTCCTTGGGCGACCTGGGCCTGGCCAACCGCTTCAGCCTTAGCGCCGAGCTGGGCACGGTGTTCCAGCGCTTGGGCATGACGGTGGAGCCCATCCAGGGCGCGCGGACGGCGGCTGATGAAGGGCCGGCCCACGTGGATGCGCCGGCGCAGGTGAAGTGAGGGGGGCGCGGATGGATGATTGCATGGGCTGCCAAAAGCTGGCGGGCGCGGTCGGCGACCCGGCCCTGGTGGCGGAGCTGGGGCACAGCTGGCTGCTGCTGGGGGACCATCAGGCCTTCCCCGGCTATTGCGTGCTGTGGAGCAAGGCCCACGCCAAGGAGCTGCATCACCTTGCGCCGGCGGATTACCGGGGCTTCATGGACGACCTTCGCCGGGCCTCGGCCGCGGTGGAGCGGGCCAGCGACTGCTGGAAGCTGAACGTGGTGAGCTTGGGCAACGTCGTCCAGCACGCCCATGCGCACCTGATGCCCCGGTCGGCGTCCGACCCGCAGCGCCTGCGCCATCCTTGGGCCCACGAAGCCGAGTTCAACGACCCCGGCGCCCCCGAGCAGCGTGGCAGGATGGTCGAGCGCATCCGCCGAGCTTTGCGGGAGGCCGCATGAGGCTGGACCCGCGGGTGGTGGCCCATCGCGGCCTCCAGCGCCTGTTCCCCGAGAACACCCGGGCCTCGGTGCTGGCGGCGCTGGACGCGGGCCTGGACAAGGTGGAGGTCGACGTGCAGCTCAGCGCCGACCGCGTGCCGGTGGTGCACCATGATGCCGACCTGAAACGCATGGCGGGCCGGTCGGCCGACCTGCGGCGCCTGCCGTGGTCGCGCCTGGCCCAGATGCCCGTGCCCGAGCCCGGCCGCTTCGGCCGGCGCTATGCCGGCGAGAAGCTGTGCTCCTTGAAGGCCCTGGCGCAGGCCCTGACGCTTTACGACGGCTACACCCTGTTCGTGGAGCTGAAGGAGGAGTCGCTCGGGCCCTTCGGGCGCGAGGCCATGCTGGCGGCGGTGGCGGAGGCCCTGCAACCCATCCAGCGGCGCTGCATCCTGATCAGCTTCGACCTTCCGGTGCTGGCTTTGGCGCGGCGGGATACGCGCTTCCCGGTGGGCCTGGTCCTGCGCTCGCTGAAGCAATGGGCCAGCCCCGCGGCCAAGGCCCTGCGGGCGGATTGGGCGTTCTGCGACGCCAGGCTGTTGCCCAAGTCCGGCGGCTTGAAGCCCCTTTTCGGGGCCAGCCGCAGCGCGGTCTACGAGGTGCCCCAGGCCGACCGCGCGCGGGCCCTGCTGGGCCGCGGCATCCACGCCATTGAGACCTTCCGCGCCGACAGCCTGGCGCAGGAACTGGCCCTCTACCGATGAAACGGAGCGACATGCGAGCGTTGCCCTTGGCCGCCCTGGCCCTGCTGGCCCTTCCGCTGGCCTTGGCCGCCGAGCCTGTGCTGGACGACGGGCTGAAACCGGCCGCCTGGAGCCCGGCCAATCCGGAGTCCGCCGCCCCCCAGCGGCGCACCCAGGAGGCCAGCCGTTGGCTGCGCTTCGACCTGCCCTTCAGCCGGCTGAAGGATTGGCGCTTCAACTGGGACCGCGGGGGCGCCTGGGACCTGAGCCGCGCCGAGCGGGTGGTGCTGAAGGCGCGGGTGGGGTCCATGGTGGCGGCGGGCCAGGCCGTGCTCTACCTGAAGTCCGGCGACGGCTGGTACCGCCTGCCTGGCTTCAGCTTGACCGAGCGCTGGCGCGAGGTCTCCTTGGACAAGGCCCAAGCGGTGGTCGAAGGCTCGCCGGCCGGATGGGGCAGCATCGACGCCGTCCGCCTCAGCGTGCTGCCGGGCGGCAGCGGGGATACCTGGCTGGACCTGGCCCGCATCGAGGGGCAAGGCCGCCTGCCCGACGCCTGGGTCTGGCAGGTGGGCGGCGCCAGCAGCAAGGAGCGGCTCTTCTCCACGGTCATGGAGAACGCCCGCGGCAAGGCCTATGCGGACGCCCGCCACCGCCTGAGCGAGGCCGACAGCCTGCTGAACAAGGCTAAGCGGCGCGGTTTGGAGGGCCCGGCCCGCGTGGCCGGCCTGCGCAAAGCCCGCGCCCAGGCGGCCCAAGCCTGGGCCCTGGCCCAGCGCCCCCTGCTGCCGGCGGGCATACGCGGCGTGTGGGTCCACAACGGCGACGGCCCGCGGGCCTTGGGCGGCCAGCGCGCCGCGCGCTGGAAGGAGGCCATCCCCGAGATGGCGGCCATGGGCATCAACCTGGTCGTGCCCAATGTGCTGTGGTCAGGGGTGGCTTTCTATCCCAGCCAGGTGGTGCCCAACGCGCCGGGCGTGGCCGCCGAGGGCGATTACCTGCAGGAGGTGCTGGACGCGGCCCATCCCCTGGGCATGAAGGTCTACGCCTGGAAGGTGATGTGGCAGTTCGCCGAGGGCTGGCTGGCGCCCGCGGGGGTCAGCGAGCCCTTCCGCAAGGAGGGGCGCCTGCAAATGGATTCCAAGGGCAAGGAGCTGCCCTGGCTGTGCCCCTGCGATGAGCGCAACCGCAAGTACGAGCTGGATGCGCTGGTGGAGGTGGCCACCAAGTACCCCATCGACGGCGTGCAGTTGGATTACATCCGCTTTGACAGCCCCGAGGCGGGCTTCGGCCCCGCTTGCAAGGCCCGCTTCGAGGCCGCCACGGGCAAGCTGGTGGCGCATTGGCCCGACGATTGCGCCCCCGGAGGGGCCTTGGCCGACGATTACGCCGCCTTCAAGCGCGAGCTGATCAGCAGCTTCGTGCGCGACGCCAGCGTGGCGGTGCGCGCGGCCCGGCCCGGCATCAGCGTCACGGCGGCGGTCTTCGCCTACCCCGAGATGGCCCGCAACCAGGTGTCGCAGGATTGGCCGCGCTGGGTCAAGGAGGGCTGGGTGGATTTCGTCTGCCCCATGACCTACACCGAGGACCCCGGCGGATTCGAGGCCGCCACGCGCGCGCAGGCGGCGCTGGTGGGGGCGGACAAGCTGGTGCCCGGCATCCAGACGACGTTCGACGGCGGGCGCGTGGCCGAGGTCGACTCGGTGATCCAGCAGGTGCAGAGCGCGGCGGCCTTGGGCGCCCGCGGCACCATGTTCTTTGAGTGGCGCGAGCAGTTGCAGGACAGCCTGCTGCCCTACCTTCGCAACGGGGTCTGGCGTCAGGGCCGTTACGACCTGCGCCTGCGCCAGGTGCCGCCCCAGCAGCAGCCGCCCGCAGTGCACGCCGGCGCCGAGCCTGTGGGCAAGCCCAAGGTGCTCAAGGTGGACGATTTCGAGGACGGCAACCTGGTCAACGACCTGCACGCCGCCTGGACGGCCGACGCGGACAACAACGCCCTGGGCACCCGCCTCGACGGCATGCCGTTGAGGCTCAGCGATGGCGGGGCCCATGGCAGCCGGCACGCCCTGGGCTTGAAGGGCCATTTTGGCGCCAATCGCGCTCCTTGGCCTTACGCGTCGCTGTCGACCGGGTTCAACCCGGACCACAGCCCCACCGACCTGAGCGACTACCGCACGCTGGTGTTCCAGGCGCGCGGGGACGGCAAGCCCATGGAGGTGGTCTTCAAGCGGGCGGCGGTGAAGGATTATGGGGAATTCAAGGTGGCCGTGCGGCCGGGGTCGATGTGGCAGGAGTTCCGGGTGAGCCTGTCCGACCTGGCCCAGCCGGGCTGGGCCCTGGCCGTGGAGCCGGGCCTGGTGGACGTGACGGGGCTGGTCTTCCAGCCGGGTTCGCGGGACGACGAGGATTTCTGGTTCGACGTGGATGACGTGAGGTTGGAGCGTTGAGCCGGGGCTAGAGGCGGCTGCGCTCGGCCGCCAGGGCGGCGTTGCCCCGGGCCAGGGCGGCCTTGGCGGCGGCGGCCAAGGGGTGGCCCAGGCTCCAGGCTTTGGCCTCGATCACCTGGTCGCAGAGGTCCTCCAACGCGGCCAACCCCAGGTTGGCGGCGCTGGATTTCAGGGCGCGGGCGGCCGCCTGGGCTTCACGCAGCTCGGCCGTGGCGCTGAGCTCGGCGATGCGGATGGGGCCGTGCTCGTGAAGCAATTGGATGAGGGCATCCAACCTCTTCTTGCCGCCCAACTTCATCAAGCTGTTCACGGCCCGTGGATCCAGGTCGGGGATGGGCATGCGTGCTCCTAACGGGGGGCGGGCGTTCGAGCCTGATTATAGCGCCTGGCCCAGGTTTTGGGGGCTGAGCGCGGCGATATCCCGCCTTTTGGGACGCCTCAAGACGGGCCGCAAAAAAGCCCGTGGATTGACGCATTTCGAACCTGGGTGCTACAATCCAAAACTTTGCTTGTCTAGAGCTTTAAGGGGAACCGATGGCCCGTCTTTGGCGTGTTGGACTGATCCTGGTGGGTATGGCCTCGTTGGCGGCTTGCAAGGCCAAGGCGCAGGCGCCCAAGAGCGTGGTCTTGGATGATTTCGAGCGGGCGCCCATCTCCGGCAACCGCCAGTTCGACCCGGCCGAGGCCCTGCGCCAGCCGACCTATCCCAACAACGATTTCGACCTGGCCACGTCGGGCTACGCGACCCTGACCCCGGTGAACAAGGACGCCGCCCGCGCCGCCAAGGACAAGGCCCTGTACAAGTTCATCCAGGGCAAGACCGCGGCCAAGGTGCGCTTCACCGTGCCCAGCGATTACCGCAAGAAGTCTGACGAGCGCTTCCCCATCACCTGGGAGACCGGCTTCGGCATCAGCACGGACAGCCGCACCCCGCTGAAGCAGACCGATTGGTCGGCTTTCCGCTTCCTCAGCTTCCGCGTCTTCAACCCGGTGGCCAAGGCCCAGACCTTGACGGTGCGCTTCAATGACTCGGCTTCGGCCAGCACCCGCACGGCGGTGGTCATCCCCCAGGGCGAGAGCGAGGTCGAACTGCCTTTGGACCAGCTGGGCGATGCGCGCCTGAACCTGGCCGACATCCGCGGCGTGACGCTGTTCCTGGATACCGCCAACCAAGGCGTGGATCCGGTCCTCATCTTCGACCAACTGGCCCTCTACGACACCGACGCCGCCACCCGCATCAAGCTGGCGGCCGAAGAGGGCGCCGACGAGTCCGGCGACGACGAGGATTGGGACGAGGAAGAGGAAGGCGTCCGCAAGGTCAACGTGGTGCACCCTGGCGACGTCACAGCCACCGCTGCGGCCGTGTCGGTGAGCCCGGCGGCGCAGTAGCCTGCGGGCCCAAGAGGGGGACGTTTGAAACTGGCCGATTGGCTGCGCCTGGCGCGGCCCAGGCAGTGGACCAAGAACCTGCTGCTGTTCGCGGCCCTGCTGTTCTCGGGGCAGCTGCGCTCGGGCCAGGCCTGGTTGGCCAGCCTGATCGCGTTCGCGGCCTACGTGCTGCTGTCGGCCAGCGTCTACGCGCTCAATGACCTGCGCGACGCCGAGGCGGACCGCCGCCATCCGTTCAAGCGCCACCGCCCGGTGGCCGCAGGGCGGATCAGCCCGGTCGAGGCGGGATTGCTCAGCGGCGTGTGGGCCGCCCTGGGACTGGCCCTGGCCGCCTGGCTGGGGGCCCGCTCGCTGGGCTTCGCGGCGGCTTACCTGGCGCTGTCGACGCTCTACACCCTTTGGACCAAGCACCAGGTGATCCTGGACGTCATGAGCCTGGCGGCCGGCTTCGTGCTGCGGGCCGCGGCCGGCGCGGTGGCGCTGGGGGTGCCCATCTCCGAATGGCTGCTGTTGTGCACCTCGCTGCTGGCCCTGTTCCTGGGGCTGGGCAAGCGCCGCGCCGAGCTGGCCGCCCTGCCCGCCGGCAGCCGCAGCGCCCGCCGCTCGCTGGAGCATTACAGCCTGCCGCTGCTCGACCAGATGATCTCGGTGGTGGCGGCAGCCACCCTGGTGGCCTACGCGCTCTACGCTTTTTCGTCCCATCCCGCCGAGCGCGGCCCCTGGATGATGTTGACCATCCCCTACGTCCTTTACGGCATCCTGCGCTACTTCTACCTGGTGCACCAAAAAGGCCTGGGCGCCGCGCCCGAGCAGGTGCTGCTCAGCGACCGGGGCCTGCAATGGACCGTGGGCCTTTACGTCGCCACCAGCGCCGCCATCCTGCTTTTGACCCATCCGTAGACCCTTTCCGCCCGCGCACCTAGAGGTCCCTCCTTGGCCGCCAAACGCCGCACCCGCGCCGCAGACTCCAACGACCTGGATTGGCTGCTGACCCCCTATGACGCCCTGGTGAAGGGCCTGGCTTCGGCGCGCGAAGCCCTGCGCACCCAGCTCCCGGCCCAGCTCTTCGCCCTGGTCTTCGTGCTGGCCCTGGCCCTTCGCCTGGTGCGGCCGGACTGGTACAGCAACCGCCTCTTCCATCCCGACGAGCGTTGGATCTTCGACAAGACCGCCGAGCTGAGCTGGCCCGGCGAGCCCGGCCGCGGGGACCCGGCGGGCCTGCAATACGGCAGCCTGCCCATGTATAAGGTGGCCTTCGTCAAGGATGTGATGGTCAAGGTCGGGCAGCTGACCAACCACAACATCGGCGCGCACGATGCCGCCGTCGTCGCCGGCCGCACCCTGACCGGCATCGTCGACAGCCTCAGCGTGGTGGGCACCTTCCTGTTGGGCAGCGCCCTGCTGGGGGCTTGGCCCGCGCTGTTGGCCAGCCTGTTGGTGGCTTGCGCCCCCTTGCACATCCAGCTGTCGCATTTCTTCACCGTGGACCCGTGGCTGACCGCCTTCGCCGTGCTGACGCTGGCGGCGGCGGTGCAGGTCTCGCGCAAGCGCACGTTGGGCTGGAGCGCCTTCAGCGGCGTGCTCTTGGGCGCGGCCCTGGCCTGCAAGAGCAGCGGCTTGCCGCTGGCCCTGAGCCTGGTGCTGGCCCACCTATGGCCGGCCCTGCGCCCCAGCCTGGCCGCGCGCGAGCGCCACGCCCAGTTGAAGCAGGCCGGCATCGGCGTGGCCGTGGCGGCGGGCTGCACCGTGGCCGCCTTCTTCGTGTGCATGCCCTGGGCCTTCCTGGACTTCAGCAAGTTCTTGGCCAACCAGACCGCCCAGCGCGACATCCTGGTGACCGGCTCGCCGGCGGGCGTGCCCTTTGTGCGCCAGTATTGGGACACCACGCCCTTTTTCCATTTGAAGAACATCGCCTTCTTCTACCTGGGCGTGCCGGCGGGCCCCCTGGCCCTCTTAGCCCTGGTCTTCGCCGGCGTCATGGGCGCCCTGGCTGCGGTGAAGGCCTGGACGCTGCCCGCGGCCAAACCGGTGAAGGCCAAAACCGCGCCCAAGCCCCAGGCCAAGCCGCGCGCCGCCCGCGCCGCCGCCATGGCCGTCACGGCGGCCCCGGCCCCGGCCACGCCCGACCAGCTATGGGAGTCCGCCTTCGTGGCGGCCCTGCTGCTGGCCTGGGTGCTGCCCTATTTCGCCATCGTGGGCTTCAGCTTCGCCAAGTTCGCCCGCTACATGCTGCCCATCCTGCCCGAGCTGGCGCTGCTGCTGGTGGCCTCGCTGCTGTGGGTGCGTGCGCGCTCGCGGGGCGCCTACCGCGCCTTGGCGGGCCTGCTGGTGGTGGGCGCCCTGGCCCATGGCGTCGGCTATGGCATGACCTACCTTCAGCCGCACCCTTGGATCGAGGCTTCGCGCTGGATCTACCAGAACGTGCCCGCGCGCACCGACGACGCCGGCGCCCCCGGCGGCAGCCGGGTCACCCGCATCCTGAACGAGGATTGGGGCGACGACCTCCCGGTGGAGGTGGACGGCCAGGTCATCAACCGCTACGAGGGCCTGAAGGGCCGCGGCGACCAGGTGAACATCGTCGAGTGGGACAGCCCGCAGAAGCTGGCCCGCCTGGCGCGCAGCCTCAGCCAGGCCGACGTGCTGGTGCTGGCCGACCCGCGCGCCTATGGGACCTACCTGCGCATCCCCGACCGCTTCCCGCTGACCCACGCCTACTATGACCTGCTGTTCCACGACCCCGGCCGCCTGGGCTTCAAGCTGGCGCACGAGTCCAGCAACCCCATCAAGGTGCTGGGCTTCGCCCTGCCCGACAGCCGCACGCCCAGCGTGCCGCGCTGGCTGTGGGCGGATGAGAGCTTCACCTTGTACGACCGGCCCCACGCCTTCATCTTCACCCGCGTCAGCCCCCTCAGCGAGGCCGACGCAGCGCAGCGCCTGCAGGACCGCATCAAGGAGCTGGGGCTGGGCACGGGTTGGATGAACGGCCAGGGCCCCGAGGAGCTGGAGCGCGTGGCCCGCGGCCTGCAGGCCCCCGCCCAGGTCAACGGCGTGCCGGTGGCGGCGGCCCCCGAGGCCCCCAACCCCAACCTGGGCACCGACCGCGGCGCCATGCGCCCGCTGCTGAGCCCGGTGCTGGCCTGGTGGCTGCTGATCAGCGTGCTGGGTTGGCTGGCCCTGCCGCTGGCCCTGAGCCTCTTCGGCGCATTCCCGGCGGGCGGCTACGCCTTGTCGCGGGCGCTGGGCGTGCTGTGCTTCGGCTGGTTGGCCTACAACCTGGCCTGGCTGCGGGTGGCCCATTTCAGCTTCACCCAGGGCGACCTGTGGCTGCTGCTGGCGGGCCTGGCCGTGGTGGCGGCGCTGGCCCTGCGCGGCCACCGCCAGGCGGCGGCGGCTTGGCTCAAGGCCAACCGCCAGGAGATCCTGTTCACCGAGGGGGTCTTCGCGGCGGCCTTCCTTTTCTTCGTGCTGGTGCGGGCCTACAACCCCAACATCCACGACATCACCGGCCAGGGCTATTTCGGCGGCGGCGAGCCGCTGGGCATGACCTACCTGTCGGCCGTGACGCGCTGCAGCACCTTCCCGGCCTATGACCCCTGGCTGAGCCCCGTCAACAGCAGCTACTACTACTTCGGCTACGTGCTGGCGGCCACGCTGACCAAGCTCAGCGGCTTTCAGCCGGCCATCACCTACAACCTGAGCCTGGCCCTGTTCTTCAGCCTGAGCCTGGTCAGCGCCTATGGCCTGCTGCGCGGCCTGGTGGCCAAGCGCTGGGCGGCGCTGGGCGGCGCGGCCATGGTGGCGCTGGCGGGATCGCTGTGGACGCTGGGCTACATCGCCATCCAAGGCACCCGCGGCGTCAATTGGGTCGTGTCGCTGTTCACCCATGGCTTCATCTGGGATCCCACCCGCTTCCCCGAGCTGGTGAACGGCCATATCTTCGAATTCCCCTATTTCAGCTACCTTTACTCCGACCTGCACCCCCATAACATGGTGATCGGCTTCAGCCTGTTGCTGCTGGCCCTGTTCCTGACGCCCTTCCTTTCCAAGCGCGCGGGCTGGCAGTCGGTGGGCGAGACCCCCGGACGGGCGGCGCTGTGGCTGGGGGTCACCGCGCTGGTGCTGGATTCGCAATACGCCATCAACACCTGGAGCTGGCCGGTCTTCGTGGCCTTGGGCGGGGGCTGCTTCCTGATCGGCCCCTGGGCCGGCAAGGGCTTGGGCCTGGGCGGGCGCCTGCGTGCGGCGGCCTGGGGCCTGGGTGGCTTCGCCGTGACGGTCAAGCTGGGGCAGGTGCTCATGACCGGCTTCCGCCATTATTACCTGCAGAACGGCGGCAACCGCGTGGGCTTGGTGGTGCCCAGCGAGTGGCAGATGAGCGCCTACATCCCCTTGGCCTACTTCTTGCCGGGCCTAGTGGCGCTGGCGCTGCTGGGCGGCGCCCGCCTGCGCACCTGGGGCCTGGCGCAAGCCAAGCCGCTGGGCTGGGAGCGCCTGAGGCGCAAGGCACTGGACGAGAAGGCCTTGATCCTGGGCGAGCGGCTCTTCGACCAACGCCCGGTGTTCAGCGTGGTGGCCGCGGTCTTCGTGGTGGCGGTGGTCGGCCTGCTGGCCTGGGCCACCGCCGGGTTCAACTATCAGGGCGTCCTGCCGCTGGCGCTGGGGCTGGGCCTGGCCTGCCTGGGCTTCTTCCTGTTGGGCGGTTTGGAATCGGGGGCCGAGGCTTGGCTGTGGGTGCTGGGCGGCTTCACCTGCTTCCTGGTGGCCGGCGCCGAGCATTGGTTCGTGGCCGACCGCATGAACACCATCTTCAAATTCTGGATCAATGGCTGGGTGCTGATGGGCGTGGTCTACGGCGCCGGCTTTGCGGCGGCCTTCGCCAGCGTCCCGGCGCCGCCCAAGCCGGCGGCGGCCCGCAAGCCCTTGCGCGGCAAGGTGAAGCGGGTGAAAACCGCGCGCTTGCCCATGGACAAGGCCTTGCCGTGGTTCGTGGCGGGCGGCTTGATGCTGGCGCTCTTCGCGGCGGCGCTGGTGGATGCCAGCCTGATGGGCCGCGGCGTCCGTTTTGAGGTCAGCTACGCCGTGTTCGCCTTGCTGCTGTTGGGGGCCCTGGGCGTGGGCGCCCTGCTGGGCGACAGACCCTGGTGGCTGGCGGCGCAGCGCGGCCTATTCCTGGGCCTACTGGGCCTGGGCTTGCTCTATCCCCTGGGCGCCACCATCGGCCGGATCCGCGAGGCCAGCGGCTTCACCAACCCGCACCTGGACGGCCTTCAGTTCATGGCCGAGCGCCAGGACCGGGCCGGCTTTGACAGCCGCGACTACGACCACCGTGACCTGACGCTGATCCGCTGGCTCAACGCCAACGCCAATGTCACCGAGACGCTGCTGGAGGCGCCGGGGCTGGAGCTCTACAAAGGCTACAGCCGCTTCGCCATCTACACCGGCCTGCCCACCCTGCTGGGTTGGGATTACCAGGTGGGCCAGCAGTTGGGCGAGCGCACCGGCGGCACGCTGGAGCAGCGCAAGCGCGACGCGGCCGTGATGTATGGCCCCGACGAAGCCGCCGCCGTGGCGTTGCTGAAGCAGTACAAGGTGCGCTGGATCGTGGTGGGCGGCATCGAGCGCAAGCTCTATCCCGGCCCCGGCTTGGACAAGTTCGAGCACCTGGGCAGCGTGGCGGCCCAAGATGGCGGCTCGGTGCTCTACCGCTTTGATTGGGACAAGCCATGAGGCGTCCGCTGACGGCGTTGCTGCTGCTGGGCCTGGCCGCGTTGGGCCGGGCCGAGGCGCCGTCATCGGTGCCAGGGGCCGTGTTGACGCCCGCCCCGACCGTTGCGGTGACCGCCGCGTCGAGCGCTCTGCCGACGCCAGTGCCGACGGCAGGCGTGTCGGAGGTGGCAACGGCCGTGCCGACGGCGGCGGCGACCACGGTGGCCATGGCATCGCCGACCGTCGTGCCGGTGGCGGCGGCGACCATGGTGGCCACGGCACTGTCGACCGCCATGCCGACGGCAGCGGCGACCGCGGTGGCCACGGCATTGCCGACCACCGTGCCGACGGTGGTGGCGACCACGCCGTCAACGGTCCCGACGGCTGTGATGCCGGGCGCCGAAACGACCCACCCTAAGCGTCGTGATGCTGGTGCGGACGCGGTGGCCGCCGACCTGAGCCCCACGGCCTGGTCGGACCACGGACTGGAGTACCGGGTCAGCTTCAGCGGGTTATCGTTGTTCAATGCGTCGCCGCTGGCTTATTCACCGATAGAGGTCGGTTGGCGCTTCGCCAATGGAGTGCGGGTGCGCAGCGGGCTGGACCTGTTCTTCTACGAAGGCCAGGAGCCCGACCCCAACAATCCCGGGTCCAACGCCCAGTTCAGCTATGGAATGCAGGATTGGCGCACCACCCTGGCCTATGAAGTGCCGCTGCCATCCCCTGTGCGCCCCGTGGTGGGGGTCTGCCTGGAGTTCCTTTGGGGCACCCGGCAGGAGCTGACCAACCCCGCCACGCCCACGGTCCCCTATCCATCCCAGTCGTCCTGGAGCGGGATGGGCCCTGGCGGCGTGATGGGCCTGGAATGGCGCATCAGCAGCCATTGCGCCCTCAGCACGCTGGCCCGATACACCCTGCCCTTCGGCGAGCCCAACGGCTCCGCGCTGGTCGCCCTGGACTTCGGCGTCCACTACCTGTTCTAGCCATGCCTCCGCCGCTGCCGCCTTGGCTGGGGGGCCTGCTGGGGTGCTTGCTGGAGGTCGGCGCGCTGCTGGGCGTCCGCCAGGCCCTGAAGCGCGGGGGCTTGCGGCGCAAGGTGGCCGACACCCCCACCTCGCTGATCCGGTCCGCCGCCATGGGCCCGGTCGAGCTGAAGGGCCAGGCCCGGCTGGGAGACCCGGCCGCTGCGGCCCCCTTCAGCGGGCGGCCCTGCTGCTGGTGGCGGGTCACCGTGGAAGAGGAGCGGGTCACCCGCACCCGCAACGGGGAGAGCCACGAGTGGGTTCAGATCCACGCTGAGGCCTGCCAGGCGCCGTTCGCCTTGGACGATGGCACCGGCCGCGTCGATGTGGACCCGCAAGGGGCCGAGGTGCGGGCGCCCAGGGCCTTGGAATTCGTCAGCGCCGGCGTGGGCTTGGCCAACCTGTTCGGCGGCGGCGCCCCGGCCGCCTTGGCCCCGCAGGCCATGGGTTGGATCCAAAGCGGGCTTTTCGCCAGCCGCCGGCGCCTGCGGGAATGGCGGGTCGATGAAGGCCGCCCCCTCTATGCCTTGGGCGTGCTTCGCCCCCGCCACAGCGCTGACGGCCAGCCCTTAGGCCCGGCGTTGGAGCAAGGCCGTCAGGGCGAGCCGTTCTTGCTGAGCACGGATAGCGAGGAAGATCTGTTGAAGAGCCTGGGTTGGGCGGAGGCCTTTTGGTTGGGCCTGGCCCTGGCCGCCGCCGGCTTGGGCGCGTGGCTGCTGCAAATGGCATGGGTCTAGGAGGCGTCGATGGGCGTGGGCATGATCCTGATGGCGGTCCTGCTGGTGGCTGCCCTGTTCTGTGCGTTGTATGCCGTGGGCGCTTACAACGGCCTGGTGGAGGTCCGCAACAACGTGGATCAAGCCTGGGCCAACATCGACGTCCTGCTTAAGCAGCGCCATGACGCCCTGACCAAGCTGATCGACGTGGTGCGGGGGGCCAAGGATTTCGAGCAGCAGACGCTGACCCAGGTGATCAGCGCGCGCAACCGTTACGCCGAGGCGGGCAACCAATTGCAGAGCCTGGAGGGCGCCCAAGCCGAAGGCGGGGCCCTGCGCCAGCTCTTCGCCCTGGTCGAGGCCTACCCTGACCTGAAGTCCAGCGCCAGCTTCCAGCAGCTGCAAATGGAGGTGCAGCGCCTGGAGGAATCCATCGCCGACCGGCGCGAGGTCTACAACGCCTCGGTGAACCTTTGCAACACGCGCTTTGAGCAGTTCCCCGGCAGCCTGTTCACCGGCATGCTGGGCTCGCACCACCGCGAATACTTCAAGGCCGACGCTGCGGATCAGCAGGACGTCGCCATCCGCCTGTGACCGTGACCCCCAAGCCCGCCCTCAGCATCGTCATCCCCGCCTACAACGAGCAGCGTCGCCTGGGCCCCAGCTTGGCCTTGGTGCGCGCGTTCCTGCGGCGCAGCCGCATCGCCGCCGAGGTGCTGGTGGTGGACGACGGCTCCAGCGACGGCACCGCCGAAGGCGTGCGCCGCTTGGCCCGCACTTGGAAGGCCTTGCGGTTGGTGGCCTTGGAGCGCAACCAGGGCAAGGGCGCGGCGGTGCGGGCGGGCGTGCTGGCGGCCCGGGGCGGGCGCATCCTGTTCACCGACGCCGACCTGTCCACGCCCATGGAGGAGCTGCCCGCGCTGATGGCGCGCCTGGACCAGGGCGCCGACATCGCGGTGGGCTCGCGGGCCTTGAACCGCTCCACGGTGGCGGTCAGCCAGCCGCTGTACCGGGTGCTGGCCGGGCGCACGTTCAACGTGCTGGTGCAGCTCCTCAGCGTGCCGGGCATCCATGACACCCAATGCGGTTTCAAGCTGTTCACGGCCGCCGCCGCCAAGCGCCTTTTCGCGCGCCAGCAGGTGCCGCGCTTCGGCTTTGATGTGGAAGTGCTCTTCTTGGCCCGCCGGGCGGCTTACCGGGTCGACGAGGTGGCGGTGCGCTGGGTCAACTCGCCGGAGACCAAGGTCCGGCCCATCCGCGACGGCGCGCGGGCCTTCCTGGACCTGGCCCTGATCCGCCTCTACCAATGGCAGGGCCGCTATCGCGGCTTGTGACGAGGGTGCGCCCGGCTCAGGCGTCGATAAGGACGCAGCTCTGGTCGCGGCTGTCATAGAGCAGGCCGCTGACCCGGCCGTGACGGCCCTCCACGTCGCCGGGATTGGCCAGCAGCACGCTGCCACCGGCCAAGGCCAGGCGTTGGATGCCGGGGCGGTGGCTGTGGCCGTAGAACACCGCTTGGTAGAGCCCGCTGTCGGCGGCCAGGCGGGCCTGGGCCGGGAAGTGGCAGAAGGCGATGCCCCCTTCGGGCACGGATAGGCGGCCCAGGCCGCTGAAACCGTTGGCGCCCATCATGGTTCCGGCCTCCAGCAGGCGCTCAGCCCGGCCGTGGTCGCAGTTGCCCAGGCAAAAGCTGAGGCGTGCGCCGGGCAGGCGGCATTGGGCCAGGGTCTGGGGCTGGGTGATATCGCCGCAAAGCAGCAGGATATCCACCTGGAAGGGCTCCAAGACTGTCAGGATGGCTCGCAGGTTGTCGGTCTGGTCATGGATGTCTGACAGCACGGCTAGGCGCAAACGACCCCCTAGTTGTGAACATGGGTCCGCTATTTGGACTGATAAGAAATATCCTTATGTTACAATGCTTTTGCATTTGTTTCCAGAGGCGATACTCCAGCCAGTATCGTTGACAGTTCCGCCGGAAAAAGTATAATTTTGAAGCCTTTTTTGGAATTTTCTGGTCCCCGAAAGGGACTAAAAGGCATAGCTATTTTATTGGGTTGATCCGGTGAGGGGGCTCGTTGGAGTCGTTCGCAGGTTTATTCGTGTGGTGGATCTTGTCGGTGCTCCTGGCTGTGCTGGCCTGGCCCCTGACCTACCGCCTTTTTAGATTCCTGCCGGATCGCGGCCTGGGTTTTTCGCGCCTGGTGGGCTGGCTTTTCACCGGTTACCTGGCCTGGCTGGTCGGTTTCGCGTTCAACCATGCCTTGGTCTCGGTGGCGGCCTTCGCCGCTCTGGGTCTGCTCAGCTGGCGCCTGTTCCAGCAGCGGCGTCAGGAGCATGTCGCGTTCTTGCGCGAGCATGGCGGCTTGGTCTTCGTCTACGAGCTGGTGTTCTTCATCCTGTTCTTCGTGTGGAGCGTGGTGCGCATGAAGCACCCCAACATCGAAGGCCAGGAGAAGTTCATGGACTTCGCCTTTTTCAATTCGTGCATCCACAGCGTGCGCCTGCCACCCATGGACCCCTGGCTGGCGGGGCCCCACAATTACATCAACTACTACTATTTCGGCTACTTCCTTAACGCGGCGTTCGCCCGCCTGACCCTGGTGAGCCCGGACATCGCCTACAACCTGGCGGTGAGCAACAACTTCGCCCTGTGCGGGGTGGCCCTGCTCTCGCTGGGCTACAACCTGACCCGGGCCCTGTGGCCGGGCCTGGTGGGGCTGGCGTCGCTGCTGTTCCTGGGCAACCTGCACGGCGCCCTGCAGGTGCTGGGCATCCAATGGCAAGGCCCCTTCAGCTGGTGGGAGCCCACCCGCCTGATCAAGGACGTGGCGGTCAACGGCCATTACCTGAACCGATGGTGGTGGAGCGCCGACCCGGCCTATCTGGCCAGCATCCAGGCCCCCGCCACCGCAGCCCAGGACGGGCTGATCAGCGAGTTCCCGGCCTTCAGCTTCCTGCATGGCGACCTGCATCCCCATTTCACCAACCTGCCGCTCACGGTGCTGGTGCTGGCGCTGGGCCTGAACCTGGTCAAGGACCCCAGCCCCGCGCCGCTGGG
>Ga0302319_10006634_pt1 | contig 22916 bp, 18 predicted proteins | sample Bog_T0_2_FD_203319 | JGI IMG/M metagenome (GOLD analysis project Ga0302319, IMG submission 203319) | Peat permafrost microbial communities from Stordalen Mire near Abisko, Sweden - Bog_T0_2 | ecosystem: Environmental > Terrestrial > Soil > Wetlands > Peat | place: Sweden: Abisko, Stordalen Mire...
CCCCCGACCTGCCCGTCATGCAGGAACTGGCCACCACCTACGGCTGGGCCAATGCCTTCGGCTGGGATGCTAACGCAAATCCTTGTCCGGTGTACGGCGGGAACAACTGGAATGGAGTCATTTGTGTAAGGGGTCGCGTTCAGGGTATTGTAGAGAGCTGCTCCAGCACGCTGCTAAACGCGCCCCTCCCACCCATTCTGGCGCCGTTAACCGAACTGACGACCTTCCAAGTAAGCCGATGCGGGCTCACCGGTCCGCTCCCCGACCTTTCTGCCTTGTACAATCTGTCCAGTCTGTGGCTGGATGGTAACGCACTCACCTCCCTGCCGGACAGCATAACCACATGGCCCAATCTCTATATTCTGAACCTGGAAAACAATCAGCTCACCGGCGCCATCCCTCAGTTTCCCAACAACCAGTACGTGATCACCCGGCTCGCCGGAAATTTTTTTACTTCCGTCTCCCCGGCCTGGACCTCCTTCAATCGCGACATTTCCTATAACTGCATTCCCTCCCTGCCTCCCACCTGCGACAGCCAGTCAAACACGAACACCTGTACGCCGAATCGCTCGGATTGCCCGGCGACCATGGCGCTCTCCAAAGTATCCGGAGACGGCCAGTGGGCTCAGGCCGACACGAACTTTGCGAACCCTCTGGTCGTTTCCGTAACCGACTTTTCGGGGAACCCGATATCCGGCGTCACGGTCAATTTTTCCGGTCCAGGGATCGTCACCACGACGGCAAATTCGGACTCGAATGGCCAGGCTTCCGCTGTCATACAGGCCAGTTCCACGGTTGGCGGGAACACGGTGACGGCTTCGGCAGGCGCCACCCCGATGATCACTTTCGGCCTCACTGCCGGAGATACCGCTGCATGCAGCGCCTACATTGCCGTCGCCAACACAGCCGCCAGCGGAGCGGGCTCTCTGCAGGATGCCTTAGCGGACGTGTGTCCCGGCGGCACGATCGATCTCACGCCGATTGCCGGACAGACCATCGCGCTATCGGCGGGCGCCCCAGCTTACAACTTCAGCGGACGCCTGTACATCGCCACGGATGTGACCATTTTAGGCGCCGGAGTGACCATCAGCGGCAGCGGGTTGACGCGCATTTTCTTTGTCCAGAACGGAAATGTAACCATGAACAATCTCACACTCACGAATGGTGTGGGCCAAGGCGGGACCTCCCAGTTCGGAGGATCGTCCGGAGGACTGGGGGGCGCGATTTTTGAGAATAACGGCAATTTGACGTTGAACAACGTCGTCCTCACCAGTGACCAGGCAATCGGCGGTAGCGCGGATCAGAGCGGTTCGGTAACCGGCGGCGGTTTCGGTGGCGGTGCCGGCAGCGGGGATCTCGGCGGCGCGGCGGGTCCGGGCGACGGCGCGGGCGGGGTCGTGGCTGGCATCGGCGGCCAGGGCGGCTTTGCAGCCGGCGGCGGTGAGGGAATTGTGGACCTAAGCTATGCCGGGACGCCAGGGGGGTTGGGGGGCTTCGCCGGAGGCGGAGGATGGGCTTTACCCAACTTCGTCTACAACGGGAACACATGGGTTTCCGGCTTGGCCGGTTACGGGGGTTCCGAAGGGTCGCCAACCATGGATGGCGGCAACCCCGGCGGCGGAGGCGGCGCAGGCTTCGGTGGAGCGATCTTCGTGCGCAACGGCAACCTGAATCTGAACAATGTGTCCTTCGCCAACAACAGCGCGATCGGCGGCACGGGCGCACAGGGCAAAGGCGGCGCCCTGTTTATCTATAGCGGCGCCAACCTGAACATGGTCCCCAACACCGTCACCTATTCCGGCGACGTGGCGGCGGCCGCCGGTCAGCCGGGCCAAGGCTATTCCGGCGATCCGTACGATAACAACAACACCTGCCCCGGAGTGGATACCGTGGATGTTTGTGGCATCCTGCCCACCAACACGCTGGCGGTGTCGTTGACCGGCGCTGGGTCGGTTATGGATACAACTGGGCTCATCAACTGTCCCGCCATCAACTGCTCGGCCTTGTTCCAAACCTCGGCCACGCTGAATGCCATCTCTTCCTCGGGCAGCTATTTCACCGGCTGGTCCGGCGGCGGATGCTCGGGAACGGGTCCGTGCACTGTCTCCTTATCGAACGGCAATGCTTCGGTAGTGGCCACCTTCACGGCCGTCGGGACAATCAGCCCAACCAGCGGCTCAGGGCAGAGCACCATGACCGGCGCGCAGTTCGCCAGCCCCCTCGTAGTTACGGTGACCGATGTGAACAACAACCCGGTGCCCGGCGCCACGGTTACTTTCAACGCTCCCGGTTCGGGCCCTAGCGCGACGCTCAGCGCTCCCGCGGTCACGAACTCGCAAGGGCAGACCAGCGTCAGCGCTACCGCCAATTCCACACCGGGCGCCTACATGGTTACCGCCAGCGTGGCCGGAGTGGCCGGCAGCGCCAGCTTCAATCTGACGAACTTGGGTGGTCTGGCTGCGCTCACCATCAGCGCAGGCAACAACCAAAGCACGACGCCGGGCGCTCCTTTCGCGATCAACCTGCAAGTCACCGCGACTGACTCGGTGGGTGACTCGCTCGCCGGACTTCCCGTCACGTTTACCGCCAACACAGCGCCCGGCGGCGCTTCGGGTACCTTCGCCAGTTCGTCGACGAATGTGGATATGGAATCCACCAATGGCGCGGGCGTCGCGCAAGCCAGCGTGCTCACCGCCAACGCCGGCACCGGCAAATTCAGCGTTACCGCGACCGCGGGCAACTTGAGCCAGACTTTTACGCTCACCAATGGCTCGTCTAGCAGCATCTCGCTTTCCGGGCAGGCGAGCGCCGTCTTCGGCCAGCCCTTCACTCTCACGGCGAACCTTACGCCCAACACGGTCTCCGGCGATGTGACTTTCTATGACGGTACAAACATCCTCGGCGTCGCTCCGTTGACCAACGGTATAGCCACACTCACCACGCCGTTCCTCGCGGCCGGTCCCAACTCTCTCACGGCGCTCTTTGATGGCGGCGGGTCCTATGCGCCGTCGTTGTCCGCTGGGCAGAGCTCGACGGTAACTCCTTACCCCAGCCCATCGTTGGGCTCGCCTGTCGTCTATCCCGCGGCGAGCGCCACGAACCAGGTTGCCGTGGGCGATTTCAACGGCGACGGCATCCCGGACCTCTTGATGGTCAGCCAATCCGGTAATTCCTTTACAGTGCTGTTGGGCAATCCCGGCGGAACCTTCGCAGGCGGCGCACCGCAGGCTCCCTCGTCCGGCGAATGCACGCCGGCAGGCAGCGCGGTCACTTGCGCGATTGCCGGCCCGGTTGCGGCCGCCGTAGGCGACTTCAATCGCGATGGGAAACAGGATGTGGCCATCGCCGGGAGTGCCGGCGTGAACATCCTGCTGGGCAATGGCGACGGCACCTTCCAAGCGCCGGTCACTTATCCAGTAAGTCCGGCCTTCGCCGTTGCCGTAGGCGATCTCAACGGCGATGGCCTTGCCGATCTGGTAGTTAGCGGTTCGGCAAACTTGTGGACCATGCTCGGTAATGGCGACGGGACGTTCCAGCAGCAGATGGGCCCCTATTCTGCCGCCTCTGTCGCGGTGGCCCTGGTGATGGGCGATTTCAACAATGATGGCATCCCCGATGTCGCGGCAGCCGGCAACACGCCGTCTGTCAGCGTATTACTGGGCAAGGGCGACGGAACGCTCGGCACCGCCGCCACATATCCGACCAGCGCGCAGAACAATTCGATCGCCGCGGGACATTTCTATTCGCCCGCCAATCTGGATTTGGTAGTAGCCAACAGTGGCCAGAACACCCTGAATGTGTTGCCGAACGCGGGCAACGGTACTTTTCCCACATCGCAGACTGTCCTTTTGCCGCAAGGCATCAATGCGTCGGGCGTGGGTGTCGGCGATTTCAACGGAGACGGCATTGCGGACCTGGCGGCCGGCAGTTCTAACGGCTCCATCCTGGTGTGGCTGGGCAGTGGCGGCGGATCCTTCGGAAATCCTTCCACCTACACGCTTCCCGGCAATGCCGCCGTAGCGAACCTGGTGGTGGCCGATTTTAATCGCGATGGGCGCACGGATCTGGCCGCCGCCGGCGCGAATCTGAATGGGGCCGCGGTGCTATTGGGCGCCATTGCCAGCGGGAGAATAGGCAAGACCGCGGGCGACAATCAGAGTGCCGGTGTGGGCCAGGCATTCGCCGCCAACCTGCAGGTGACCATCACCGACAGCGGCAACAATCCGGTCCCCAATGTGACCGTCACCTTCTCAGCGCCGCCCTCCGGCGCGGGCGGTACGTTCGCCGGCGGCGTAAGCACGGCCATCACCAATGGATACGGTATCGCCACCGCACCCTTCTTTACCGCTAACAACACTGCCGGCGCCTATCAGGTGTCTGCCGCGGCTCCCGGTTTAACCGCGGTTAATTTCTCGCTGACCAATACCGCAGGCGCGCCGGCGCACATCGCACCCAGTTCCGGCGGGGGGCAGAGTGCGATCCAGAATGCCCCATTCGCGAATCCATTGGTGGTCACGGTCACGGACACCTACGGCAACCCCGTCCAGAATACGACCGTCACCTTCACCGCGCCGCCGCAGACCGGAGCCAGCTTGACCTTTGCGGGCGGCATCAACACGGCCTCCACGAACGCGAACGGCGTGGCCACTTCCGCGGTTCTCACCGCGAACGCCATCGCCGGTGGTTATAACGTACTGGCGACCGCGAACTCGCTGTCCACCAGTTTTTCGCTCACCAACCTCTCCTCGACTACCAATCTGAGCCTCGCGCCTCTGACCGGGAGCGTTCCGGTGAACACGCAGTACACGGTGACCGCCACCGCCACCGGCCCCGGCAATACACCCGTCGCGAACGCCAGCGTCAGTTTCACCGTTGTCTCCGGCCCCAACGCGGGCGCCAAGGGCAGCGGATCGACCAACGGCAACGGCCAGGCTAGCTTCACTTACACAGGGAGCGGCGGGACCGGTGCCGATACCATCCAGGCCTCTTCCGGCAGCTTGGCCTCGAACACGGTCCAGGTGAGTTGGGTGACGCCTGATACCCTGTCGCTGCTCCCCATTCTTCCTTCCAACGAGAGCTATGGCGTGGCGCTTCCGGTGGTTGTTTCCGCAGTCCTGGGCTGGTCCGGGAAAGGAAAAGCTGCCACCGGGACCATCACCTTCAGTTCCACTGCCGGCGGAGGCTTCGCAGGATCTCCGCTCTGTGTCAAGCTGGGCGACACCATGACCTGCGCTCAGACGTTTAAGCCCTCGCCTGCTGACGCACTGGGCGAATACACGTTCTCGGCGGCCTACGCGGGAGACAGCAACTTCGCGCCGGCAAGCACGTCCGGCACAAACGATTTCGGTGTCACGCAGCAGAAGCCGGCCGTCAACGTGACCAGCATCAGCCCCGCGTGGGAGACTTATGGGCAGGGCACTGGGGTAACCGTCAACGCCTCGTTGTCTTGGCTCGGTACGGGCGCCGCGCCTACCGCCCCCCAAGGCCAGTGGCTGACCTTCAACTCCACGGCCCCCGGAAAGTTTGGCGCCGCCACTTGCAGCGGTACAAATCCGATCCAGTGCAACGTGAGCTTCACACCCACGGCGACGGATGCGCCGGGCAGTTATACCATTAGCGCATCCTATGCTGGGGACACGAACTATGCCTCGGCTACCAGCCCGCAGGTCAAGAACTTCGCGATTAACTCCTACACTCCAGCGGTCTCCCTGGGTCCGGTCACAGTCACCAAAGGATCGACGTCGCCCGTTCAGGTCACGGCCAGCTTCACGGGCGCCGGCGCGAGCGATGCGGCACCCAACGGCGCGGTGAGCTTTTCGGCGACGAGCGGATCGTTCAGCGGTCAATCCTGCAGTTCGAGCGGCGATGTTCTCACATGTTCGGTGACATATCATCCCACTGGCAAGTTGGGCGCAGGCACATACACCAACTATCTGAGCGCCAGCATCGTTGCGAGCGGCGACTATATGGCTGCCGCGGGGCACGCGACTCTGTCCGTTATTCCATAGCTTTGGGGTTCGTTCTCCTGAGTCTGATCTGGGCGCGGCTAGATTCTGCATCCCCAGCCTTCTATTGAAACGTATCTAGCCACATGCGGCCGCTGCTCGCGCTTCTGATCGTTCTCTCCTGCGTTTGCCAGGAAGCTATTCCCTTTCGAGTCGACGTTCATCTCGTAAACGTCGCATTCTCGGTCCGGGACTCCTCCGGCGCGCTGATACCGAATCTTACCCAGGACGATTTTGAGGTCCTCGACGACGGGTCGCCGCAAACCATCTCCTACTTCGCTAATAGCGCGGATCTGCCCTTAACCCTCGGCCTGATAGCGGATTATAGCGGAAGCCAGGACCGTTTCGTGAAGCGTCACCGCCACGACCTGGAGCAGTTTCTAAGGCAGGTTCTCAGCCCGCGCGATCGCGCTTTCCTGGTGTGCTTCGGCAATCACCTCCGGCTCGCGTCGGATTTTACTTCGTCCGCGTCGAGTGTAATGGACGGACTCGACCGGTACAACCATAGCACCCGCGGTATGCCCGAGTTGGGACCCGACGAAACGCGCGATTTGGGCACCGCGTTTTACGATGCCTTGTACTACGCGACCACCGATAAGCTGGCTGGAACGGAAGGCGCGCGTAAAGCGCTCATCGTGTTTAGCGACGGGGAAGACAATTCAAGCGCGCACCATATGTTGGACGCTATCGAGAGCGCTCAACGCGAGAATGTGGTGATGTTCGCCATCCGTTATACGGAAGTGAGAAAAGGCCGTCTGACGGCGCGCAACAAGTACGGGATCCGGGTAATGTCGCGTCTGGCAAGCGAAACGGGCGGTTCGGACTTCGATGCCGGCAAGGCTGACCTCAACCAGGCGTTTCTTGAGATCGGAGAAGATCTACGGTCCTCCTACGAGTTAGCCTATCGTTCCACGAACGCGGTCAGCGACGGTACTTTCCATAAAATCGTGATCCGGGCCAAGCGTCCGGGTCTCATCGTCCGAACCAAGACCGGGTACTTCGCAGGACAGGAAAGCAAGCTGGACAACGCGGAAGTGGTGCCCTAACCTAGTGGTGAGTGCTCGACAGCGCCATTTCCTTTGAAACTCCCCAGCAGCTATTCACCCGCGTCTTTTGCGAGCTGAAGCCGCGGACCGTTCCCCCCGAAGTGCGCGTGCAATTCTGCCGTTTCGCCAACGCCAATAGTTCCATCCGGCTCGAAAACAGTTGCCTTCACGTGCGCATATCGGATGTGCTGGAAGGCGCGCCCGCGCCCATCCTCGAAGCTCTCGCGTTCATTCTTTTGTCGAAACTTTACCGCCGTCCGGTTCCGGCTGGGTATGCCGTCCGCTACCGCCGCTACCTGAATCGCAAAGACATGCGGCGAAATTTGCATTTGGTCCGTCAGACCCGCGGCCATAAGTTGGCCACCGGCCCCCAAGGCGCCCATTACGATCTAAACCAGATTTTTGACGAACTCAATTTTCGATATTTCTTTGGATTAATGGCAAAACCGAACCTGGGATGGAGCTTGCGGCGATCCCGTACTACGCTAGGCCACTACGATCCTTCCCATCACATTATCATCCTGAGCAAACTGTTGGATGACGCCAAGGTTCCACAGTTAGCAGTCGAATACGTGATGTTTCATGAAATGCTGCATCTGCGCTTTCCGGTGGATCACAGCGGAACCAGGAGGCGCGTGCATACCCCGGAATTTAAAGAGGCCGAGCGGAAGTACCCACGATATGAGGAAGCGAAAGAACTGCTGAAAAAACTATGAGGCAAACCTATGTCGGCTTGCCTCGATCATTCGGAACTGCGCTGGAAACGCCTTTAGGACTCAGTCTGCATCGGAGCTAGTTGAATGACGCTCTGATACATAGTGCGAAGTGTAGCGATCAGCGAACCTGCATCGGGGCGTCGCCCGAGGGCGCCCGGAAGAGAAAGCCGAGTCTGCGTGCAGATCACGGTCCAATAGAATCGCAGTCGGAGGCGTGAGATACTGCGAGCCATGTCGGACCTATCGTCGCCGGAATAGACCATCATCAGGTTGGCGACATGCACCAGACGGTGGAAATCGCCGATCAGCTGCCGCAGATAGCCGCGAAAAATCCTTTGCCGCTCGATTCGCAGTTTTTTGGCAATTCCCGGGTTATATCCCGGTTGCTCGGCCAGAAACCGATAATCCGACTCGTTAAACAGCCGCTCCATCGGCCGGTAGCTCTCCAGCGAAAACTCGTTCAACCAGTCCGCAGCCGATTCATTTTCATCGACTCGCGTAAAAAGCCTGCGGAACAAGACTACAAAGATCGTAGCAAGCAGGGCTAGGACGACTGACGTGGTAAGAATCAAAGACACGTTAACTCAACCTCCAAGGAACACACCGGGACCAGAATATCCGAGATCGAATTGAAATGCAAACAAGAAATGATCCCTTTTGAAGAAAATCGCGAAACTAAGGCGTTTTATTTGCGGACTCGCATAAGACTTCTATTTATCGCGTCCAGTTGCTCCAGCAGATACCGCTCGTCTTCCCGGTTCCATTTATGGCCGAAGACCACCGTCTTCTGCTCGCCCGCTCTCGAAAGCGAGAAGATCCAGAAAATGAGACAAGCCGTCGAGACACCTAGTAGTAGGAAGCTAAAGACAGCATCCCACTGGTGTCCCGTATTGCGCAAGAACAGTGCCAGCGCCTTACTTGTGAAATAGAAGGCGTACCCGATGGAGTAGAAGATCACGTTGCGATTGAGTGGAATCGGGTAGTAGACCAAAAATGCTGTAATCAGGAATACAAAGAAGACAAGGCTGAAAACGATAGTGCTCTCGAAGCTGAAAAAGCGGGCCATCACATCATGCGGGATTTGTTCTAGCTGGAGCAGCATGAGGGAGATCAGGATCGCAACCCCCAAGGCGATTTTAATGTAGCGGCGGGAAATAGACGCTATACCCGGCAGGTTGCGCAACACCAGAGAGTACAACTCTAAAACGATGAGGGCGTACAGAAGTACAATGACGCCCTCTATCCCAATGAACACATACCCATATAGATTCGTACCTCGCCGTACCATGAGCGGGAATAGCCCTTGGCCTGCCAAAACGACCAAGTAGCAGAAAAAAAATCGATAAACTCGCTGCAATCCGGCTGTTAAAAACCTGATCAGCACTCCAACAATGGCTGCCAGTTGGAGGTAGATAATAAGGTTTTCGTAGCGTGAAAGCCCGAGCATGACCCAATGTCGCAAAAGTCTCGAAGACCGAGTTTAGCACCCAATCGCGAGCTTTTGAATCAAACGGCGGGTCTTAGTTGTTCGAGAAGGCGGGCGGCTTCGTCGGCGGATTTGGGCACGGCAGACATGTCGGCCAAGGCGCGTCCGCGGAAACTGCCGAAACGAGGCCTAAAGCTACGGCGATCAGAAGAGCAACTCTTTTTATCATGGGGATTCTCCAGTTTTGAATTAGGGTTCCTGCGACCCTCAAATATAGTACACTTCCCCACACAGACTAGGGGAAAACCCCAATAAGGTTTCGTAAACCCGAACAACTTTGCATTTGGAAATCATAGGTTGTATGATCGAGATGAGCGGGTGGCTAAATTCTGAGGCAACCATGAAGGCGGTGGCAGACAACAAGCCTATGGATCGCAACGCCCTCTCGGATCTCTGGCGTAACACTCTTTCGCAGATTCCGTCTGTGTTCGGCCGGTTAGTCTATCTCTCCGCTCTCCGGAATCAGAACACGGGCCGCTACGAGCATCATGGTTTGGCTCTCGTTTTCGGTGAAGACGAGGCGAACCGCGCCCTCCGCCGGAGTCACCAAACCGCTTTCGCCGAGTGGCTGTCCTTCAACATTGAACAGCAGAAAGCCGATCTCGACCTCTATATTTCAGCGTTGTTTGAGGACAAACGCACAGTGCTTGAGGCGTGGCTACGGCTTACACCCTACCGGAATCTCGTGCCTAACTCGGTCCGATCTCTTGAGAAACGGCTATACTTGGCTGATTTTAAGGCCATTTTGGAGTTGCTTAAGAACGAGTACGCCGCTTCCGGCCCTGATCCAGACGCATAGCTACTCCCGTAACTTGACCGACAATATCGATCTGGTCCGGGTAGGAATACACTTGCGGCACACAGCCCGACGACGGATGAGGCTGTAGAATCAGTTGGTTATCGGTTTGATTGCACCACCCGCAAGACCACCCTTGGCGATGTTCCAGGAAATAAATTGGCCTGTCAAACTCGTTCGTCCATCCCGAATTGCTGATCTTGCGCCGAGACTCGTCGATTATTACAAACGACCCGGGTTGCAGCAAGGGAAACATAAACCAGTCGTCGGTGCCGATAAAGGCGTAGCGATGATCTTTCAACTCTAAACCGTCCAGAAACATGAGGGGAATCCGGCCCCACCTTTGGATCATCCGGCTCAGGTAAGTAGTGCGATGTATATCCAGTCCGGGGTCCAGCGAGAGCGGCAGCAGCGCATCGCCCTGTACACCGGCCTGGAAGCCAATGGCATGCGTTCGCGCTACCTCGGCGAACCCGGCGTCCGCTGGCAGAGAACCCAGATTGATGCCGTACCATTCCAGTACCTCCTGGAGGTCTAGCCGGTAGATGGCGCACAGGGAGTACAGCTTGAAAACGGTCGGGACCAGTCCTCGATTCTCGATCTCCGAAATCCGGTTGATCAATACCGTAAACTCGTCATTATGATACTTTTCAGCGATGCGCTGGCTGGCCTGCTCCACATCTCGCACGCGCAAGTTTAGCCTTTCGCGTACACGCCTTAACTTTTGCCCCGCGTCCTCCATGATATGATGCATTCCCGTCCCGTCACTCAGACCGGATAGAGCGCCGTTTCTAGCCATGTTATCTAAAATACTGTTCTGATTGTTCCTTGATCGATTTTGCGAACCCGAGAGTAAGAGATTATCACGAATCTGTTCGGTTTTCCGAACAGGATTTACCAGGAGAGTAGCTTTTGCGAATTATTGTCGGAATATCGGGGGCGAGCGGATCCATTTATGGCTTTCGGTTGCTCGAAAAACTTCGTATGCGACCGAGTGTTGAAATCCATCTTATCCTAAGTCGCGCCGCCGAGCGAACCGCACATTTGGAAATCGATCGTAGCGCTGCCGATTTTAAAAAGTTGGCCGATCATGTCCATCCCTTCGAGGACATCGGTAGCCGCTTGGCCAGCGGCTCGTTCTTGACGGATGGGATGGTGGTGGCCCCTTGCTCGATTCAGAGTATGTCCGCTATCGCCACCGGCGTCACTTCTAACTTGCTGGTTAGGGCTGCGGACGTATGCCTCAAAGAACGGCGCCGTCTGATCCTACTTGTACGCGAGACGCCATTTCACCTCGGCCACCTGAAGACTATGTTGTCCCTGACCGAGATGGGCGCGATTGTCGCCCCCCCCATTCCCGGCTTTTACCATCGCCCCCAAACCATTCTTGATCTTGTCGATCACACTATCGACCGCGTGCTTGACTTGTTACAGCTCCCCTCCCCCGACGCCCTTCGATGGGACGGACGGGAGGCCAGGCCAGCCCCCAGACCGGATGACGAGGGATGAAAAAACCGAGGATCGGTTTCCAGGGCGAACTGGGCGCTTTCAGTCAGGAGGCGGTTCAAAAGCTGCTTGGCGATGCCGCCGTGGTTGTGCCTTATCAACGATTTGAAGATGTGTTTAAATCGCTCGATGCCGGCGAGACGGACGCTTCTGTAATTCCGATCGAGAATACCCTCCATGGGTCGGTCCACGAGAATTACGACCATTTACTGAACTACAACGTCCGAATCGTGGCCGAAACGAATGTACGTATTGTACATAACCTGATTGCTCCCGTAGGTGTCCGGCTGAAAGATGTGCGGCGTGCCTTCTCCCATCCCGTCGCGTTGAACCAATGCCTCGACTTTTTCGTCCGTCATCCCAATGTTGAAAAGTCCACGTTCTACGACACGGCTGGCAGCGTCCGTATGGTGGTGAATGAGGGATTGCGGGATGCGGCGGCCATCGCCTCCAGCGTGGCGGCCGAGATCTATGGCGCCCACATTCTGAAGCGATCGATAGAAGACGATCGCCGGAACTTTACGCGATTCTTTCTGCTCAATACGAAGAAGAAGCGCGTGCTTCCGCCCCAGCCAACGTCTCCGGTCTGGAAGACTTCCCTCGTGTTTTCTACCAGCAATACCCCCGGATCGCTTTTCCGCAGCATGAGCGCCTTTGCCCTTCGCGATCTGAACCTGACCAAGATCGAGTCCCGCCCTCTGCGGGGGAAACCCTGGGAATACCTCTTCTATCTCGATTTCAACGGCAGTGAAGGAGAGGAAAAAGTGCAAAATGCGTTACGGCATTTGCAGGAGTTAGCGGATTTCTTGCGGGTATTGGGTAGCTACCCCGAAGGCGATTAAAGAGCGCTCTGCCTTCATTTCGATTGCTGCCGGAACCTGTGGAACGCCCAAGTGCCGCGCACGCCCTGCACAAAGCACGAAACCATGGCGATCAACATCACTGGGCTGAGACCAACTGTCGGCGCCAGCGCTATCCTTTCGGCAATGTACAGCAGCAGGGCTGCGACCGCCGCGACCCGTGACATTCTCCAAATTCCAACTCCCAAACCCGCAAATATTACTGCGTCCACCCAGGCAGTGGCGCCCACGCCCGTGAAGAGCGGCACGCCGGCGCCTGCCAGGAATGAGGCACCCCCCGTGACGATGGCCACGAAGAACGCCGCCCACATTCCCTGGCGCGCCACTTTCCGAGCGCTCTGCTCATCGGAGATCGTCCAGTTGTTTTCCGACCAGGACCGAGCCTTCTTTGTCGCCGGGGGTGCGGCTGCGTAGGAGGTCTGCTGGACCGTTGGCGTTGTATACGGTGGTACCGGATAACCGGGAGCGATCGGCGGGGGCATATAAGAGGTCAGCGCCGGCTCTGTCTGGTTGGGCTTGCGCGAGTACAGTAAACGATAGCAAATCGCCCCGGCCCCAACGGCCACCGAAACGAATATCAGCGCAGTCGCCAATGGGACGTTATCGGTCATGTTCCCCCTTTACGCCATCACGGCAAAGCAGACGCGTACTGTCAACCGTTACTGGTCATCGGCTGAGTCTGCAAAAGACTTTAACCGCGTGGTGGCGTGAACTTAAGCGCTGTATGAGAACTGGAAAATCCGACGACCTTGATGTCCACCAGTCCGGCCTCTCGTCCCGCTCTCAGCACATCGCCTTCCGTGATCGACTGGATACCTTTGGGGTAGATCACCCAGACAGTCCTATCTTGCAGCGCCGCCAGCCTTTTTAGCGCACGCCGATCGGGCGCCGCCAACAAGACCAGCTCCGGCGAGTCCCCTTCCACGCCGCCGGCCTCCTGAATCTCTTGTAGGAAATCCGCATCGATCGCGCCGATGCAGCCGAATGTCGTCCCGTTCTTAATCCCGAATTTCTTCACTCGCGAGGGCGGATGGAGGATCTTGTCTGCCCACTTTGGCGCTGCCTTCCCCAGATCGAATACCGCGGTTCCCGCGTCAAAACAAATGCGCAGTTGCCCGGCTTCCGCCCCTACTTCCCGAATCGCCGCGTGCGCGATCTTCAACCTCAAATCGCCCCGAAAAACGATCTCATTCGTCTCCAGCAGAGCTTTACCGCTATGCCGTTTCCCATTGAACTCCATCTGGCATTCGATTTCCTGGCCCATATCAGGGGTGTCCCTCCTGCGGTTGCACCATCTCGCACCGTTTCAAAGTAGTATTACAGCGCGCCACCCGTTTGTCGAGAATCATGAACATCGGGCACATATGGTGAGCTTCCTTACATGCGTTAGCCGCCCGGTACGCTTCTACTTGACTCGCATTAACCGCGTCCTTGTAGCCGTTATGACAGCACCCCGCCCGGTCGACGGCGACGCAGTCCGCATCAACGCTACAAGACAAATAATTGGGCGCGGATGTGATTCTCGAGGGACGCTCCAGATCCACTGTGAAGCTCGAGGTCCGGTGTTGTGCCTCCGACACCAGGATGTAGTACGTTCCCGGCTGCAAGGCCGGATCGAACGTATACGAAAAATGAGTGGATCCACCAGCCAGTTTTCGGTATTCGGCATTGGTCAAAATGGCCTGGAGCGAGCCCTGCCCTTGCACAGTGATCTCAATCTGGTCGCCAGGTTTCGCGTTAAAGGCGTATGCGCTGTAGGGGGGCTTAGCCGCCAACCGGGCCGGGGCGCTGGTCTGGCCGTAATCGAGCGAGCCAAGCAGCTTGATGTCGTTTGTCCCAATCGCTTGGGGTTGACTCATGCACGAAGGCGAGAATAGGGCCAGAAACAGAGCGGCGCCCAAATATCGTTCAATAGTAAAGGTCATTTCACGAAGTTTTTCAATTCCTGGTATCGCATTCATTCGATTGCTCCAATTTCAGGGTGTGTCCCGATAACGTCGTCCGTCCTTTTCGGAAACCCTTTGGCAAGGTTCCCACATCAAGATATACTGAGATAAGGTTACAGTTCCCGAGTTCCTACCTATGAACCGCCGCACAAAGATCGCCGTCGTCTCTACTTCCACCCTCCTGGTGCTCCTTCTCCTATTGGGCGCCGTCCACGGACGCAGCGCCTCCCCCGAAGACACCTATCGCCATCTGGCCGTGTACACAGAAGTTCTGTCGCGGATCAAGAGCGATTATGTGGAAGAACCGGACATGAAGAGCGTCACGCTGGGCGCCGTGAATGGCCTGCTGGAGTCGATCGACCCCTACGCCAGCTATTTGAACTCGGATCAATATAAACAGTATCTGAAAAGCAAAGAGGAGCACAAAGCCGACGTGGGCTTGGTGCTCTCGAAAAAATTTGGTTATGTCGGGATCGTCGATGCCATCCCTGGTTCGCCTGCTGCAAAAGCAGGACTTTCCACGACGGACGTGATCGAGACCATCAATGGCGTGGCCACTCGGGACATGCCTCTTGCGTTCGCGCAAATCCTGCTCCAGGGCGATCCCGGCAGTACCGTCGAACTTGGCGTGCTGCGTTTCCGAAAACCGGAACCTCAGAAATTGACACTCACTCGCGTTTTGGTCAAGGATCCGCCGGTCACCGCTAAAATCATGCCCGACCAGGTGGGCGTAATTCAAGTCCAAAGCTTGGCTGGGAACATCCCTGTGATCGCCTCCAAGGTCGAAGAATTGCAGAAAGAGGGTGCCAAACGATTGGTGCTCGACCTCCGCCACGACGCAACCGGAACTCCCGAAGAAGGGGTCGCATTAGCGAATCTATTCCTGGACAAGGGATTGATCACTTACACCCTCGGCCAGAAATCGCCCCGCCACGACTTTGACGCGAATCCGTCCAAGGATATCTCCCATCTCCCGCTGGCTGTAATTACGGACCGCGGGACGGCAGCGGGCGCCGAAGTGGCTTCCGCCGCTTTGCTGGATGACAAACGTGCCGAAGTGGTTGGCGAACGCACCTATGGCGACGCTTCTATCCGCAAGGCGATTACGCTTGATGACGGATCCGCCGTTATCTTGTCAGTCGCCAAATTCTACTCTCCGGCCGGCAAAGCGATTCAGGATACCGGGGTCACTCCGTCCGTCCCAGTAATTGAAGCCGAAGCTAGCTCCGATACCGACGACGACACCGCTCCAGCGATCGAGCCAGAACCCAAACCAACGGAAGACTTATTGTTGAAAAAAGCAATTGAGGTTGTAACCAGTGGAAAGCAGGAAGTCGCGAGCCGCTCCGATGCCTTGGCCAAGCCGGGTGACAAAAGGATTCCCGACACCCCCTTGCATATCCCTGCGCCGAAACAGCCCTGATCCAAGAACCGATCCGAAATGCCCCTCTACGAGTACAAGTGCGATAACTGTGGTGATGTTTTTGAGCTGATCCAGCGGTTTTCCGACACACCGCTCACCACCCACGAGAAGTGCGGTGGACCTGTTCATAAGCTTCTTTCGGCCCCCGCGCTGCATTTCAAGGGTAGTGGCTGGTACATTACCGATTACGCAAAATCCGGCTCAAGCTCGGGGAACTCCGAAAAATCCGAAAAATCCGAAAAGTCCGAAAAGTCTGAAAAGAACGGTGGAGAGAAGTCCTCCTCGGACTCGAAATCGACCTCCGACACCAAAAGTACTTCGGAATCCAAAACTGAAAGTTCTAAACCTGCGCCTTCGTCCGGTAGTACTTCTAGCTCCTAAACAAACCGCCAGTCCTCGCCGGCTCTCTAAAGCAATAGCCAGAAAGAGCCGATTTCATTAGCGTGAGGAAACTCCCGCTTTTCAACCACTTCTTCTGGATTTTGGCTGCTGCTTGCATTTCCACCCTGAGTGCACAGCAAACGGTTAGCTTTACTGTTTCGACAGATCCGCCGGGTGCCAACTTCACGGTGGACGGAACAATTTACACCTCGGTTGCCCAGTTCGAATGGCCGGCTGGCAGCCAACATATCGTCAGCTTCCCCACCCAGACGCTAACCGGGGTTATCGTGCCTGCTAATCCGAACGGTACCATTACGCCCCAGCAACTTACACAAGATAAGACGGAACTCTACACCTTCGGTGGATGGAAGGACAACACAGGATTTTTAGCGCCAAGCGGTGAACCGACTCAGGTTGTGACCGCCAACGGGACGGTTACCTCTTTGACCGCCGAACTTACTCTCAGCTATCGCGTGCTGCTGAATTTCGAGATCAACAATGCTGAACCGCCGGCTTGCGGCGCACCCCTTACTGACCTGCAGCCGCCACCGACGTCCTATCCGGGTGTTGTCTACATAAACAACGTTTGCTATTGGAACAGCGCAATCATGTATTTCCCAGCCAATTCCACGCTGGTCCTGAATGCCTTTCCACTACCAGGGTTCGTCTTTGTGAGTTGGTCCTCAAACTTGGGATCAAACGATGCGTATTTGCGGTCGTATGTTTTGAATGGCCCGATTGAACTTTTTCCCACTTTCGAACCGGCCAAACGGGTTCGAGTCGAAACCAAGCCGCTTGGACTGAATGTGTTGATCGACCGAACCCAAGCCCCGACGCTCACCGTCGATCAGGGTGGCGCCACTTGTCCCTTAGGCGAGAACCTGCCCATTCCCGTCGCGACGAATGATCTGCCCCTTTGCTTTGGAGACTATGATTTCGCGCCCGGGTCGATTCACCTGATAGCTGCGCCGTCGCCGGAAAAGGACATTAACGGGAACGTTTGGGTGTTCGATTCCTGGGTCAGCACTTCTGGACAAAGCGGCAATACCCAGAATTCGATCTACACCACCGATAATCTGACGGCCACCCCGGACAAGATCGTAATCTCGTTCGATCCAGGCGTCTCGGCCAGTTTTGTCACGGTGCCATCCGGCCTTCCCCTTACCGTTGACGGCCGCAGCAACTGGCCTGCTTACAACTTTGTCTGGGCGCTGGGATCCACCCACCAGGTGACCGCCCCCGCCCAATCGGCGGATTCTACCGGACGCCAATACACCTGGACCGGATGGTCGAACGGAGGCGGAGCCACCCAAACCATCACGATGAATCAAACCACGGCCCCGGCTGGATTGCGGATGATCGCGACCTATAACGAATTAAGCCGGCTGGTGGTCCAAACCGTCCCCGCCGGACAAACTGTACAAATCGACGGGTCCAATTGCACGACACCCTGCAATGTGGACCGAGCGAACGGAACCCAGGTTCACATCACTGCCTCCACGACGATTCCAGCCGGCACCGGAACCAGGCTCGATTTTGCCTCCTGGTCTGACGGCGGCCCAGCAGATCACGTCTATACCATCAATGCGAACTTGCAGACGGTAACCGCAAACTACACCACCTTCTACCAGTTGTCGTCCAGCGCCAATCCCGGGAATGGCGTCACCTTCGCCTACAATCCAACTTCGCCGGACGGCTACTATCCTGCCAATTCCAACGTCACGGTCACCGCCAACGTTCTCAATGGCTTTAAGTTCATCCGCTGGACGGGCGATCTTAGCGGCACTTATCCCGCCGGCACACTCAGCATGGTTGAACCGCATTCGGTGCTTGCTGTACTGACGCGCGTTCCCTATATCGCTCCGGCCGGAATCGTAAACGGCGCCGGCGCTACTCCCGAAACGGCCGTGGCAGCCGGCTCGATTGCAATGATTCTGGGCGAAAGCCTGGCGGCCAGTACTGTCGCCGGACCTCTGAATCCCCTGGCGCAGACTATCGGCAACGTTACTGTCACCATGGGAGATCGTCTGCTTCCCATGTTCTCCGTCACTCCGCAGCAAATTACCGTGCTGCTCCCATCCGATCTTGCCGCCGGGAATTATACTCTCCAGGTTCAGTCACCCGGGGAGCCTGTGGTCACCGGCAACTTCACCGTGGTACGCGATGCGCCGGGCGTCTTCATGAATCCGGCGAATTCTAAGCCTTACATCCTGGCCTTGCATGCCGACGGTACGCTAGTGACAGCAGCTAAGCCAGCCATTCAAGGTGAGCAGATCACTTTCTTCGGCACAGGATTCGGTCCTTACATTTCCCCGATCGTGGATGGCTTCTATCCGCCAAGTCCGCCGCCTGCCACCGCCGACCCAGTTAGTATTCTCGTCGCCGGGCAAACGTTCCAACCCGATTGGTCCGGCGCTGCCGCCGGCTATATAGGCTTAGCGGAAGTAAAGCTGACCATCACAAAGGCGTTTCCATCCGCCACCGAAGTGAACCTGGAAGTGCAAATCAATGGACAGATGAGCAACACGGTAGTGTTACCGCTTCAATAAACGACTTGGGGCGACGATCATAAAATCGCCGCCCCTAACCGTTTTCGCCCAACACTAAACTAGAACTGTGAACGCCGTCTCGCTCCGGCTCACCGGATGATAAAGCGTATCGCGTTCCACCGGTTCCCGCCCTGCCTCGCGAATCAGCCGCAGCAGATCCCCTCTTCGTAACGACTGGCTGGTGGTGGCTCCGGCATCGTGGTAGATCTTCTCTTCCACCACCGTGCCGTCGATATCATCGGCCCCAAAGCGCTGCGCGATCTGCGCGATAGCCGGGGTCATCATGATCCAATACGCCTTTATGTGCTCGATATTATCCAGCAGCAGCCGCGAAACGGCAATCGCCTTCAAATCGTCAAACCCGCTCGTCTTCGGCAAGTGATCCAGCGCTGTATTTTCGGGATGGAACGCAAGTGGAATAAAAGTCTGAAAACCACCGGTTTCGTCTTGCAGCGCGCGCAGCTTCAGCAAATGATCCACCCGGTCTTCGGCCGTCTCGACGTGCCCGTACAGCATCGTACAATTCGACTTCAGCCCCATCTTATGCGCCGTTCGAGCCACATCGATCCATTGCTGGCCGTCGATCTTGTGATCGCAAATGATACGCCGCACCCGGTCGCTGAAAATCTCCGCTCCGCCGCCGGGCAGCGAATCGACGCCGGCATCCATTAATTTCTCCAGAGTCTGCCGGATCGACAGCTTACTCCGTTGCGCCAAGTATCCAACCTCCACCATCGTGAAGGCTTTCAGATGAACCTCGGGGAACCGCTGCTTCAGTCCGCGCAACATCTCGCAATACCAGTCCAGCGTTAATTCTGGATGCAATCCGCCCACAATGTGGAACTCCGTGATCGCTTCCGTCCAACCCTCCGCCGCGCGATGCCAAACCTCGTCTAGCGACCAGGTATAGGCCTTAGGATCCTTGGCGCGCTTGCCGAAAGCGCACAACTTACAGCTGGCGACGCAAACGTCAGTCGGATTGATGTGCCGGTTGACATTAAAGTAGGTAATGTTCCCGTTCTTGCGCTCGCGGACGATATTCGCCAGATAACCGACCGTTAGAATATCCGCACTGCGGTACAACGCGATTCCGTCTTCCGCGTCGAGTCGAAGGCCGTCGCGCACCTTGTCCAGAATCGGCTTGAGCCGCTGATCTTCAATGGAAATCGTCACACTTTTACTCGCAAGAGAAACATATCAGCCGCCCAAAACAGAAAGAATAACACGCTAACATAGCCATTCACCGTGAAAAACGCTGCATTAACACGGGATAAGTCGTCCGGTTTCACCAACCGGTGTTCGTAGATCAACAGCAAAACCACCGCCGCGATCCCCGCCACACTCAGCCATCCCAATCCGAAAACCGCGACCAATTCGGCCAGGCAACCCACCATCATCAAGTGGAACAGCTTGGCAATCCACAGCGCCCGCGCGATGCCGAATTGCCTTGGCAAACTGTACAATTCTTCGCCGCGATCGAACTCATAATCCTGGCAGGAATAAATCACATCGAACCCAGCGGTCCAGAACATCACGGCCGCTGTCAGCCAGACGATCCGCCAGTCGAGCGAACCAGTCACGGCGATCCACGCCGCCGCGGGAGCAATCCCCAGTGAAAGCCCAAGTACGAGATGCGACAGCGACGTAAACCGCTTCGTGTAGGAATAGAAGAACACCATCGCCAGCGCGGGTGCAGCCAGTTCCAAGCACAGCGGATTCAGTTCCCCCGCGGCGATACAAAAGACACCAACCGAAACCGCTATGAATCCCCAAACAAATGCGCGGCTCAGAATGCCCGCGGGCAAATGACGCATGCGCGTGCGCGGGTTGCGCCCGTCAATTCGCGCGTCTAACACGCGATTAAACGCCATCGCCGCGGATCGCGCCGACACCATCGCCACGACTATCCACAAGACTTTCCATAGCGCAAACGACAACTCGGCGTGCTCTTGGCGAAACGCCAGTAAAGCCCCGGTCAGCGCGAAGGGAAGCGCGAATACCGAATGCTCGAACTTGATCATTTCCAGACTAAGCCGGACTCGTTTCCAAAGCATGGGTTTTCAAAGCATGGGTTTTCAAAGCATGGGTTTTCAAAGCATGGGTTTTCAAAGCATGGGTTTTCAAAGCATGGGTTTTCAAAGCATGGATCGACGCGTTTCGATTACCATTTTAATTCATGCGAAGTTTTGCCATGGCCGCCATACTGATCGGCCTCGCTGCGTGCGGCGATAAACCTGCCACCATGGAGGACTTGAATACCCGCGACGTCACTCTGCCGGGCGGTCAGGTGATAAAAGCCGAGAGCATGGTCGACGCCACCGACATGTTGCGCGGGATGATGTTCCGTCCTTCCATTGCTCCCGATCATGGAATGCTGTTTCTTCACCGCGGCCCCGGCCATTACAGCTATTGGATGTACCAGACCCTGATTCCGCTGGATATGATTTTTATGGATTCGTCCAAGCGCATCGTCGAGCTCGTCCCGAACGCGCCACCCTGTAAAACCAGCTCCAGCCAATGTCCGAAATATGGCGGCCACGAAGAGGCCCAATACGTTCTCGAATTGGGTGGAGGCATGGCCCAGAAATACAACTTGCGAGTCGGCGATTACCTCACGTTCTGACTAACTTATACCCCGTCTGCGCGATGTCGGGCCACAGCACTTCCGACTCGTGTCCGCGAATCTTAAAAATCTGCCGCACCAGGGCCGTGACGGACTCATACCCCTTTTCATGAAATACCAACACCGACGGCCCCGCTCCACTCAGCGCGCATCCCAACAAGCCAGGCGCGCGGAGCCTGACAATCTCATCCAGGCCAGGCACCAGTTTCGCCCGGTACGGTTGATGCAGCCGGTCCTCGAGCGCTGCTGGAAACGCCGCCGTGGTTCCGGTGGCTAGTGCCGCAATCAGCAGAGCCGAGCGCTGCACATTGAAAATAGCGTCCTCGCGCGAGTAGCCGTCCGGAAGCACTGCGCGCGCTTCGCTGGTCGGTAATATGAAGTCCGGCACCACCACACCAACTCCATAGCGAGCCGGCCATTCCAAGCGTACGGCCCGCGCAGTGCCGCCCCGTTCCATCGCCGTCGCCACAATCGAACCTAGCACGCAAGCCGCAACATTGTCCGGGTGTCCTTCAATCTGCGCGGCTTCATCCAGGATCCGCAGCGGTTTCCAGTGCAGGCCCAACAGATGGTCCGCGATCACCACTCCCGCGGTCAGCGCCGCCGCACTCGACCCCAAACCTTTCCCGATGGGAATGTCGTTGTTAATTTCAAGCTCGATTGGCGGTAAAACCCCACCAGTGTCTCGCGCCACGGCGAGCGCGGTCTGCCAGATCAGATTGTCTTCGCCCGTAGAAATGCAATGCGCATCTCGTCCGCTCGCGCTGATGTGCAGACGATCGCTCGATTCAAAACGGCAGTCCAAGTAGATGCCGAGAGCAAGTCCAAGGGCGTCAAACCCAGGCCCCAGATTGGCGCTCGATGCCGGTACGCGGAGATCAGGCACCGAGTTTAACCGGTGACCCCTGCTGGCAGGATTTGTAAATCGACAGCACTACTTCCAGAGCACGGTATCCATCTTCCCCTGATGAAGTGGGCTTGCGTCCGGTGCGAATCGCCTCGCCGAAATCCAGAAATTGACGCTCAAACGGGGCCAGTGAAATCGCCATCGGATCCGACGAGCCGGACGCCACTTCGCGGTCGATCGGCGGTGCCTCGCCCGCATCGTTCTCTACGTCCCATGTGGTCAGTTTGTCACCGGAGAGAATGGCGGTCCCTCGCGTGCCATGGATTTCCAACCGCTCCGTATAGCCCGGCCAGAACGCGGTCGCGGCTTGAATGACGCCTGTCTGTCCTCCACCATAACGAAGCACCGCGCTGATCACATCTTCCGACTCGATCTTATGCAGCGCCGCCAGTTGCCAGTAGCCGAATACCTCTGCCACTGGTCCCATTAGCCACAGCAACACATCCACTTGGTGTATGGCCTGATTGATGAGAGCCCCGCCCCCTTCCGACGCCCAACTGCCTTTCACCGGACGCGAGTAGTAGGCGGCCGACCGGTACCATTTTACGTAAGCGTCCGCGTGCAGAACCTTGCCCAGACGCTGCTCATCCAGCGCTCGGCGCAGAAACTGCGTGGAGTCGTCGAAGCGGTGCTGGCTCACCACCCCCAGTTGAATTCCGGCCTTGTCCGCCG
>Ga0302319_10006636_pt1 | contig 22912 bp, 17 predicted proteins | sample Bog_T0_2_FD_203319 | JGI IMG/M metagenome (GOLD analysis project Ga0302319, IMG submission 203319) | Peat permafrost microbial communities from Stordalen Mire near Abisko, Sweden - Bog_T0_2 | ecosystem: Environmental > Terrestrial > Soil > Wetlands > Peat | place: Sweden: Abisko, Stordalen Mire...
CGAACTTCTCTGACAGTACACTAGCTCCGGCTCAGCGCCAGCCTAGCGCCGGAGCGACGTGAGCAAGAATCGTTTCCATAACATGCACATTGTAGCTAACGCCCAGTTGATTGGGAATTGTGAGCAGAATTGTGTCCGCCTCAGCAATCGCGTCATCCTTCCGGAGTTGTTCGATGAGGACGTCCGGCTCCGCAGCGTAGCCCCGGCCGAAGACAGCCCGCGTGGTGGAGTCGAGAAGACCAATCTTATCCGTCTGCTCCTCGTCGTTCCCGAAGTAGGCCCGATCTATGTCGTTCACCAAAGGGAAGATGCTTCGGCTCACGGAGACACGCGCAACGCGAGTGTGACCTGCCTCGGCCCATGCGGCCCGAAAGGCGCGGATTTGAGCAGCTTGTTGGATATGCAGAGGCTCGCCCGACTCATCGAACTTGAGGGTCGAACTCTGAAGGTTCATGCCAAGCTTCGCGGCCCATACTGCCGTGGCATTGGCGGCCGAACCCCACCAGATCCGCTCTCGCAAACTTGCGGAAAAAGGCTCCAGCCGCAAGAGTCCTGGAGGGTTGGCGAACATAGGGCGGGGATTTGGCTTCGCGAAGCCCTTGCCGCCAAGAAGCTCCAGAAACTCCTCCGAATGACGCCGTCCCATGGCTGCGTCATCCTCACCTTCATTGAGCCGATAGCCAAAGTGACGCCATCCGTCGACAACCTGCTCGGGAGAGCCGCGGCTTATGCCCAGCTGCAAACGCGAGCCGGCAATCAGATCAGCGGCGCCGGCATCCTCGGCCATGTAGTGGGGATTCTCGTACCGCATGTCGATCACTGCTGTTCCAATCTCGATCCTTCGTGTCCTTGCCCCAACCGCCGCGAGCAGCGGAAACGGCGAGGACAATTGCCGGGCGAAATGATGAACGCGGAAATAGGCTCCGTCCATCCCGAGTCGCTCAGCCTCGACAGCGAGGTCAATCGACTGCAGGAGCACGTCCGCGGCGGACCGCGTCTGCGACTGGGATGAGGGCGTCCAATGTCCGAAGGACAAAAAGCCGATCTTTTTCATTGCTGTAGGTTGTATGCGTCAACCTTCGAATCGCAAATCCGCCGGCACAAGGCTCTTGCTGGCGGGCAACGCTATCAGGCTGTTGAAAAACTATGCTGGCCGGCGCGACTAGCGATTTTTGTCGGGAGCAAGGCGGAGTTGCGGGAGCAATCCTCAGAGAGGCTTGCCCCGCGACGAGAACGCCGCTCCCGACCAAAAGAGTTGTTGCCCTTCGGGTTGCGCCAGAATGCGCTCCCGCGGCGTTGTGTTGGGAGGGGATAGCCTCTCTGAGGATTGCGCACTCGGCTGCCCGCAGGGCGCCCACCGAGTGCGTCCATGCGGACTCGGCTTCGCCTCGCCATCTTCGCGCTGGCGCGCTGCGTCCCCCGCCCAAGCCGCCTTGCGGAGAGCGCCTTCTGATCGCAACGACTGCTCAGCAGAGTTTTTCAACAGCCTGCTATGCATGCCCCGACCGATCACTTTCCCGCGTGGAATACATTCCACGTCTGGACGGCGACCAGGATCACCATCAGGACAACATAGAACCTCAGCCCCCAAAGGAGGATGACCGTCCGCCGGCTCAAGACCTGCCTGCCAAGGGGCTGCCTTGCCGAGGCCAGCTGATCCGGTTCGAGCGCCTCGCGCACCCATGTTGGCGATGTGTCGGCAAGGTCGCGCCTGGGGCCGTTGTTTTCGGTTTTGCCGGTCATGTGATCTTGTCCTTCGCCGCGTGTCTCTAGCAGGGTGTTGAAAAACTACGATGAGCCGTCGTTGCGATCAGAATGGGCTCTCCGCAAGGCGGGTTGGGAGCAGCGTTGTGGCTGCCGGGCAAGGCTCGCTGAGCATTGCACCGGCAGCCCCGCCTTGCTCGCGACCAAAATAGTTTGTTGCGCCGGCCATCGTAGTTTTTCAACACCCTGCTAGGTTGGGAGCAAATGGGGGAAGATGGTTGTGACTCCGTAGATGAGCCCGGCAAGAACAAGCAGGATCGTGACGGAGACCCCGAGAATATTTTCCAGGCGCCCGTTGGCGTGCTCTCCCATGATCTCGCGGTCGTTGACCAGAAGCATCAGGAACATGATGGCCGGCGGCATGGCCAGGACCGCGATGACATTCACGATGAGCACGATAAATACCAGCGGAGCGTTGGGAATGAGGACGAGCGCGGCTGCGATGCCCGCGGCCGCGGTCAGGACAGCGTAAAACGGCCAGCCTTCCCTCAACGAGCTGTTCAGGCTGCGGGCGCTCCCCGTCACCTCCCCGAAGGCATAGGCCGAGGACGAGGAGATCGTGATCGCCGCGACCAGGCCGGCTTCGAAGATTCCGATCGCGAACAGGGTGGCCCCCACCCTACCGACGTACGGCGCCAACGCCTGGGCGAATCCGGCCCCCTCGAAGTTGGAGGCGTCGACATGATGGGTGAACAGCGGCGCCGTCGCCAGCAGTGTTGCAATGGCCGCAACCGCGGCCAGCACCGCCCCAAGGGCTGTGTCGAAGCGGCCGTGGCCGATATCGGCGGTCGTCAGCCCCTTGTCGACGACGGCGCTTTGCTGGAAGAAAAGCATCCAGGGGGTCACCGTCGCGCCGATATTCGACATGACGAGCAGGATGAAGCCCGCGTTGACCCCTCCCGGAAGAGGACCCCACGTGAGGAACGCGCGCACCACCTGGCTGCTGACCGGATGGGCCAGGATCGCGACCGGCACGAAAATGAGGTTGAAGGCCGCGAAACAGAGGGTGATCCGCTCCCACGTCCAATAGCGCCGGGTGAGCACGACGCCGACCACGACCAGAAAGGCGCCGAGCACGGCGAGCGCCGGAGGCACGCCGAAAAAGCCCAGGCCGGCCCGCACCGCGATGAATTCGGTGACCAGGGTGAGAAGGTTGCCGAAGACCAGGTCTGCCATCGCAAAAAAGCCCCAGAAACGCCCAAACCGGGCGTAGATCAGCTCCGCATGTCCGCGCTTCGTGACAGCGCCGAGCCTGACCGTCATTTCCTGGATCACATAGGCCATCCCAAAGGTAAGGACGATGAACGGGAGGAAGAATCCGACACCGTAGCTCGCGCCCGTCTGGGCGTAGGAAATCATGCTGGGGCCATCATTCTCCCCGAGCATCACCAGGATTCCCGGACCTATGAGGAGCCAGAGCAGCCACAAGGATCGCCCCCGTCCGTGGCCCGCCCGATGGAATCGCACACGGCGGCGGTCGCTTGCGCGCTTCAAATCCTCCGAGGTGACTTCCGGGGAGAGCGACTCGGGCGACTTTGGCCGGAGCAATTCTTGATGGCCGGAATCCATTTTGACGAATATTAAAAATTAGTTGTTTGAAGAGTCAAAATAAAATTGCGGTCGCCTTGGAAGCCCGTTTGATTTGCCCTCGTTAAAAATGCCGACCAGCACGGCCGAGAACTATTTGAAGGCGATCCTGGTCCGGTCCGGGGCCGAGGGAGTCGTGGTCCCCATGGGGGCGATTTCCGAGGCCCTGGGCGTCACTCCCGGGACCATCACGACCATGGTGAAGCTGCTGGCTGCCCAGGGGCTCCTGGAATACCGCCCCCGCGAGGGCGTGCGCCTCACCGCCGAAGGCCGGAAGGCCGCCCTCGTCGTCCTGCGCAAGCACAGGATGGTTGAGACCTTCCTGGTTCAGGTCCTGAAAATGGACTGGGCTGAGGTCAACCTGGAGGCCGAGTCCCTGGAGCATTCGATTTCCGAGCGGGTGCTTTCCCGAATCGACGACTATCTCGGCCATCCGGCGGTCGACCCGCACGGAGACCTGATTCCACGGCCCAACTCACAGCAGTTCGAGCGCAGCGGCGCCCTGACCCTGGCGACCTGCGCCATCGGAAAGGCGCTGCGCGTCGAGCGCATCCTCGACCAGAGTCCCCCCTTCCTCGCCTTCATCCAAAGCAATGGACTGAAACCAGGGACGAAGGTGTCGGTGCGGCGGAGGGAGATCGCAAGCGGAGTGGCAGAATGCGACTTGTCCGGCCGGACATGCACCCTGGGACTGGCGGAGGCGGGGAACGTCGAGGTAAAGGATGGATCGTGAGGACGGCGAGCCCGTCGAACGGTCCTGGCGTCTCGCGGCCGCCATGGTCGGCCAGGTAATGTGGGAGCTGATCGAGCCGCTGGACGACAAGAGCGTCTATGCCCGCTTCCTCGCCGAGAAAGGCGAGGGGGTCCACCACATCGCCGTGGCAACACCGAACTTTGACGATGCGGTGGCGGCGCAGGCCAGGCGGGGAAGGAAGATCGTGCTGAGCGGCACGTTCAGCGGCGTCAAGGTCGCCTATCTCCCCACTGACCGCGATCTCGGCGTGGTTCTCGAGATCTTCAGCGGCATCCCCAAGAAGTGATCCTTCTAGCAGGCTAGGATCCGCCCATTGGCCGTCCCCGTGGCCGTTTCTCCCTACGTCAATCGCTTGCTGAACAGCCATGCGGCGCCGGACAGGGTCACAAGGCCGATGATGGTGAGCGGCAGGAAGTCGGGGACCAGCTGGGCGAAGCCGGCGTCCTCGAGGTAGACCCGTTTGGTGAGGTCGAGGGCATAGCGCAGGGGATTGATGACCATGACGGACTGCAGGAAGTCCGGCATGCTGCTGAAGGGCGTCGTCAGGCCGGAGAGGAGGGCGAAGGGCATCACCAGGAGGAACGCGTAGAGCATCGCCTGCTGCATCGTCTTCGCGATCGAGGAGACGAACAGGCCGAGGCCTACCGCCGCCATCAGAAACAGCCCGAGCCCGGCGTAAAGGACGGCAAAGGACCCGGCGAAGGGGATGTGAAACCAGAACTGCGCGATCAGCAGGATGGTCGTCGATTGGGTGAGGCCGATGACCACGTTGGGAAGGGCCTTGCCGGCCATGATTTCATAGGGCCGGAAAGGGGTCACGAGCAGCTGGTCGAACGTTCCCTGTTCGCGCTCGCGGGCCACGGACAGGGCCGTGAGCATCAGCGTGCCCATCATCGTCAGGGTTCCGATCAGGCTGGGAATCATGTTCCAGCGGGAATCCAGGTTGGGATTGTACCAGGAGCGGGTGACGATCCGGACGGATGGGCCGGGCTGGCCGTGGAGGGACCTCCAATCCCCATTGAAGGCGTCGACCACCGTTCCAAGATACCCCAGGGCCGTGCCGGCGGTGTTGGAGTTGCGGCCGTCGGCGGTGACCTGGATCGGCGCGGGTTCGCCGGCAAGGAGGCGACGCTCGAAATCCCGGTCGATCTGGATCACGAGGAGCGCCCGGCTGCTGTCGATCCAGGTGGCGATGTCCCCGTTCCGGACGAGGTTGGCCTGGCGCAGGAAGATGCCGGATCCGTCGAGGCGAGCGAGAAGGGCGACCGAGGCCCTGCTGTGGTCCCGGTCGAGGACGGCGTACGCCACGGAGTTGAGATCGAAACTCGCGGCGTAGCCGAAGAGCAGGCACTGCAGAATCGGCGGCAGGAAGATGATGAAGCGGCTGCGGGGATCCTTCAGGACGGCGAGAAATTCCTTCCGGATCAGCGCCAGGATGCGAAAGAGTGAGGAGCGCATGGGGTCGGATCAGGAAAGCTGCTTGCGGGTGGCCAGCCGGGTGGCGATGAGCAGCCCCGCCGCCATGGCGGCAAGCACCCCGATGTTCGTCCACACGACGCTCCGGACGTCACCGGCGAGATAGAGGGTCTGCATGAGGGTCACCGCGTATCTCGCCGGCAGCGCATAGGTGACGCCCCGGATGAAGGCCGGCATGCTGCGCAGGTCGTAGACGAACCCCGAGAGCATCATGGCCGGCAGGAAGGTCAGGGTCATGGCAAGCTGGCTGGCGAGGAACTGGCTCTTCACTGCGGTGGAAACGAGCAGACCGATCCCCAGGGCGACCGTGAGGTAGGTCATCGATGCCAGGCAAAGGAGTGAAAAGGGTCCGCGGAGGGGAACGTGGAACAGGAATTTTCCGGCCAGGAGGCAGAGGACGAAGCCGATCATGCCCAGTCCGAAATAGGGGATGAACTTGCTGAGGAGAAACTCCCCCGCGCGCATGGGGGTGACGAAGAGGGCCTCGAGCGTACCCCGCTCCCATTCCCGGGCGATCACCATGGCGGTGAGGAAGGACCCGATGATCGTCATCACGAGCACAATCAGGCCCGGCACCAGGAAATAGTGACTGTCGTCGCCGGCGTTGAACCACATCCGGTCGATGACGACAACCGGGCCGGCTGAGGCGCCTGGGCCGGCCCGGGAGGCGCTCCACTCGGCGACCGGCCCCTGGGCGTAGCCCTGCATGATGCGCGCCTGGTTGGGATCCGTACCGTTGACCAGGATCTGGAGTTCCGCATCGCCAAGACGCCAGCGCCGGGTGAAGTCCGACGGGATCAGCAGGGCTCCATCCACTTTCCGGGCCCGCACGAGCGCCACCGCCCCGGCCATCGAGTGGACCTGTGTCACCGCAAAATAATGCGAGAGCTGGAACGCCCCGACCAGGGCGGTGCTGTCCGAGGAGACGTCCCCGTCGACCACGGCGACCGAGACCTTGGTGATGTCGAGCGTGATCCCGTACCCGAAGAGGAGGATCAACATCAGGGGGAAGACGATCCCTATCGCGATGCTGCTCGGATCGCGAATGATCTGGCGCGTCTCCTTGAGCGTCAGGGCCCGGATCCTCCGCAGTTTTGCCGCCAGGTCCCTCATGGCGGCCCCTGGGCGGGCTTGCCCGATTGTTTGCCGCGCGCCTCAAGGACGATGGCGATGAAGGCATCCTCCATCGTCGCCGTGCGGCCCGCCTCAACCGAAGCGCGCGCGCGCAGCTCCGCGGGCGTGCCCTGCGCGAGAATCCTGCCGTTGTCGAGGATGGCGGCGCGGTCGCAATACTCGGCCTCCGCCATGAAGTGGGTGGTCACGATCACCGTGACCCCGCCCGAGGCGAGCTCGGTGATCCGCTGCCAGAATTCACGGCGGGCAAAGGGGTCGGCGCCGCTGGTCGGCTCGTCCAGGAAGAGAATCTCGGGCCGGTGGAGGAGCGAGGCGGCCATCGCCAGGCGCTGCTTGAATCCGCCCGGCAGTTGCGCGCTGGGAAGTCGGACGAAGGGCTCGAGCATGAATTGGCTCAAGGCCCACGCGATCCGCTCGGCCTGCCTCTCGCCCTCGAGGCCGTAGGCCCGCGCGAAGAAAGCCAGGTTTTCGCCGACCGTCAGCTGCCCGTAAAGCGAAAACTTCTGGGCCACGTAACCCAGGTGCTGGCGGGCCGAGGCGCTCGCCCGGCGGACATCGACCCCCGCCACCTTCAAGGTGCCTCCGGAAGGGGGCAGGAGCCCGCACAGCATGCGAAAGGTGGTGGTCTTTCCGGCTCCGTTCGGGCCGAGGAGGCCGAAGATTTCCCCGCGCTTGACGTCAAAGGTGGCATGGTCGACGGCCACAAACTTGCCGAAGCGCCGGTCGAGATCGTGGACCTCGACCACTGGGTCGTCCCGGGAGCCTCCGAGCGGTTCCTCCGGCCGGCGTTCCCTCGCGTCTGAAGCCTTTGCTCCGCCGGCCTGCTGCAGGAGAACCATGAACCCATCCTCGAACCGGGCGGGCGTGGGCCGGGCAGGCACGCCGCCAAACGTCGGCGTCCCGGACCTGCCGGGGTTTGCCTGCGCGACCACCCGGACGAGCCCGCCCTCCGGCACGGCATCGACCACATCGGGCTCGGCCAGAAGCCGGGCCTGGAAATCCCGGGGCTTCATGCCCGCCGGCGGTTCGGCCAGGAAGGTGCGGCCAAGCGCAAGGCCTGAAACCCCGGCCGGCGGCCCTTCGGCCAGCTTTTTTCCCCCGTTCAGGACGAGGACGCTCTCGCACGCCTCCGCTTCGTCGAGAAAGCTGCTGCTGATCAGGACCGTCATTCCCTCCTTGACCAGTTTCCGCATGATTTCCCATAGCTCGCGCCGGGAGAGCGGATCGACGCCGACGGTGGGCTCGTCCAGGAGCAGCAATTCGGGGGACCTGACGAGGGTGCAGGCCAGGCCGAGCTTCTGTTTCATCCCTCCGGAAAGTTTTCCGGCCAGACGCTTTTGAAACGGCTCCAACCCCGTCATTTCCATCAGGCGGGCGTACTGCGAGCGTTTCTCCTCCGCCTTGACCGCGTGCAGGTCGGCGTACAGGTCCAGGTTCTCGCGCACCGTCAGGTCGTCGTAGAGCCCGAATTGCTGCGGCATGTAGGCGATGCGCGACTGGATCGATTGCGGGTCCCTGGCGGCGTCGATTCCCAGGACGCTGACGGTGCCGCTGTCGGACTTCATCAGCCCGGCCAGAAGGCGGATCAGGGTGGTCTTGCCCGCCCCGTCCGGCCCCACCAGGGCGGCAAGGCCGCCTTTGCCCACCGAGAAGGAGATGTTGTCGAGCGCCAGCACCGTTTCCCCGGTTTCGCGGCGGAATGTCTTGCGCACGCCGTCCAGGTGCAAAGCCGGAGGTGAGGCGGGCGCCGTCACGGCGATGAGGCGGTTGACAGTGCGCCGGCCGGACCCGGCGCCAGCGACTCCCAGCCCCCGCCCAGCGCCTTGTAGAGTGCGATGAGATCGACCGAGACCGCCTGCTCGCTCACCGCCAGCTGGTCCTCGGACTCGAAAAGCGACCGCCGGGAATCGAGGACGTCCAGATAGTTCACCTGGCCCGCGGCGTACAGGCCGTCGGCCATGGCCAGCGAGCGGCGGTTCTCGGCCACTGCGTCGGCGAGCGACTGGCGGCGGTTCTGCTCCTGCGCATAGGCAACGACGGCGTTCTCCGCCTCCTGCAGGGCCGTCAACACCGTCTTCTCGTAGGTTGCGAGCGCGGCTTCCTGCACTGCTGTCTGCGCCCGGACCTCCGCGCGCACCCTCCCGAAATCGAGCGCCCTCCACTGAAGGCCCGGGCCAAGCGACCAGAAGAGGCTTCCGGGTTCGAACCACTTGCCGAGCGACACGGCTTCCATCCCGGCGTCACCGGTGAGGGAGAGCTTGGGAAACCAGTCCGATTTCGCCAGTCCGATGCGCGCGGTCTCGGCCGCCAGCTGGCGTTCGGCGCGGCGCACGTCCGGGCGGCGGCTGAGAAGATCCGAGGGCAGCCCGATGGGGACTTCCGGCGGCGCCGGCGGCACGGGCGCCGAAGGCGAGAGCTCGGCGACCAAATCTCCGGGATTCCTGCCCAGAAGGACCGCCAGTCCATACATGGCCCCGCGCGTCGCTGTTTGAAGCGGCGGAACCGTGGCTTTCAATCCCGAAAGCAGGGCGGCCGCCCGCTCAACGTCGAGTTCGGTCGCGACGCCTCCCTGAAAGCGGGCGCGGGTCAGTTCCAATTCCTCCTCCTGGAGCTTGAGGTTGCGCAGGGCGATCCCGAGCCGGAGCTGGGCGCCCCGCAACTCGACATAATTTCTCCCCACCTCGGCCAGGACGCTCACCAGGGCATCGTTGCGGGCCTCGATCGACCCCTCCCATTCGGCGGTGGCCGCCTCGAGGGCACGGCGCTTTGCGCCGAAGAGGTCGATTTCCCACGACGCGTCGAATCCGGCCTGATAAACGCTGTATTCGAAGGGGAAGTTCGGCGGCAGCGGCAAGGCCCCGATGAGGGGCTGGTTCTGGCTCTGCTTCGCCCTGGCATACGAACCCGACGCGTCGAGGGTCGGCCAGAAATCCGAGGAACTCATTTCCCGGACGGCCCGCGCCTGCCGCAGGTGGGCCTCGGCCACCCGAAGATCCGGATTCGACGACGACGCCCGTTGGATGAGGGAATCGAGTTCGGCATCGTTGAACGAGGTCCACCAGTCCGGGGACGCGGTCGCGACGGCCGTCAGCCCGTTTGCCGGCGTCGAGCTCCAGGCGGTTGAAGCGCGGGCGGGCGGGGGGCGGTAGTCCGGGCCGACGGCGCAGCCTCCGACCGCGGCGACGGCGGCCGCTGCCATTCCCCGGAGAATTTGCGTCCGCGCCATGGGATCAGCGACGTGTCACCGCTGGCTTGCGTCGGCAGGACTCATTTCCAAGCGCACGGTCGCCGGCATCCCCAGGCTCATCTCGTTTTCCGGATCCTGGACGAAGACGCGAATCTCATAGACCAGGCCGGGGCGCAGTTCCTCGGTTTCGACCGACTTCGGGGTGAATTCGGCCACTGAAGAGATGAATCCGACCCATCCGGGGAGGCTTCGCCCCGGGAAACTGTCGGAACTGATCGAGGCCTTCATGCCCGTCTGGATCCTTCCCAGATCGGTCTCGGAAACATAGGTCCGGACCCACTTGGGATCGGTGATCGCCAGATCGAAGACCGCCCTTTGCGGGGACACCATTTCGCCGGGCTCCAGGAGCCTGGAGCGCACCACGGCGTTGCACGGCGAAACAAGTTCCGCGTCGGCCAGTTGCCGGCGCCGGATCTCGAGTTGCGCCTCGTCGGCGCGGAGCTGCGCCTCCCCTTGCGCAATGTCCTCCTCCCTCGGGCCAAGGGTGGCCAGGTCGAGGCTGCTTTCCGCCACCGCCAGCCGCGCCTGCGACGTATCCAGGGCGTCCTTGGCCGCGTCGAGATCTTGCTGGCTGATGGCGCGCCCGGTGGTCAGGCCTGCCAGCGCCGAGAGGCGGTTCCATTGCTGCCTGGCATTGAGCAGGTCCGCCTTTGCCGAGGCGACATTGGCCCTGGCCTCGGCGATTTCCTCGGGACGGCTGCCGTTGTGCAGCCTCTGCACCACCGCCCGCTGCGCCTCGTCCTCAGCCGCGGCCTCGGCCACTTCCGGCTTGAGGCGGCTGATGTCCAGCCGGGCCATAACCTGTCCGCGTGCAACCTTGTCGCCTTCCTCCACCAGCACCTCGGCGATCCGCTCGCTGTTGTTGAAGGCGAGCTCCACCTGTCGCAGGTCGATATTCCCAAACAGGACCAATAGATTCGGGTCTTTCTTGGAACCTCCCCAGAGCTTTCCCAAGGCGATGCCGATCGCGAGCGCTGCGAGGACGGCCAGGATGGTCACTCCCACTAAAATGTTCCGTTTCCTGCCGGTGGGGGCAATGGGAGCTGGCGGGTTTGGCTTTGCTGCGCCACCCGGGGACTTCGCATCTGCGGGAGCAGTCTCGGTTTTTGGATCCACGGAAATTTGAGGGGAGTTTTTGGCGTGGATGGATTTGTCTCGAGGGAAGCCGATGCGAGGCTTTGCGGGGTATTGTGGCCGACGAGACCTCGCGGGGACATGGGGGGTTCACCCACTTACATGCGGATCCATCGACCCCACCCTCCGGCCCACGGGAACGACGACGGAGCACGAGCCATCCCAATTGCGGGAACCGCCGGTTCCAATTCCAAGCCAACTCAAAATCTCCGTTGGAACCAGAGTATTGTAACTATCATTCGATCAGGTTAATACGGAATTGAGCCCACAGTTGGCACATCCCGTGCGTCTACGTAAGACGCTGGGCCCAGCCACGCGGGCCGGCACGCCTCAGCCATGCTCTCCGACCTAAAAATCACCCTTCGCCGGCTCTCCAAATCGCCCGGCTTCGCCTCGGTCGCCCTGATCACCCTCGCCCTAGGCATCGGCGCCTGCACGGCGATGTTCAGTCTCGTCCACACCGTGCTGCTGCGCCCGCTGCCCTTCAGCGATCCCGCCAGGCTCGTCTGGGTCGAGAATACGCTCAAAGGGGCGGGCATGTCCGGAGAGACGACAACCGTGGACAATTTCCTCGATTGGCGGGCCCAGTCCGCGTCGTTCCAGGACATGGGCGCGTACTTCGCGTTCTTCGACTACACAGCCTACATCCTTACGGGCAGGGGCGAACCGGAACGCCTGCGCGGAGTCGGGATTTCCCAGAATTTTCTTCAGGTGCTCGGCGTGCAGCCCTCACTCGGCAGGTCATTCGTGAAGGAGGAGTGCGTTTACAATGGCCGGCCCGCGGCGCTGCTGGGTCACGATTTCTGGCTCCGAAGCTTCGGAGGCGACCCCGCCATCGTCGGAAAATCGATAACGCTGAACAACACGCCCACGGTGGTGGTTGGGATCCTGCCCGCCTCCTTCAACTTCGGGGCCATCTTCACTCCCGGCATCCAGGTCGACTTTCTTGTGCCGTTTCCCCTCAGCGCGGAAACGAACAGCTGGGGCAACACGCTCGCAGTGATCGGCCGCCTGAAACCCGGGGCCACCGGCAGGCAGGCGCAAGCCGAAATGGATGTGCTGAACAGCCGACTCTCACACGCTCATCCCGAGCGCGGGGTATTCGGCGCCCATCTCTCCCCGCTCGACGATCACATCCGCGGCTCTTTCCGCCCGGCCTTCGCCATCCTCTCGTTTGCCGTCCTCTGCGTCCTGCTGATTGCCTGCCTCAACCTCTCCAACCTGCTGCTCGCGCGCGCGAACTCGCGCCGGAAGGACCTCATGGTACGGGTCGCCCTGGGAGCCGGTCGCGGGGCCCTGGTTCGAGAGTCTCTCGTCGAGGCTATGGTTCTGGCCCTCGGCGGCTCCCTCCTCGGCATCGTGCTCGCGCAATATTCGTGCGAAGCCATTGCGAACCTGGACGCCTTCGGGATCCCCCTGCTCAAGACAACCACGATCGATGGGAGCTCGCTCCTCTTTGCCCTGTCCATCACCGGCGCAGCCGGGCTGCTCTCCGGCCTCCTCCCCGCGCTCCACGTCGCAAAATCCGACCTCCAGGGGCACCTTTCCGGGGCCGGCCAGCGGTCCAGCGGGGGGCGCCGCGCCGCAGGCGTCCGCAAGGGACTCGTGATCGCGGAACTGGCCCTGGCCTGCGTGCTCCTCGTCGGGGCCGCGCTCCTGATCCGCAGCTTCGAACGCCTGCTGGAGGTCAACCCGGGATTCCAGGCTGAGAACGCCCAAGCCTGGAGAATCGAGCCCATCATCAACTTTTCGACTTTCGAGTCAGCCCGAAGCTACTTTGAAACCCTGATCCATCGGGTCGAGGCCGTGCCCGGTGTGGAGTCAGTCGGGATCACAGATACCCTTCCCCTCGGGCGCAACCGGTCCTGGGGCGCAGCAGCCAAGGGAAAGACCTACCGGCCCGGGGAGTACCCGAACGCCTATCCCCGGATCGTCGATTACCGTTATCTGCCGACCATGAGGATACCGCTTCGGTCCGGAAGGTACTTCACGCCCGGGGACGGCCCGACCTCCCCTCACGTCATCATTGTCAACCAGGCCATGGCCCAGGAACTCTGGCCGAACCAGAATGCGATCGGCCGATACGTAGTCGTCGGCTTTACTTCCGGCGGCGACTGGCGGGTTGTGGGCGTCGTGGAAAACGTGCGCCACCAAGGCCTCGACGAGGCCCCTGGCCCCGAGATGTACCTGCCCTGGATCCAATGCAACGCGATGGCCGCCGTTGAGCTCGTCATCCGCTCACCCCGCGGCGTCGATTCCCTCGCGGCCGATGTCCGCGCGGTCCTCAAGGACTTCGATCCCAACCTCCCCAGGTCGGGCTTCCGGACCCTCGGGCAGATCGTCGACAGTTCCGTCGCCCCCCGCCGGATGATCACCCAGATCCTTGGGGTCTTTTCCTGGCTCGCCCTCGCCCTCGCGGCCGTAGGGCTCTATGGCGTAACCGCCTACTCGGTCAGCCGGCGTACCCAGGAGATCGGGATCCGCATGGCGGTTGGTGCGCAGCGTTCCGACGTCTTCCGGCTCGTCATTGGGGAAGGGATGCGGACGGTCGGGATCGGGCTCGCCCTCGGCCTCACCGCCTCGTTCCTTATCACCCGGGTTCTCCGCAGCCTGCTGTATGGGATTTCGCCTACGGATCCCATGATCTTTGCCTCGATCGCCATCGTCCTCGCCCTCGTGGCCTTTCTCGCCTGCTTCCTTCCCGCCCGCCGGGCCATGGGAGTCGATCCGATTTCCGCGCTGAGAAGCGAGTGATCAGCCCGTCACTTCGTGGTAAAGGCGATATTTCTCGTCGGCGATCGCTCCAAAGGTCCGAAAGGTCGTCCGACCCCAGCCACCTTCGATGCTCCAATCCGACGAACCGCGCGATACCTGGCCGGCCGCGAGCAGTTGCGCGCGCGACGCCCCGATCGGGCTGTCGCCGATGGCAAAGAGGGCAAGGGGCCCGGCGGTCAGCGCAACCGTGCCCGGATGCCGGTCGTCCACGGCCTCGAGCCGCAGGGGCGTCCCCAGGGAAAATTCGATGCGATCTCCCGACGCCCAGGTCCGCGCGATGCGATGGAACGTTCCCGGCTCGGGCGCCTCCGGGAGTGCCCGCCCGTTGACGGCAACCCGGGTTCCCGCCCCCGCCCATTCGGGCACTCGGAGCGAGATTGAGAACGCCGCAGGCCGGTCCGTCTCGAGCTCGAGGCTGGTCTCCGGCACCAGCGGATAGGAGGTCCTTTGGGTGAGCGTGCAGGCCGAACCCTCCTGAACCCACGAAACCCTGGAAGGGACGAACAGGTTGACACAAATGCCCCGGGGCTCCCGAAAGTAAGAACTTATCCCATAGTCGGCCGTGAGCTGCGGGAAGGTGCCCGAACAGCATGGCCATTTGTCGTGGTGATAGAACTTGGATGCCGAGTTGTTGTAGTCCGAGTAGTAGAAGCTGGACCCATCCTCTTTGATGGGCTTCGCCCCCAGGATCGTGTTGTACAGGACCCGCTCCATGCTATCGCCGTACCGGCTGTCCCCGGTGATCCGGAGAAGGGTGCGCGAGACCTTGAAATGCCCGTAGGCCCCGCAGGGCGTCTCGAAGCTGCTGTGGGTGGTGGAAAGGCTCTCGCCGAGCGCGCCGCTCCCCGGAGCGACGAACGCCTCGTTCGGCCCCCATCCCCCGGTCGCAAAGCTCTGGGCCGTGCGCACGCATTTGAATCCGAACGTAGCCGCGCGCAGGTGTTTCCGGCTTCCCTCCACGAGGTAGGCCTGGCACGCCGAACACAGCGCGTTGACATGGCTGTAGGCGTGTTCGCCCGGCAGGACGTTCCGGCCCTCGGAAAGCGGATCAAAGTACGCGCCGTCCTGGAGGAAGCGCACCGCGAGGTCCCGGTAGCGCGCGCCCGCCCCCCGCCGATGGGCGAGAAAGAGGTTTTCGGGAAGGGTGTAGCTCTCGTCCCAGGTGCAGGCCATGTTCCTGTGCGGCCTCGCGGCCATTTCGGGCCGTGTGAGCGCGTGATCCGGGAGCCAGGGGAGAGCCGCGTCCGTCGCCCGATCCAGCACTCCGAGCGCGCCGGAGGCGCCTGCAAATTCATGGGCGTCGATGAGTCCGCAGACGCACTTGTCGAAGGTATAGGCGGGAAGCGGATAATCCCGGTAGAACTCCTTCGAAACCGCCGCCCCGAAACCGTTCACCAGGCGCTGCACCTTTTCCCTCGTCGCCGGCGACCCAGTGACCGCGTGCGCCCGGGCGAGGCCCGAGAGGTATTGCCCGAAACTGTGGCCGGGAATGAATCCCGCCATGTTTTTCCCGGGCACAAAATCGTCCGAAAAGCTGTACCACCCTCCCATGTCCTCGCCCGGCGCCGCAACTCGGGCCCGCTGGCGGAAGGGCTTGAGCAGGGAGTCCTCGTCCAGCTTGAGGAAGAAAGCGTGGTTTCGATTGAATTGCTCCAGCATCGGGCCCTCGAGCAGCCGGACCTGGCCGTAGCCAAACTCCGAGAGCGCCGGCTCGGCGGGCATCGGCTCCTCGGCGGCCAACGATTTTCGGCGCAGCCCCGTGAGTATCAGCGTTCCCACCGCCGCCGCGGCCCCGCCCTTGAGAAATGCCCTGCGGGACAGGTGTGCCATCGTCATGCGCCCCTGTAGGCAAAGTCGCGCAATCTCACCTCTCCTGTTCCGATGCAATAGACGCCAAACTTGAGGCTGAGGAAACTCCCGAAGACATTGTGGTGGTAGCCGGACACCTCCATCTGCCACGGGTGCTTGACCCATGCCTCTCCGTCCCGCGCGTAATGAAAGGTCACGATGTTCGCGTCGTTGGTGACCCGCAGGCGGACCCTGCCGGTCGCCATGTCCTTGCGCATCCAACTGTGCTCCTGGCCGTAATTGTAGGTGAACATCTGCGAGTTGCTGAAGCCTATCCCGGAGAACATGCGTTCGCTGTAGAACAGGCATATCCCGGCCTGGGCGCCCTCGCCGATGTCCAGCGTGATCTCCGCCTCATAACTCCGGTCGCCCACGAGAAAGGTGAGCGGGGAGGAGTCGGCCAGGGTTGTGCCCTTGCCGGAGATCGCCAGGGCGCGATCCTCAAACCGCGCGCGCTTCATCTCATCCGGGCCGGGATTGAAGAAGGTCCATTGCACGCCGAACCTGTCCGCCGAAAAGTCATCCGAAAGCGCAAAGCCGGAGGGTCCTGACAGTCCCTTCGCAGGTTTGGCAATCGGCTGGGAAAGCGTCCCGCCTTTTGCGTGAAACCAGCCATCGGAAGTCCATTCGACGGGTTCCAGGAGGGTTTGCCTGCCGAGCGTGCGAAAGCCGTTTTCGTAGCCGTGGTAGATCATCCACCAGTCGCCGCCCGGTCCCTCCACCACGGTGGCATGCCCGCGCGACCACCACGGCTCATCGGCACTCTTGGTATGCACGATGGGATTGTGGGGACAGTTCTCCCACGGGCCGTGGATGGAGCGCGAGCGGGCGGCGGTCACCATGTGACTCGTCGGCGGACCCGACGTGCCGCCCACGGCGGCGATCAGATAGAACCAATCCCCACGGCGCAGGATCTTCGGGCCTTCAGGAGCGAACATTTCCACCACCCAATCGTCGGGGTAGCGCCACGGGTTGTAGACCTGCTCCAGAGGACCGGCGGTGGCCAGGCCGTCGTCGGTCAGCGCAATCCGGCGGACACCGTTGAAGAACAGGTAGCGCCTGCCATCCTCGCCGACCGCGTGGCCCGGATCGATGCAACCCGGCACCTTGAGATCGATCGGGTCGCTCCACGGTCCGCGGATGCTGTCGGCGTGGATGACAAAGATGCCCTGGTGGCCGCCCGGACTTGCGGGGATGTAGATGAAGTAGCGTCCCTCGTGTTTGACCAGGTCCATCGCCCAGACCGTGCCCATGGGCTTCCTCAGCGCAGGCCCGATTGGCGCCCAATTCACAAGATCGTGCGAATGCCAGAGGATGACCCCGGGATAGGAAAACATGCTCGAGAACGTCATGTAGTAGTCGTCCCCGTCCTTCAGCACGGTCGGATCCGGGTGGTCGCCTGCGACGATCGGATTGAGGTAGGTTCCGTCGCCGAGATCGGCCCGGCGCTGGCCTTCGATGCCGAGGGCCGGCTTCACAGCCGGGTTTACGGGCGTCTCGCCGATCGCGGGCGCCGGGGCGGTCTCGCCAAAGAGCTTCGTGGAAACGGCGCTGAGAACAGCCGCCTTGAGGGCATCCCGCCTCGAGATTAATTTCATAAGGCCTCCAGAAAAAGGTTCAGTGACGCCCACGTACACGGGTGATATTCCCCCGTTTTCCAAAATCCGATGATGCTCTTGCGGGGTGTGTAAGGCTGTGGGTCAACGTCCCGGACCGCAACCCTGCAATCTCGGGGAGGTCATGGTTCCGTTTCGATATTTCGCCCAATTTGTGGTTACTTCCGGCAGCACGGTCAATTCATGGTTCAATTGCTGAAATTCTTCGGACCCCCTGCCGCGGCCGTACTCTGCATTGCCCTGGCGTCGCCCTCCCCGGCGATGCCGCCGCCCGCGGACTTGCGATGCGAGTACGCCGTGGATCCCCTGGGGGTCGATTCCGCCGCGCCGCGGCTTTTCTGGACATTGTCCGGCGCAGGACGCGCCGAGCGGCAGAGCGCCCGCGAGATCCTGGTTGCGTCCAGCGCGCAGAAACTGGACCGCGGAGACGGCGATCTCTGGGACAGCGGCAAGGTGGACTCGGGCGAAACGATCCAGGTTCCCTACTCGGGCGAGCCTCTGCGTTCCGCCGAACAGGTCTTCTGGAAGGTCCGCGTCTGGGACGCCAAGGGCGCCGTTTCGGCGTGGAGCGATCGCGGAACCTGGACCATGGGGCTGCTGGAGGATTCGGCCTGGAAGGCCCGGTGGCTGACGGCGCCTCAAACCGGCTGGGAGACCCTCCTGCTCCGCAGGGATTTTGGGGTGAGGCCCGGGCTCCGCAGGGCTTTGGCCTACGTCTGCGGCCTCGGCCAGTACGAGCTGACGCTGAACGGCGAAAAGGCGGGATCCGATGTCCTGGCGCCGGGCTGGACCAAGTACGACAGGACGTGCCTGTACGACACCCGCGACATAACCGAGCTACTGCACCCCGGCCGGAATGCAGTCGGCGTCTTCCTGGGGGCCGGGATGTACGACATGCACAGCACCACCCCGGACCGGTTCGTTCCGTCCGGCTATGTTCCCTACGCCTATGGGCCGCAGAAGGCGATCGCCCAGCTGCTTCTGGAATACGCAGACGGCTCGATCGACATTATCGGGACGGACGGGACCTGGCGGGCCGCGCCGGGGCCTATCACGTTCTCGTCGATCTACGACGGGGAGGATTTCGACGCGCGCCGGGTGGAGCCCGGCTGGGACCGGTCTCCTTTCGACGACTCCGCCTGGATCCCGGCGCGGGTCGCAGAGGGACCGGGGGGGCGGTTGCGCGGGCTTTCGTGCGCGGCGCCCCCCATCGCCGCGTTTGAGGCCCTGAGGCCGGTCGCCGCGGTGCCGCTTGCCGAAGGTGTTGTCGATTTTGACCTCGGCCAGAATGCAGCGCTCATGCCGCGGGTTGTCGTGAAAGGTCCCGCGGGTGCGGTCGTGAGAATCATCCCCACGGAGCTTTTGAAGCCCGACGGCACCCTCGACGACACCGCCTGCGGCGGCAGGACTTACTGGACCTACACCCTCAGGGGAGGACAGGAGGAGGCCTGGTTCCCGAGGTTTTTCTACCGCGGCGCGCGCTACCTTCAGGTGCATCGCCTGCCCGCGGGCTCCGGCGGGGCGCTCCCTGTCCTGGAGTTGATCGAGGGGGTCGTCATCCGGTCGTCATCCAGGCCCGTCGGGGAGTTCCAATGCTCGAGCGACCTGTTCAACCGCATTCACACGCTGGTGCGATGGGCGCAGAGAAACAACATGATGAGCGTGATGACCGATTGCCCGCAACGGGAGAAGCGCGGCTGGCTGGAGCAGATCCATCTCAACGGCCCGTCGCTCAGGTATGAGTATGACCTGGCGCAGCTGTTCACCAAGCAGGTCAACGACATGGCCGATTCCCAGCTCGGCAACGGCCTAGTCCCGACGACCGCCCCCGAATACACGGTCTTCCGGGAGCCGGGGGAGACGACTGGGGACAGGCGGAACATGTTCGGCGACTCCCCGGAGTGGGGCAGCGCCTTCATCCTCGTGCCGTGGCAGCAGTATGAGTTCGACGGGGACTTGAACCTGTTCCGCACCCATTTTGACGCCATGAAGAGGTTCATCAGCTACCTCGGCGGCCGGGCGGACCACGACATCGTCGACTACGGGCTCGGGGACTGGTACGACATCGGGCCCAGGGACCCCGGCGTTTCCCAGCTGACCCCCGTCTCCCTCACGGCGACCGCGTTCTACTACCAGGATGTCGAGATCATGGCGCGCGCCGCCGCGCTCATCGGCCGGGCGGACGACGCAGCCACCTTTAGTCGGCTTGCAGAGAAAATCCGGGCCGCGTTCAACCGGCGATTCTTCGATGCGCGGCGCCGGACCTATGCCACGGGGTCGGAGACGGCGAACGCCATCCCGCTGGTCATGGGCCTTTGCGAGGCGGCGGACAGGGCTGGGGTCCTGGAAGCCATTGTGCGCGACATACGGTCTCGCGGCAACACGTTCACCGCCGGGGATGTGGGCTACCGCTATCTGCTCCGCGCGCTGGCCGACGGAGGTCGTTCGGACGTGATCTTCGAGATGAACAACCAATCGGACAGGCCGGGCTACGGCTACCAGCTGAGAAAGGGCGCCACGAGCCTCACCGAGGCCTGGGATGCCGGGCGGAACTCCTCGCAGGATCATTTCATGCTGGGCCAGATCAACGAGTGGTTCTACCACGACCTCGCCGGCATCCAGTGCGACCCCGGAGGGCCCGGCTTCAGCAGGATTGTGATCAAGCCCGCGATTGTCAGCGACATCACCTGGGTGAAGGCGAACTACGAGTCCATCCGTGGAAGGGTATCCAGCTTCTGGCGGCGGAACGGAAAGGACCTGACTCTCGAGGTGGCCATCCCGGCGAACACATCGGCGACCGTCTTCCTTCCCACCGCGGATCCGGGCTCGCTGGCGGAGTCGGGGATGCCGATCGCATCGGCGGGGACGGTAAGGCTCCTGGGTTTCGACGGAAGCGTGGCGAGGCTGGCGGTCCCGTCGGGGCATTATTCCTTTTCGTGCAGGCTGCCATGACGTTCCAAACTTCTCTCCTGCGGCCGGGAGGAACGGGCATGAGCGGCCCAAGGTTCTCGGTAGCGGAACCCATGGGCCGATCCAATGGAGCCCATCAGTTTTCGCACTTAGTGCAGCCGCCCGCCTAATCCTTTGGCGCCCCGCCCCCGTTCGGCCTACCTTCGCCTTCGGAAAAGGAGGCGACCATGAACAGGAGCTTTCTCGTTTGTTTCTTCGCGACGGCGGCGCTCGCATCGACGCCCTCCCCGGCGGTCGGGGCACAATTGAACCCGGAGCCGCGCGTGGGTGTCTATGACTCCCGTGCGGTTTCCTATGCCTATTTCTGGAGTCCGCCGGTCAAACACGACCGCGATGAACTGGTCGCCCGCGCACGCGCCGCGAAGGCCGCCGGCGACGGCGCCCACCTGAAGGTGCTCACCGCACGGATCGACGCCTCGCAGAAACAGTCGATGCTCGAGGTCTTCAGCACGGCCCCCGCGGAAGAGGCGATGACGTCGCTCGCGGACCAGATGTCCGCGATCCTGGGCGAGCTGGGTGTGAGCCGCCTCGTGTCGAAATGGGACGAGGCTGGCCTGAAGGACGTTCCAGTGGAGGACCGTGTCGACGCGACGGAACGGCTGGTGAGGGCGTTTTTCCCAAGCCCCGACGGGCATCTCAGCAATACCCTCAAGGGGATTGAGGCCGCAAAGCCCCTGCCTCTCTGGGAGGCGAAACTGATGTGCCTGTTTCAGGCATTGTAGCCTTGGAGGGTCCGGGCTTCAGACCTGTGGTCTGACGGGGTCAGACTGGAAGCGCCCAGCGGAGCGCGCCGGGCAGCACCTTTTTCCACGCCTCGAAGTCGTGGCCCCCGTCGAATTCGACATGCTTCACGCTCGCCCCCCTGGCCAGCAGCACGTCCCGGAACCTGCGGACGCCCTCGATCTGGGAGACCTCCTGGCGCACCTCAGGCGAGTGCTGCAGGTCGACCTCCGTCTCCCTGTTCCCGACATCCAGATGATGCGCCGTGGGAATCGCGCCTTGGATCCTGGCCTCCTGCTCCACCAGCGAGCACCGGTTCCACCAGTAGGAGCCGGATTGGGATATCACACGGGTGAACCTGTCGGGGTAGACCATTGAGACATACGAAGCCGCCAGCCCGGTGTAACTCAGGCCGGCGAGAACCCTCTCCCGCGCCTTTTCCGCCGCCGGATAGCGTTTCCAGATCCAGTGGAGAAGTTCACGGGCCACAAAGTCGGCGAAGGGCCGATGGCAGGGGCATTCGAGCTGGCGCGATTCCATGCTTTCATGGGAGACAAACACCACAAGGGAGTTCGCGATCTCACCCCTTGACTGGAGGTCATGGGTGATGGACTGGGCGCCGATCTGGTCCCGGTAAAACTCCCCATCCAGGAAGACCAACAGGTCGAAGGCCTTCGTCCTGTCGAGGGGTTCGTGGACCCAGATCGGGCGCACATTCCTCAAATGCCTGCTCGAGAGGCGGTGCACCGAGTCCGTCATGATGGATGTCGACTTCTCACTCCTCGCCGTCGAAATAATCGGCCGGTTCCGACCTAACGATCGGGCCGGGAACGATCGCCCACTTCTTGCTGTCGGGATAGTAGCACGCCTCCGCGATCGGATTGTCCGCCACGATGTAGATCACCAGGTCCTCGGAGCCGTCGTTGATCAGCTGATGGGGCTCCCCGGGCGCAAAGATGAATGCGTCGTCCCTGGCGATCTTCTCGGTTCCCTCCTTGTGGCGGACGGAGCCCGCTCCGGAGATGACATGGAAGAACTCCCACTGCCCCGTGTGGAGATGGAACGGGCACCGCGCCTTTCCCGGCGGGATGCGGCAGATTTGCACGTCGAACGGCTGGCGGCGCATGAGATCGGTCGATTCGGGATCGCGGCCGAGCGCTATCGACAGGTCCCTGTTGGCCCGGCCGAACCTGCCCTTCGGCGACGACGTGGAAGATTCCGGCAGTTTGGAGCTGTTGATGATCTTCATGGGAGGACAGCCCCTTCATCTCACGGGGCGACTTCGAATGGCAAGCCGGCCTTCCTGGTAGCGGGCGTAGAGTTTGGCTGCAACGACCCCATTCGATCCGTTTTTCCCGTGGAGGTGTGAAGCTCGCAAAGTCCGATCATTTTCGATCCGGTTTCGCACGAAGCACGAAGGGGAGGCAGGAGAATTCAAACACCCGGCCTGTTGAGACTTGCTTAAAGTAGCGATGTCGCACGCTTGGCGGAGCATCTTGCAGATTTGCATGGGACGAATCTGTGTTGGGGTGGGGCTCGGCTCAACCAGCCGATCTCGCCCCACCGTCCGCTCCCTGCATTCCTCCGTGCCAAAGTGGCGAAACGATGACGGACGCTTCGCGTCCGTCATCGTTTCGCCGTATTGGATTGCTTCGTGAGCTTCGTGCTTCGTGCGAAAATGGTTTGGAGGTATTCTTCGCGAGCTTTGCGCCTTCGCGGGAAAAATGGATTGGAAGGGATTGGAAGCCTACCACTGCCCGTCGCCGCGGCGGGCTTGACAGGGCTCCGGGCGCCGGGCATCCCAAGCCCTGTCATGACGCATAACGGCAATCCCATCGCCAGCACGCGGGTCTCCGCGGGCGCCGTCATGGCCGTGGTCGGACGCGG
>Ga0302319_10006637_pt1 | contig 22910 bp, 19 predicted proteins | sample Bog_T0_2_FD_203319 | JGI IMG/M metagenome (GOLD analysis project Ga0302319, IMG submission 203319) | Peat permafrost microbial communities from Stordalen Mire near Abisko, Sweden - Bog_T0_2 | ecosystem: Environmental > Terrestrial > Soil > Wetlands > Peat | place: Sweden: Abisko, Stordalen Mire...
GCTGAAGCTCCCCCTCACCCGCCCGGCTACGCTGCGCTTCGCCGGTCGACCTCTCCCCGCAAGCGGGGCGAGGTTGACCTGCGCTACTCCTTCACCGCACCCGTCATGGCCGATACATAATGCTCGACGAAGAACGCGTAAAGGATGACCAGGGGCAGCGAGCCGACCAGGGCGCCGGCCATCAGCGAGCCCCATTTGTAGATGTCGCCGTCGACGAACTCGTTGACGATCGCCACCGGCACGGTCTTGTTCGGGGTCGACTGCAGGAAGGTCAGGGCGTAGATGAACTCGTTCCAGCACAGCGTGAAGGAGAAGATGAAGGCCGAGATCAGGCCGGGGATGGCCAGCGGCAGGATGATCTTGACCAGGATCTGCCAGCGCGTGGCGCCGTCGATCAGGGCACATTCTTCAAGCTCATAGGGGATGGTCTTGAAGTAACCCATCAGCAGCCAGGTCGAGAACGGGATCAGCAGCGTCGGGTAAACCAAAATCAGCGACAACGGCGAATCGAACAGGCCATAGGCCTGGATCACCGAGGCCAGCGGAATGAACAGGATCGACGGCGGCACCAGATAGGCGAAGAAGATCAAAATGCCGACGGTCTCGGCGCCGCGAAAGCGCAACCGCACGATGGCATAGGCCGCCAGCACGCTGGCGAAGATCGACAGCGTGGTGGCGCCGACCGCGACATACATCGTGTTCCACAGCCAGCGCGGATATTGCGTCTCGAACAACAGCTTGCTGATATGTTTGAAGGTCGGATGGACGACCCAGAACGGGTTGAACTTGTCCATGTCGATCAGCTGCTCGTCCGGCTTGATCGAGGTCAGCGCCATCCAGTAGAACGGGAACAGCAGCACGATCAGGATCAGGCCGAGCGGCAGATACAGCGTCACCAGCCGGCGCGGCAGCGATTCCAGATAGCTCATGCCGTCGCTGTCGTCGTCCTTGGCAACCGCGGACAGCTTGGTCGGTACGGCTGAATCAGTCATTGTTCGATCCTTGCTGCCACTTGCGGCGCTGCATGCCGAACCAGGAAATCGCGATCGCCGCCACCAGGAACGGGATCATCGCGGTGGCGATCGCCGCCCCCTCCCCGAGCCGGCCCGAGATGATGCCGCGCTGATAGCTCAAGGTCGCCATCAGATGGGTGGCATTGACCGGACCGCCGCGGGTCAAGGCCCAGATCAGCTGGAAATCGGTGAAGGTGAACAGAACCGAAAAGGTCATGACCACGGCGATGATCGGGGTCAGCAAGGGATAGGTGATGAAGCGGAAGCGCTGCCAGCTGGTGGCGCCGTCCAGCGTCGCCGCCTCGTAGAGCGACGGCGACACCGTCTGCAGGCCGGCCAACAGCGTGATTGCCACGAACGGCACGCCACGCCAGATATTGGCGAAGATCACGCTGCCGCGCGCCATGTTGGGGTCGCCGAGAAAGTCGATGTTGTGGTGGATCAGGCCGAGCTTGATCAGCGACCAGGAGATGATCGAGAATTGCGAGTCATAGATCCACCAGAAGGCGATCGCCGAGAGTACCGTCGGCACGATGAAGGGGATCAGCACGATCGAGCGGATGATGGCCTTGAACGGCATGTGCCGGTTCAACAACAGCGCCAGATAGAGCCCGACGGCGAATTTGATGGCGCTGGCGACCACGGTGTAGAGCAGCGTATTGAACACCGAGAGCCAGAAGATCGAATCGTCCCAGAGCCATTGGTAGTTTTCCAGGCCGATGAAGACGCCTGCCCGGCCAATCCGTTCGTCGGTGAAGCTCATCCAGACCCCGAGGAACAAAGGATAGGCCAGAAACAGGATCAGGAAGGCGGCCGCCGGCAGCATGAACCACAGCGCGACGAAGTGGCGGTTGCCGCGAACTCGCGACCACAGCGAGGGTGTTTCCACAACGACGGAGGCCGCCGGCAGCGATGTCTGGACCGTGCTCATGGCAGCTCTCAACTCCCCATCGAAGGACGAGGGCTGGCCGAAATGAAGGCCGGCATCGTCCCGGTTGCGAAACCAGGCCAGCGCGGCAGGCCGCGCCGGCTTGTCGCCTCTAGTTCAGCGATTTCGAAGTTCGAATCATATCGCAAGCTTTGAGTCGCGCGTGCACCTCGACCCGCTTGCGGGGAGAGGTCGAAATTCGCGCCAGCGAATTTCGGGTGAGGGGGAGCTTCAGCGGGCGAGGTGCCGAGGCGATTGAACGAGCAGTGCCACATCGTGGCTGGCGGATGCTTGAAATCATCGCAGCTCGCTTGTTGAGGCTCCCCCTCACCCGGATCGCCCCGGCGATGCTGCGCATCGCCTCGGCGATCCGACCTCTCCCCGCAAGCGGGGAGCGGTTGCAAACTCGCCGTACACCTCGCTTCGCTTGCGGGGAGGGCTGGGGCCGAGTTATCCAACCGACACGTTTCAAGGAATCGCTCGCTGTTATGACTCCAGCAGTTAGTTCCGTCATTCCGGGGCCTGCGCAGCAGGAGCCCGGAATCCATGGCTGGATTCCGGGCTGGCGCCGAGTGGCGCGCCCCGGGAATGATGAGGGAACGAAGCGTCGGAGCCACAACACTTACCGGAAAATGCGCTTGGCGGAACGTTCCGCCGAGGCCATCGCGGTCTTGATGTCCTCGCGTCCGGTGGCGTAATTGGCGAACATGTCGACCACCACGAAGTCGGCGATCGCGGACGCGGCGTTCTCGCCCATCTTGCCGATGCCGGCCGGCGTCTGCGCGGTCTCGGCGACATCCCGGAACGGGGTGTTCTTCGGATCGGCGGTCCAGATCGGGTTCTTGTTGAAACCGAGCAGGAACGGCGACAGATAGCCCTGCGCCGCCTCGACCCAGGGATTGAACTGGCCGGGGTCCATCATGAAGGCGGTGAAGGCCTTGCAGGCTTGCGGGAACTTGGTGAAGTTGTAGACCAGGATCGGGAAGCCGAGATGCAGTTCCTTGGTGGTGCCATCGAGCCCCGCCGGCAGATGGGCATGATTCATGTCCTCGGCGATCGCAGGATTTTCCTTTTTCGCCGTGACATAGATCGAGATACCGTTGACCGTCAGATGCAGCTGGCCGGCCAGGAACGCCTTGTTGTTCGAACTGTCGTTCCAGGACGCGGTGCCCGGCACGAAATTGTCGTAGAGCACCTTGACGTATTCCAGGGCCTTGGCGGTCTCCGGCGAGTTGATGACGACCTTGTTGTCCTTGTCGATCAGATTGCCGCCATGCGACCATAGCGCCCAATGCACCCAGCCATTGGCGTCGCCCGAGGCGTGACCAAGCGCCATGCCGGCCGGGGTGCCGTTCTTGTTCAGACCCTTGATCAGGTCGGCAAAGCCGCCGAGGTCGTTGGGGAAGGTTGAGTGGCCGGCCTTTTCGGCCGCCGCCACGCGATAATTGACCAGACCGCCGGTCGCCGCCACGGGCACGCCGATCCACTTGCCATCGAGCTTGCCATAGGCCTCGCCCGACTTCGACCAGCCGCCGCCCTTTTTGCCGAGATATTCGGCGACGTCGGTCATGTCGGTGCATTTGGCCGGAAACAGGAACGGCAGCGAATAGAGGCCCCAGACCATGTCGAGGCCCTGGCCGGTATTGGCCGCGACCGACGCCTTGGGCTGGATGTCGTCATAGGACTCGTTGGAGACGTTGACGGTGACGCCGGTGGCCTTCTGGAACGCATCGACGATCTTGACGAAGGCGATATCCTCGGACTCGACGAAGCGCTTCCAGCGCATCAGGTTGATCTTGGCGCCAGGTTCCGGCTGCCAGGGCGAGGTCTGTGCGAAGGCCTTGGCAAGGCCCAGCAATTGTTCGCTCGACAGGGACGCTGCGGCCGCCAGCAAAGTGGCGCCGCCGGTCAGCAGCGAACGTCGGTCGGGGGTGAAGGTCATTTCGAAGGGGCTCCCTGTACTTTTGATCTTGTTTGATCTTGTGATGTTACTTGATCTTGTCGGATCGTTGGCTGCAGGCCGTGCTCACAGCCGGCGACCGGTATCCTGGTCGAACAGATGCGAGGCGGACGCCCTTGGCCTAAGCTTAATCTTCTCCCCGGGCTTCACCTCATGACGATCGCGAAACACCGCGATGATATCCTGGGTGCCGATCCGGGCCACGATCTGGGTCTCCGAGCCGGTCGGCTCGACCACGACGACGTCGGCCTCGATGCCGTCATCGGCCAGTTCGAGATGTTCGGGTCGAACGCCATAGACCACGGGACGGCCCTCCGAAGCTGTCGGCGCCGTAGCCAGCGGCAGGCGGCTGCCATTGTCGGTTTCGACGTAGGCCTGGCCGTTGGATTTGAGATGACCTTTAAGAAAATTCATCGCCGGCGATCCGATGAAGCCGGCGACGAACTGGTTGTCCGGCTTATCGTAGAGATCGAGCGGCGATCCCATCTGCTCGACAATGCCGTCATGCATCACCACGATCTTGTCGGCCATGGTCATGGCCTCGATCTGGTCGTGGGTGACATAGACGGTGGTGGTCTTGAGACGCTGGTGCAGTTCCTTGATTTCGGTGCGCATCGCCACCCGGAGCTTGGCGTCGAGGTTGGAGAGCGGCTCGTCGAACAGGAACACCTGCGGATCCCGGACGATGGCGCGTCCCATCGCCACGCGCTGGCGCTGGCCGCCGGACAATTGCCGGGGATAGCGGTCGAGCAGCGGCGTCAGGGCCAGGATCTCGGCGGCGCGCCTGACGCCCTTGGAGATTTCGTCGGCGCTGGCGCCGCGCAGCTTGAGCGAAAACCCCATATTGTCGGCAACCGTCATATGCGGATAGAGCGCATAGTTCTGGAACACCATGGCGATGTCGCGCTCTTTCGGCTGGACATTATTGACCACCCGGTTGCCGATCGAGATCGTTCCGGAGGTAATGTTCTCCAGCCCCGCCAGCATGCGCAACAGCGTCGACTTGCCGCAACCGGAGGGGCCGACCAGCACGACAAAGGCGCCGTCCTCGATCGGTACAGTCACGCCGTGCAGGACTTCGTAGCCGCCAAATGATTTCCGCACGTCGCTGATCTGAACCGATGCCATGCATTTCCTCCGGATGACGCTCTTGCAGCGGGGCTTTTGCCCCTTTTGCTCTTGATGTTGAGCAGCCTCTTAGCAGAATTTTTTGCAGCTGTCGTTGGATCAAAGTCGAATACCAGCCGACCCGCGATATTCCCTTAGCAATTGCAGAGGCCGCGTCATCGTGCAAATAGTCGCAGCAATTAAGAAGCATCGCTTGATGCAATGCAGCATGAATTGTGGTGCATCGCGGGAGGCCTCATGAACAAGCCATTGGTTAATCACCCGGTGAACGGGATCCGACGCAAACTCCGCTCCAGCGAATGGTTCAACAATCCGCACAATCCGGGCATGACCGCGCTCTATCTCGAGCGCTATCTGAATTATGGCCTGACCCGCCGGGAATTGCAGGCCGGCAAGCCGATCATCGGCATTGCCCAGACCGGCAACGACCTGTCGCCCTGCAACCGCCATCATCTCGAACTGGCCGAGCGGGTTCGCGAGGGCATCCGGGAAGCCGGCGGCATCGCGATGGAATTCCCGATGCATCCGATCCAGGAAACCGGCAAGCGGCCGACCGCGGCGCTGGACCGCAATCTGGCTTATCTCGGCCTGGTCGAAATCCTGTTCGGCTACCCGCTCGACGGCGTGGTGCTGACCACCGGCTGCGACAAGACCACGCCGGCCTGCCTGATGGCGGCGGCGACCGTCAACCTGCCGGCCATCGTGCTCTCCGGCGGGCCGATGCTGAACGGCTGGTTCAATGGCGAGCGCTCGGGTTCGGGAACCGTGGTCTGGAAGGCGCGGGAACGGCTGGCCGCCGGCGAGATCGATTATGAGGAATTCATGGACATCGTGGCGTCGTCGGCGCCCTCGGTCGGCCATTGCAACACCATGGGCACGGCCTCGACGATGAATTCGCTGGCCGAAGCGCTCGGCATGTCGCTGCCCGGCTGCGCGGCGATCCCCGCGCCCTATCGCGAGCGCGGCCAGATCGCCTACGAGACCGGCCTGCGCGCGGTCGAGATGGTCTGGGAAGACCTGAAGCCGTCCGACATCCTGACCCGCCAGGCGTTCGAGAACTGCATCGTGGTCAATTCCGCGATCGGCGGCTCGACCAACGCGCCGATCCATATCAACGCGCTCGCCCGCCATATCGGCGTCGAACTGTCGATCGACGACTGGCAGACCCTCGGCCATCGGATTCCGCTGCTCGTCAACATGCAGCCGGCCGGTTTCTATCTCGGCGAGGAATATCACCGCGCTGGCGGCGTGCCTGCGGTGGTGCGCGAATTGATGCAGGCCGGGCGCATCCACGAGGACGCCCTCACCGTCAACGGCCGGACCATGGGCGACAATTGCAGCACCGCGCCAAAACCCGATGGCGACGTGATCTGGAGCTACGACAAGCCGCTGCTCAAGGACGCCGGCTTTCTGGTGCTGCGCGGCAATCTCTTCGATTCCGCGATCATGAAGACCAGCGTCATTTCCAAGGAATTCCGCGACCGCTATCTGGTCAATCCCGGGGATCCCAACGCCTTCGAGGGCCGCGCCATCGTGTTCGAGGGCCCCGAAGACTATCACGCCAGGATCGACGATCCCGCGCTCGAGATCGACGAACATTGCATCCTGTTCGTGCGCGGCACCGGCCCGATCGGCTATCCCGGCGGCGCCGAGGTCGTCAACATGCAGCCGCCGGCCAGGCTCATCAAGCGCGGGATCCTGTCTTTGCCCTGCATCGGCGACGGCCGGCAATCCGGCACCTCGGGCTCGCCGTCGATCCTGAATGCGACGCCGGAAGCGGCCGCCAATGGCGGGCTGGCGATCCTGCAGACCGGCGACAAAGTGCGCATCGATCTCAACAAGGGCAGCGCCAACATTCTGCTTTCAGATGATGAACTCAACAATCGCCGCACGGAGCTCAAGGCCAAAGGCGGCTTCCCCTACCCGGCCAACCAGACTCCCTGGCAGGAGCTCTATCGCTCAACCGTCGGCCAGCAGGCCACCGGCGCCTGCATGGAACTCGCCACCCGCTATCACAACATCGCCGGAGAGGTCGGTGTGGCCAGGGATAATCATTAGCGCAGCCATTCCACGAAATTGAGATGATTGAATGGGAGTAGCCTTCTGTGAATGAGCCAAGCAGTCGCGCCGGGCGCGGTCCGCCTCTCCCCTTGCGGGAGAGGCCGCCGCGAAGCGGCGGGTGAGGGGGTCTATCAACGGGCCATGTCGCTCGCGGTGAAACCCCCTCACCCCAACCCTCTCCCGCCAAAGCGAAGCAAGAGCTTCGCTTCGGGGGAGAGGGAGCGCAGCGGAGCAAGACTTAACGGCGTGGTTCTGTGTCTCGAAGATTGCAAGATCGCTGAACTAGAAAGCTGAACGGACAAGGAGAAAACCATGGCAGACCGTCTCAGGGGCAAGCGCGCCTTTGTCACCGCCGGCGCGGCCGGCATCGGGCGGGCCTGCGCGATCGCCTTTGCGCGCGAGGGGGCAAGTGTGTTCGCCACCGACATCGACGAGGCCGGGCTGGCGACATTGGCGGCCGATGGCGTGAGCGACGTGGCGCGGCTTGACGTCCGCGACAGCGCGGCGGTCGAAGCGATGCAAAAGCGCGTAGGCGCCGTCGACATCCTGCTCAATGCCGCGGGCTTCGTGCATCATGGCACGGTGCTGGACTGCTCCGACGCGGAGTGGGATTTTTCCTTCGACGTCAACGTCAAGTCGATGCACCGCACGCTGCGCGCGTTCCTGCCGGGCATGCTGCAGGCGGGCTCTGGCTCGATTGTCAACATCGCCTCGGCCGCCGGCGTGTTCAAGGCCGCGCCCAACCGCTATGTCTACGGCGCCACCAAGGCCGCGGTGGCGGCGCTGACGCGGGCGGTCGCCGCCGATTTCATCACCCGGGGGATTCGCTGCAACTGCATCTGTCCCGGCACCATCGAAACGCCCTCGATGCTCGGCCGCGCCGCCGCCGCCGGACCGCAGGGCCGCGAGCTGTTCGTCAGCCGGCAGCCGATGGGCCGGCTCGGCACCGCCGACGAAATCGCCAGCCTCGCCGTCTATCTGGCCAGCGACGAAAGCGCGTTCACGACCGGCGTAGCCCACATCATCGACGGCGGCTGGACGCTGTGAATGTGGAGACTGGCCGCCGTTTTTTCACCTCTCCCCGCCTGCGGGGAGAGGTCGCTCGCGAAGCGAGCGGGTGAGGGGGAGCCTCCGCGAGTCGCGCTCCCTGAGTTTGCCGAGACAGCCCTTCATCCGGCTTCGCAAAGTGGCTTCGCCGCAACGAGTCCCGCACTCCTCTCCGCGCATTCGACTCGTGGAGAGTCCCCCTCACCCGGCGCTTCGCGCCGACCTCTCCCCGCAAGCGGGGCGAGGTATCCGAAGCAGCTCATCTCAGCTCACAAGGATTCCCATCATGAACCAGATCGATCTGAACGGCCGCTGCGCGGTGGTCACCGGCGGCGCGCAGGGCTTTGGCCGCGCCATCACCGAGCGGTTCGTCGCCTCCGGCGCGCGGGTCGCGATCTGGGATCATGATTCGGCGCTGGCGGAAAAGACCGCGCAGGAAATCGGTCCCGCTGTGACCGCCTTCCGGGTCGACGTGTCGCATCAGGCGATGGTGGAAAAGACCCGCGATGCGACGCTTGGCCTATTCGGCCGGATCGACATCCTGGTCAACAATGCCGGCATTGCCGGGATCAACAAGACGGTCTGGGAGACCGACCTCGAGGAATGGCGCAAGGTGCTGCGGATCAATCTCGACGGCCCCTTCATCTGCTGCCGGGCGGTGGTGCCGACCATGATCCAGCAGAATTACGGCCGCATCGTCAATATTGCCTCGATCGCCGGCAAGGAAGGCAATCCCAATGCGGCGCATTATTCGGCCTCCAAGGCCGGCCTGATCGCGCTGACCAAATCGCTCGGCAAAGAACTCGCCAGCCACGACATCGCCGTCAACGCGGTGACGCCGGCCGCCGCCCGCACCGCGATCTTCGAGCAGATGACGCAGGCGCATATCGACTTCATGCTGTCGAAAATTCCGAAGGGCCGGTTTGTCCTGGTCGAGGAACTCGCGGCGATGGTGGCGTGGCTGGCATCGGCGGAATGCGCGTTCTCCACCGGCGCGGTGTTCGACATTTCCGGCGGCCGCGCGACCTATTGACGATTGACCTGTGACGATTGACTTGTGACGATTGACTTGTGACGATTGACTTGGCGCCGTCATGCGGAACCAGCGTTGAAGCGGCGTTAACGCGGGCCGTGCAGGATCGTCCGCGCCCGCCGCCAATCCCTTCGCATCCGCTGCACCGTCAGGATCCTCCGTGAACGTCACCCTCTACAGCCTGTCGGTATGGGTCGTGCCGCTGATCGTCGCCATCACGTTTCATGAGGCCGCGCACGGCTTTGTCGCGCATTATTTCGGCGATAACACCGCCTGGGACCGTGGCCGGGTGACCTTCAATCCGCTCAAGCATATCGATCCGTTCGGCACCCTGTTGCTGCCCGCCATGTTGCTGCTGGCCCATTCGCCGTTCCTGTTCGGCTATGCCAAGCCGGTCCCGGTGAATTTTCGCGCCTTGCGGAACCCGCGGATCGACATGGTCTGGGTGGCGCTGGCGGGTCCCGCCACCAATATCGCCCTGGCGCTGTTGGCGGCGGTGGCTTTCCATGCGCTGGCTTGGGTTCCGGCCGCTGCCGCGCCCTGGGTCGCCGACAATCTGAAAAACGCGCTGCTGATCAATGTCGTCCTGGCGGTCTTCAACATGCTCCCGATCCCGCCGCTCGATGGCGGCCGGGTCGCCGTCGGATTGCTGCCGAAGCGGCTCGGCGGCCCGCTGTCCCGGCTGGAACCGGTGGGCATGCTGATCCTGATCGGCATCCTGATCCTGTTGCCGATGCTCGGATCCGCCCTTGGCCTCGATCTCGACATTATTTCGACATTGCTGCAGACGGCGACCTTCTATGTGATAGGGCTACTTCTCATGTTGACCGGCAACGCGTAAGACAACCCCGACTGGCAGCACCGACCGAGGCCGATTTGATCAAAGCAGCCGATATGTTGATTGCGCGGCGTGCCGACACCCGCGCGCGCGCCGATTTCGCCACCTGGAAGATGATGGGCAAGCTGAACGGCGCCTCGGCCCTGCCGCCCGAAGCCCAGCAGTTCCTGGCCAGCTACAAGACCTTGCTGGAGAAGCTGCCGGAGCCCGAGGCCTGCGAGGCCACCATCGCCCAGATGTACAAGGCCTATTATGCCGAGATGGGGGGTGCTGGAGCACCGCCCGATGTCAAGGCGCAGGCGCGCGATCCGGTGACCGATAATGTCACGGCATTCAAGCGCCCGGCGGCGCAGAAGTCCAAGGCGGCCGCCACGCCCAATGGCAAACGGAAGCTGCCGGTGGCGCTGATCTTTGCCGGGCTGGTCGTCGTCTATGTCGGAATGCGGTATTATATGCAGTGAGAGGGAATCAACCACCGGTTGGCGGTCGATCCTCGGATGGCGGTGCTATTTTCGCTGTGCTGCCGTTGGCGGGTCGAATTTCATGGCGAGCGTGTAGCTGAAGATTTCGTCGGTCAGTTCGGCTGGCGGCCGCGGCAGCGGTCCGGAACGCCGGATCGTTGAAACCGCCGCTTCGTCAAATTTGGGGTCGTCCGCGGGTTGCGTGACCTTGACCGATAGAATCCGGCCGAGCCGGTCAAACGTAAATTGCACCGTCACGACGACGGTGTCATTTCTTTCGACCTTCGGATAGCGCAGATGCGCTTGAATCACGCCGCCAACCTTTGACTGCCATTTCGCCTTCAGCTGCTGCACGTCCTTGCCCAACCCGATATTGGGGGCCCGGGCAATGTCGGCCTTCGGCAGAGCGTCATCGATGCTCTGCCTGGCGGTGGCTTCCGCGGCGACCGATTCCGCCGAGGCCGTGGCGGCCACTTTCGGATCGGTTTCCTCCGGCTTTTTTACATCGCTGGGCGTGACGATCTGGTCGGGATTGTCGGTCTTGGTCGGCAGATCCTTGGGTAGTTCGGTCTCCTTGACCTCGGCCTTCTGCTCGACAATCGCATGCGCGGCGACGGAAGCCTCGCTGCCCTGCCCCACCGGCAGATCGCTGTCATCTTCCTCCGGCGAGGTCATCTCCAGCCCGACCTCGACCGCCTGCGCGCCCAAGGTGTCATTCTCTGTCACGACGCCCGGCATGTGCACGAGCGTGAGCGCCGCGAAGCCGAGATGAAGCGCGAGCGCCACCAATCCCGCGATCACCCAGAGCCGTCGCGACGGCCTCTCGCCGCCGTCGAACGCCGCCATCGCGATGTCGGCCGCGCTCACGGCTTGGCACCCCCGGGCGGCGCGCCCTCCAGCGCCACCAGCTTGATCTTGGTGTAGCCGCCGGTGCGCAGCAGCTCCAGCACGTTCATCATCTCGCCATACGGCACCGAGCGATCGGCGCGCAGGAAGATGAAGCGGTCCTTGCCGGCATCGCCCATCGCATCCAGCTGATGCACCAGATCGATGCGCCTGACCGCGGTCTCGCCAATCGAAAGCGTCAGATCGGGCTTGATGCTGAGATAGGTCGGCTTGTCCGGCTTCTTCTGCGGGGTGGCCGACGACGATGGCAGGTCGATCGGCAGGTCGACGGTCGACAGCGGCGCCGCCACCATGAAGATGATCAAGAGCACCAGGATGACGTCGATGAACGGCGTGACATTGATCTCATGGCTTTCCGCGAACTCATCGTCGTCATCGAGCCCGCCTTCGGAGAGCGAAATCGCCATGAGCTACTCCGCGGCGCGCGAATGCGCGCTGACATGGGTGCGGTCGAGATCGCGCGACAACAGCCGCGCCGCCGCGCCCTGGGCGCGGCTGACCAGTTCGAGATAGCCCTTCGTCACCCGCGCGAAATGATTGTAGATGATGACCGCGGGGATCGCCGCCACCAGGCCAAACGCGGTGGCCAGCAGCGCCTCGGCGATGCCCGGCGCCACCACCGCCAGATTGGTGGTCTGCGATTTCGAAATGCCGATGAAGCTGTTCATGATGCCCCAGACGGTGCCGAACAGCCCGACAAAGGGCGAGGTCGCGCCGATCGTCGCCAGCAGGCCCATGCCGATCCGGATCCGTCGCGCCTCGGCGCGCACGATCTCGGCGCCGCTGGAAGCGGCGCGCTCCTTGATGCCGGCATCGCTGGAGATGCCGGCCGACAGCCGCGCCTCGCGCATGGCGGCGGCGAGCAGCGACGACAACACGCCCTCCTTGCTGCCGAGCGCGTGCTGCGCGTCGGCCAGCGACTTGGCCTCGAAGATCCTGCCGAGCGCCGCCCGCAAACTGCGCTGCAGGGTCGCCAATTCGATGGTCTTGGCGATGCAGACGGTCCAGGTCACCAGCGAGGCAAAGGCCAGCCCGACCATGACCGCCTTGACCAGGATATCCGCCGCCAGGAACATCGACCATGGCGACAATTCGTGCAGTCCTGAATTCGATGAGGATGGCGGCCGGCCCATACTGTCCATCGCAACGGCGTGGGCATCGGTTTCCAGAGCCGGCGCGGATGAGACCGTCGGCGGGACAGCTGGCGCCGCCGCGGAAGGTTGCGAGGCCGCGGGCGCCGGCGCGCCGGTCGCAGCCGGTTGCGCCGACGCCGGCGCGGCCAGCGTCAGCAAGGCCAGCGCGAACAGCCGCGCCATTGTTACTCGAATGGAAGACATGACCATGGGGGTGACCATTCAATCGGGTGTGGATCAGGGGACGGCGGCACCGCAGGCTCAGCTTTCGTTGCAAACCGCGATGCGCGCGCGAGCGACAGAGGTCGGCGTCAGGCGGCGGGCGGCGCCCGCGGCTGGAACGCGACACGGACCGGCTTCAGAACCTTGAAAACGGCAGCCACATTGGCGGCCAACAGGCGCGCATCGGACGGCGCTGGCAGATCGGGCGGTGTGACGACCAACATGGCATGGGCCAACGCCATGACGGCGCAGATCGCGCAATCGTCGCCGGCCTGGCCGGCGGGTTCATGGCCGGAGGATGACTTCGACAATAAGGGATTATAAGATAACGACCTGGTTACTGACGCCGCAACTTCAAACGGGGAAACCGCTGCCTGCGCCGACGCCGCGACGATCGGCCGGTCGGCGGCATGGAAATGTCCGAACGACAGCCCGAACTGAATCGCCAGCGCCACCAGCGCGAGGCGCGATCCCAGCCTGAGATTGGATCGGAACCAGTTCATGGCAAGCGGTACCTCAAAAGCGGTGCCTCGACTGGGGTAACCGGAGACCTGTCCTTCAGCTCGCAGCCTTTACCACAAACATCTCAGCGATAGCCGATGGGTGTCAAGTCAGTCATCCGAAGCGAGCCTGAGGGATAGAGTGAACCGGAGTCGCGCGCAACCGAAGACTGGGCGAGACGGCAAAGGTTACGATAGATTCATTCCAAGTCATTACCTGCCATCTCAGAGCTTCTGCGAGAGGCCGAGATAGAATCCGCGACGCTGGCCGAATTGCGGCGCGAATACGCCGATGCCGGATCCGTCCCTGATCTCGTAGATCTTGTCGAACAGGTTGACGATGTCGAATCGTGCCGTCATCGGCTTGGCGCCCGGGAACAGCTGGAATTCATGCGCGATGCCGAGATTGGCGGTGGCATAGGGCTGGTTGAAGGAGGAATTGGCAAAGCCGCTCGGAAGGCCGCTGCCATAGCGCATGTTGATCGAGAATTGGGTCTGGTTCCAGCGATAGGCGGCGCCGGCGGAACCGGTCAGCATCTGCATGTCGTCGGTGTAATGATAATTGGTCAGGAGATAGCTGTAGGTCGCGCTGTCCAGCAGATACTGGTTGGAGACCGGATCGATCGCCCGCGTGATGTTGAAGGCGAGATTGCCGTAGGCGGTGAAATTGCCGTTCTGGTATTTGACCTTGCCTTCGACGCCTTCGCTGTAGGCGCGCCCCCAGTTGAACTGGGTCAGGACCACGGCCTGGCCGAACTGGCCATCGTCGATCAGGTCGGTGGCGATCTTGTAGTAGGCGTCGAGGCCGACCATGAGGCCCGGCGCGAGCTGTTGATCGACGCCGACGTCAAAATAATGCGAGCGTTCCGGCTTGACCGGATCGTTGATCGGGACCGCCGGCTGATTGGTCGTGTTGGTGAACAAAGCGAGGTTGGTCGGCGTCGCCTGCGCCTGCATCGGCGGGGTGAAATAGCGCGCATAGCCGGCATGGAAGGTGGTGCCGTCGAACGGCTTGTAGACCAACGCGGCGCGCGGGCTGAACTGGTTGGCATCGACGAACTGGTAGAGCTGGTCGAAGCGGATGCCGTAATTGAGGGTGAACTGGTTGGTCAGCTTCCATTCGTCCTGGACATAGGCGCCGAGGTTGAAGCCCAGCAAGGCGCCGGAATCGACAATGGTGAACGGCGTGCTCCCGATGGCACCGGTTGCGGGATCGACCGGCAGCACCGTCGAGGCATTGGTCACAGTGGTCTTCTCCGCGCTGACCATGAAGCCGGATCGAAGGGTGTGGGCGCTGTTCATGACGTAGGAGGCGTCGAACTGGCTGCCATAGAGCTGGCTTTCGCGGGTGACATCGGATGCGACATCGTTGAACACCAGATCGCCGAACACGTCGGGAATGAAATGCACCTGCGCGTAGCGCGAGAACACCGAGAACTGGGTGTCGACGACATCGCCCTTGGTCTGCAACGCGACGACATTGTAATAGAACTGGTCGACCTCGTTTTCGTTCAGCGCCGTCGAATTATAGCTGGCGGGTCCGAAATCGCCGAGCGGCGTCTGGTTCGGATTGTTGGGGATCTGGAAAGTGCTGTAGGAGGCGCCGGAAAAGATGCTGAGGCGCGTGGTGTCGCTGAGCAGGGTCGAGACATAGGCGAAGAACTTGCCCTGGTCGGTGTGATCATGCAGCGCGTTGATCGACGCGGTCGGGTTCTCCAACCCGAGATTATTCCAGTTGCCGCGGCCGGAAAAGAAATACTGGGTATTGCCGACGCTGCCGCCATAATCGAAACTCGGTGTGACGGTCGCCTGGCTTCCGCCATAGACCCCGACGCTGCCGCTCGGCGCTGAAAACGCCCGGCTGGTGATGTCGAGCACGCCGGCGGTGCGCAATCCATACTGCGCCGGCAAGGTGCCGGTCAGAAGCGACAGGCTGCCGATGAAATTGGCGTCGATCACAGGGCCAAGACCCGACACGCCTTCCGGCAGGACGATCCCATCGATCCGGGTCTGGACATTGGAATATTCGCTTCGCACGTGAAAGCTCGGATTGGAGACGGCGGAATCGTAGTTCACGCCGGGCAATTGCAGCACCAGCTTGTCGACCGGCGTATTGTCGCCTTGCGGCATGGCCTCGATCGCCTTGCGATCGACGGTGGCGATGGACGCGCCGAGCTTGGGCAGCAGGTGGTCGCGCGATTGATCGAAATCCTGCATCTTGCGATCCAGCGCCGCCTGCGCCGGCGTCGCAGCGCCCTGCCCGTCCGCGGCCGCGTCCTGGACCGGCTGGCCGCCGGCCGCGGCGGCGGGACTTGATGCGGCAGCCGCCGCATTGGGCCTGTTTGGCGCGGGCCTGGGCTTCGGCGGCTTTGGCCGCGGCGCCACGACACTGATCGGCGGCAGCGCAGTCGGCTCTTGGATCTCGCCTTCGGCGAAGGCCTCGTTCGGCACCGCAAGACCGACAAGTCCCGCCGCCGAGGCGCGCAACATGACCGCCGTCACACGCCATCGCCGCGCCGTTCGGCGCCGCGCACCGCGGCGACCGCGGCGGTGCGAAAGGTCTTCATTCGACATCGTTGATTTGCCCCGCCGCCGCTGCAAAAGATGCAGCGGCCATCAGCGTTGCTTAACAGCCAAGGGCGGGCGCCAACAACACAGCGGTCGGCAGATTCGAGCGTTTCTAGATTGGAACGAGTCCAATCCGGGGGATGCAGATCGCCAACCACCGCTCGACGACTTGGTAAAGATGTTGACTACTTTGCAACGATGCTGGCCGTGGGTTCGGCGAGCATCTTGATGCGGTCCACGATCCATTGCGCGCGGGTGGTGCCGCGGCCCTTGGCACGCTGGTCGATATAGTTGCGCAGCCAGCGGGAGCTTTCCACAAGTTGCGCCACCAGCTGGCGTTTCAGATCGAGCGACATCGGCGTGATCGGTTCCCCACAGCTTTCCAATTGTTTTGAATTCTCAAGGCATAGTGTGTTTACACATTAAGTGCATGCATATTATATCTTAACGGCAAAGGAACGTCCGTCGTTCCATCACGTCGATTCTCAACCTAGTGAGCCAAAATCAAGATGACGATGTCGCGGACGATCGGTTGGGTTGTGCTGATAGCAGCCCTCGGCGGGGTCGGTTATTATGGGTGGGATCGGTATTATGGCCCGGAAGCCGTGGCCAAAGCCGACACTGCCCGCAAGGCCGCGAACCGCGGTCCCGCCGCCATCCCGGTTTCGATCGCCCCGGTCCTCAAGGCCGATTTTCCGGTCTATTTGACCGGGCTTGGAACGGTGCAGGGCTTCAACACCGTGACGGTCCGGACCCGGGTCGACGGCCAGATCGACAAGGTCGCCTTCACCGAAGGCCAGATGATCAAGCAGGGCGATCTCCTGGTCCAGATTGACCCGCGGCCGTACCAGGCCGCGCTCGACCAGGCCCAGGCCAAGAAGGAGCAGGACGAGGCCAATCTGGCCAATGCCCTGCTCGACCTCGACCGCTATACCAAGCTCGGTGAATTCGCCACAAGGCAGCAGCTGGACACCCAGCACTCGACGGTGACGCAATTGAAGGCGCAGATCAGCGCCGACGTGGCGGCCATCGCCAACGCCCAGGTCCAGCTCGATTATACCGCCATCAAGGCGCCATTCTCCGGCGTCGCCGGGCTTCGCCAGGTCGATATCGGCAATATCGTCAACGCCTCGACCCAGACCGGCATCGTGACCATCGCCCAGGTCGAACCGATTGCCGTGATTTTTACCGCGCCGGAAGAGCAATTGCCCTATATCAAGGAAGCTCTCGCGAAGCAGCCGCTGCAAGTGATCGCGCTGACAACGGACGGCAAGAAGACCCTGTCGCAGGGAACGTTGGCGGTGATCAACAATCAGGTGGATACGTCAAGCGGGACGATTCGCCTGAAAGCCGTGTTCGAGAACAAGGATCACGCGCTGTGGCCGGGCCAGTCGGTCTCGACCCGGCTTCTGATCCAGACCCTGAAGGAAGCCGTGGTGGTTCCGGACGAGGCCGTGCAGCATGGCGGTAACGGCCTCTACGCCTACGCCGTCAACACCGCCAACAAGGCGGAACTGCGCAAGATCACGGTCAGCCATTCCATCGATGGCCGCTCAGTCATCGATGCCGGTCTGGCGCCCGGCGAACAGGTGATCACTGCCGGCGGGTTCAGGGTTCAGCCGGGTACCCTGGTCAGCACCCATGTCGCCAGTTCGACGCCGTCCACCGCGCCAGCAAAGGTTTCTCAGGAATGAGCGAGGGCATTTCCGCACCCTTCATCCGCTATCCGATCGCCACGTCGCTGATGATGGCGGGTATCCTGTTTGTCGGCCTCGTCGCCTATCCGCTGCTGCCGGTCGCGCCATTGCCGCAGGTTGACTTCCCGACCATCCAGGTCACGGCGACCTTGCCGGGCGCCAGCCCGGAAACCATGGCCTCCTCGGTGGCGCAGCCGCTGGAGCGGCAATTCGCGCAGATTCCCGGCATCGCCCAGATGACCTCGACGAGCTATCTGGGAACCGCCGCTGTCACCATCCAGTTCGATCTCAATCGTAACATCGACGGCGCCGCCAACGACGTCCAGGGCGGCATCAACGCCGCCTCCGGCCAGCTGCCGAAAAACCTGCCGACACCGCCGACCTACCGCAAGGTCAACCCGGCCGATTCGCCGATCCTGCTGTTGTCGGCGACCTCGGATACGCTGCCGATCACCACGGTCAGCGACGACGTCGATGCGCAGCTGGCGCAGCAGATCAGCCAGATCGGCGGCGTCGCCCAGGTCATCATCGGCGGTCAGCAGAAGCCGTCAATTCGGGTTCAGGTCGACCCGGCCAAGCTGGTCGCCAAGGGGCTGTCGCTGGAGGACGTCCGCAATCAGATCGCCATCACCACGGTCGACGCCCCGAAAGGCAATATCGACGGCACGTCGCGCGCTTACACGATCTATGCCAACGACCAGCTGTTGGACTCCAAGGACTGGAACGACGTCATCGTCGCCTACCGCAATGGCGGGCCTTTGCGGATCCGCGACATCGGCACCGCGGTGACCGGGCCGGAGGACGCCAAGCAGGCCGCCTGGGCCAACGGCAAGCGCGGCGTTTTTCTCGTCGTCTACAAGCAGCCCGGCGCCAACGTCATCGACACCGTCGACAACATCAAGGCGCTGCTGCCGCGGCTGGTGGCCGCGATCCCGCCGGCGATCAAGATCGAGGTGATCAGCGATCGCACCCAGACCATTCGCGCCGCCGTGGAAGACGTCCAGTTCACCCTGCTCCTGACCATCGCGCTGGTGGTCATGGTGATCTTCGTCTTCCTGCGCAGTTTCTGGGCGACCGTCATTCCAACCGTTACCGTGCCGCTGGCGCTGCTCGGGGCCTGCGCGCTGATGTGGGTATTCGGCTACTCGCTGGATAATTTGTCACTGATGGCCCTGACCATCGCCGTCGGCTTCGTGGTCGACGACGCCATCGTGATGCTGGAAAACATCACCCGCTACATCGAGGAAGGCGAAAACCCGATGGCCGCCGCCTACAAGGGCGCCAGCGAAATCGGCTTCACCATCGTGTCGATCAGTATTTCGCTGGTCGCGGTGCTGATCCCGCTGCTCTTGATGGGCGGCATCATCGGACGGCTGTTCCGCGAATTCGCCGTCACGCTGGCGATGACGATCTTCGTGTCGATGGTGGTGTCCTTGACGCTGACGCCGATGATGGCCTCGCGCTTCCTGCGCGCGCATGGCGAAACCCGCCATGGCCGGTTCTATAACTGGAGCGAGCGGGCCTTCGACGCCATGCTGCGCGGCTATGAGCGGGTGCTCGATGTGGCGATGAGCTGGCGCAAGGTCACGATGGTGGTGTTCTTTGCGACCCTGGCGCTGTCGTTCTATCTCTTTGTCATCATCCCCAAAGGCTTTTTTCCGCAACAGGATAACGGCCTGATTACCGCGACCTCGGAAGCCGCGCAGGATGTTTCCTTCGAGGAGATGGTGCGGCGGCAGGAAGCGCTGGGCAGGATCGTGCAGGCTGATCCCGATGTCGCCAGCGTGGCGATGGCGATCGGCGGCAGCGGCCGGGCCGGCAATAATGGCAACATTTTCATTACGCTCAAACCGCGCGATGAGCGTACCGCCAACGCCCAGCAGATCATCGCCAGGTTGCGGCCCAAGCTGGAGCCGGTCGAGGGCGCCCGCCTGTTCATGCAGGCGGCGCAGGATGTGCGGCTGGGCGGCCGGCCGACCCGGACCCAGTTCGAATATACCTTGCAGGATGCCAATCTCGACGAGCTGAACGAATGGGCGCCGAAGATCCTGGCCAAGATGCAGACGCTGCCGCAGCTGCGTGACGTGGCGACCGACCAGCAGAGCCTGGGCACCACGCTGCAGCTCAATATCAACCGGGATACCGCCTCACGCTACGGGATCCAGCCGCAGCTGATCGATGACACGCTGTACGACGCCTTCGGCCAGCGCCAGGTCACGCAGTATTTCACCCAGCTCAACAGCTACCATGTGATCCTGGAGATCCTGCCCGAATTGCAGGGCAAGCTCGACACGCTCGACAAGCTCTACATCAAGTCGCCGACAACAGGCGACGAGGTGCCGCTGGCGACCTTTGCGAGCTGGAGCAGCGCGCCGGTGCGTTCGCTCTCGATCAGCCATCAGGGCCAGTTTCCGGCCACGACCATCAGCTTCAATCTCGCCCAGGGAACAGCGCTCGGACAGGCCACCACCGCGGTTTCGGCGGCGATGGCCGAACTCGGCACGCCGGCCACGCTCAATGCGAGCTTCCAGGGCACCGCCCAGGCGTTCCAGAAATCGCTCGGCACGGTGCCGCTATTGATCGTGGCGGCGCTGGTGGTGGTCTATCTGATCCTCGGCATTCTCTACGAAAGCTACATCCACCCGATCACGATCCTGTCGACCCTGCCTTCGGCGGGCGTCGGCGCCTTGGCGATCCTTATGCTGTTCGGCTACGATTTCAGCCTGATCGCGCTGATCGGCATCGTGCTCCTGATCGGCATCGTCAAGAAGAACGGCATCATGATGGTCGATTTCGCGATCGCCGCCGAGCGCGACCAGCACATGACCCCGGAGCAGTCGATCCGCCAGGCCGCGCTGCTCCGCTTCCGCCCGATCATGATGACGACGATGGCCGCCCTGCTCGGCGGCGTGCCCTTGATGCTCGGCACCGGCACCGGCTCGGAGATCCGCCAGCCGCTCGGCTACGCCATGGTCGGCGGCCTGATCGTCAGCCAGGCGCTGACCCTGTTCACGACGCCCGTGATCTATCTCTATCTCGACCGGCTCTCGAACTGGTTCTCCGGCATGGGCCGATCGGAAGGCGCCGGTTCGGAGCACCCGGCAGGCGAGACCGGCGCCATCAAGCAGGCGGCCGAATAAGCGGGATGCCGGGATTTCGGCCGGCTCCTCGGGGCTGGGACCGCAGAATAAAGCTGCGCCCGGCTTGCCAAGGCCGGGACCAAGCAGCTAGAACGGCGCACGCTCACGGCGAATTCCGTCGCTTCGGGAATTCCGGTTAAGCCACTGAGCTAATTGGGGAATGGTGTAACGGTAGCACAACAGACTCTGACTCTGTTTGTCTAGGTTCGAATCCTAGTTCCCCAGCCAGTCACCCCTGCCATCGCTGTGGCTTCATCGGTCGATCGCAAATCGACGGCAGCGGCACCACCCACAATTTCATCGGCTACCGCTAGACCGTGACCTCTACGATCGACGGTCGGGACAATCCGCCGCCAAATATGCACTCGTCGATTGTCTTGGCGGCAATCAACGAGCGCAGTTGGTTTTGATGAAAACTGGATCGTCACATATGTTCCGCGGCCTGGGCCGCCAGGAACGTGTCGGCCTCGGCTTGTTCGGTCGAGGTTTTGTTGAAGAACACGTTCAACAGCACGGCGGTGATCGAGGTCAGGATGATGCCGTCGCCGAACACCGGCTTCAGCGCATCCGGGAGGATGTGAAAGAAGTTCGGTGACACGATCGGGATCAGGCCAAACCCGATGGAGATGGCGATGACCAGCACGTTGTTGCGCTGGCCGGCATAGTCGACGGTCGACAGGATCTTGATCCCGGTCGCGGCGACCATGCCGAACATGATGAACCCGGCGCCGCCGAGCACGCATTGCGGCACCGACGCGACGATGAAGGCGAGTTTCGGGATCAGCCCGAGCACCAGCATGATGACCCCGCCGGCGACGCAGACCCAGCGGCTGTAGACGCCGGTGACGCCGACCAGCCCGATATTCTGTGAATAGGAAACGTAGGGAAACGTATTGAAGACGGCGCCGATGATGGTGCCCAGCGAGTCGGCGCGAAGGCCACGCTTGACGTCTTCGGGTTCGATCTTGCGGCCGGTCATGGAGCCGAGCGCCAGAAACATCCCGGTCGCTTCGATGAAGACGATGGTCATGACCAGGCACATGGTCAGGCAGGGGATCAAGTAGAATTGCGGCATGCCGAATTGCAGGGGCATCACGATGCGAACCAGCGGCTCGTTTTGAATTCCGGAGAAATCGGTCCAGCCCAGCTGGATGGTGACGAGATAGCCGATGGTGATGCCGATCAGGACGGCCATGTTCTGCAGAAAGCCGCTGGCGAATTTCAGCACCAGGAGGATCACGGCGAGCACCAGGCCGGCGATCAACAGATATCCGGCAGCGCCGAAATCGGCCGCCGCAGCCCCTCCTCCGGCCCAGTTGACGCCGACGCGCATCAGGACCACCCCGATCATGGTGATGATGGTTCCGGTCACGACCGCGGGGAAGAACCGCAGCACGTATTTGACGAACGGCGCGACGCAGAGCCCGAACATGCCGCCGATCAGCACAGCGCCGTAAATTCCGTTCAAGCCGACGCCCGGCATCGCCGCCATCGCCAGCATCGGGGAGATCGCCACCGCGGTGACGCCCATGATGATCGGCAACCGGATGCCGAACGGGCCGAAACCGATGGTCTGGATCAGGGTCGCAAGTCCGCAGGCGAACAGATCGGCGTTGATCAGCATCGCGATCTGATCCTTCGGCAGGTGCAGCGCGCCGCCGAGAATCAGCGGCACGGCGACCGCATTGGCGTACATCACCAGGACATGCTGGAGGCCAAGGGCAAACAGCTTTGGTACCGGCAGCATCTCGTCGACAGGATGCGTAGCCTCAGTCATCGGGAGTCTCCTTTGGTTAATTGCATACAATAACTATTATATTGCATACAATTTTGCTATTTTGCACGCTTATGTTATGTGCTAGTGTGCACAAACATCTTGCGGAGAGTTGCCTATGAAATTGGCGGAGCCGGAATCCACCACCCAGACCGACAGGCTCGCCGACCAGATCGCGGCGCTGGTGTTGTCAGGTGATTTTCAGCCGGGCTTGCGGCTCGACGAGCACATGCTGGCGGAGCGGTTCGGTGTCTCACGCACGCCGGTTCGCGAAGCCCTCCGGCAGCTCGCCTCGACCGGCCTGATCGACATCAAGCCACGACGCGGCGCCACGGTGGCGAGCGCGACCTCGGCGCAGCTCGATACCCTGTTTGGCGCCATGGCCGAGATTGAGGCGACCTGTGCTCGGCTGGCAGCCATGAGCATGACGCCGATCGAGCGGCGCAGGCTGCAGAGCACGCACGAAGCCATGGCCGAGCTGGTGGCGCGGGATGACGGCGA
>Ga0302319_10006639_pt1 | contig 22908 bp, 20 predicted proteins | sample Bog_T0_2_FD_203319 | JGI IMG/M metagenome (GOLD analysis project Ga0302319, IMG submission 203319) | Peat permafrost microbial communities from Stordalen Mire near Abisko, Sweden - Bog_T0_2 | ecosystem: Environmental > Terrestrial > Soil > Wetlands > Peat | place: Sweden: Abisko, Stordalen Mire...
GGTCCGGCGGCGCCATCTGCACGACCACCGTGTCGATGCGGGTGGCCGGGTCGCTGAGATGGCGCTGGATGGCGGAGTAGGAGAGCGGTTTGAAGTCCACGCGTCCCTCGGACGCCGCCGCGCCCAAGCTCGGCTGCATGAAAAAAACCGTCAGCCGGGAGCGGCGCCCCGGGCGGGCGAGACAGCGGCCATTGATGCCCGGGACGAACGTGGTCACGAAATGGGCGTCCGCGACCCGCGCGGCCGGGTCGGCCAACAGCGTGGATAGTTCGATCGGTTCGCCGCACGATCCGGCAAGGAAAACGACCTCGCCGTCCTCGAACGTGGATGCCAGTTCGGCCATGGAGATCCGCTTCACCGGCCCATTCCCCCCGTAATACCCCGTGATGCGATCGAGTCCGACTTGCGCATCTTGCAATTGTGCATGAGTGCGCGACGGCGTATAGTACGCTAGCTTACCAAATATATGACGGTATTTCGGCGGACGGCCGCCACGACACATCGACCAGGAGTTGGGCCAGCGTGACATCGGTTCTGCCCCTCGGCATCAAGTCCTTCGGCGCGTACATTCCCCGCCGCAGAATGCCGCGATCGGTGATCGCGGCGGCCCACGCCTGGGCGCTGCCCGGGCTCAAATCCATGGCGAAGGGCGAGAAGTCCTTCTGCGGCTGGGATGAGGATTCGATCACGATGAGCGTGGAGGCAGGGCGGGATTGCCTGCGCCGCGCGCCGGATCCGGCGAGTCCCATCGTCGGTTTGAGCTTTGCGAGCACCACCCCGCCCTATGCGGATCTGCAGAATGCCGCGATCGTCGGGGCTGCGCTGCGGCTGCCCGAATCCCGCCGGAGCGCCGATCTGGCAGGGTCCGTCCGCGCCGGGCTGACCGGATTGGGACAGGCGCTCGAGGATGGCACACCGGGCGACAAACTGGTCATCGGCGCCGACCGCCGCAGCGGCAAACCGGCGAGCGTCCAGGAGATGCTCTACGGCTCGGGCGCTGCGGCGCTGCGGGTGGGTGAAGGCGAGGGCGTCATCGCCCGCTTCCTCGGCCGCGAATCCGTCACCGTGCCCTTCGTCGATCATTTCCGTCAAACGGGCGAAAAATTCGACTATTACTGGGAAGAGCGCTGGATCCGCGACGAGGGGATCGGCAAGATCGTCGCCGGGACGGTCACCGGGTTGCTGAAGCGCCTCGAAGTACCGACCGCGAGTGTTGCCCATTTCGGTTTGTCGGGCGGCCCGGCGGGCAGTGACAAGCTGGTGGCAAAGGCGCTTGCGATCGCGCCGGAACGGCTCCTGCCGGACCTGCAAGCCACGGTCGGCGATACCGGAGCGGCGCAGCCCCTGTTGCAACTGGTGGCGGCGTTGGAGCGCGCCACGGTGGGCGACGTCATCGTCATCGTCTCTTTTGCCCAAGGGTGCGAGGCGCTCGCGTTCCAGCTGCTGCGCACGCCGCCCCGTGTGGCCGGCAGCGGCCTCGCCGCGACGCTGGCCCGGCGCAGCGAGGAAACCGCCTACTTGAAGATGCTGTCATTCGATGGCGGGATCGAACTCGACTGGGGCATGCGCGCCGAGACCGACAACAAGACGGCGCTCACGCAGCTATATCGCATCGCCGACCAGATCCTCGGCTTCGTCGGCGGCAAGTGCGATGCCTGCGGCGTGGTCCAATTCCCGCGCTTTCCCGCCTGCGTGAATTGCGGCGCGGTGGCCTCCCAGCAACCCCATCCGCTCGCGGACGAACCGGCCAAGGTGGTGACCTTCACCGCGGACTGGCTGCAATACTCGCCGTCACCGCCCATGTACATGGGATTGGTGCAGTTCGACAATGGCGCGCGGCTGCTCATGGAAATGGTCGACGTGGGCGCGGGCGGTCTCGAGGTCGGCATGCCGCTGCAAATGTGCTTCCGCATCAAGGAGCGCGATCGACAGCGGCATTTCGACCGCTATTTTTGGAAAGCGGCGCCCGTCTAGCGCTCCAGGCTTCCAGCCCACACCCACAGCCTCCAGGAGTGATGATCATGGCCACCGGCATCAAGGATAAAGTCGCAATCATCGGCATGGGGTGTGCGCGCTTCGGCGAGCGCTGGGACACGGGCGCCGAGCAGCTGCTCACCGAGGCCTTCACCGAGGCGCTCGCGGACGCGGGCATCGAGCGCAAGCAGATCGGTGCCGCCTGGTATGGTTCGGCGATGGAACGCTCCGTGGGCAACTCGGCCATCCCGCTCTCCACTGCGCTGCGCCTCGAAGGGATTCCAGTCTCGCGCGTCGAAAACATGTGTGCGACGGGAACCGAGGCGCTGCGCGGCGCGGCTTATGCGGTCGCCGCCGGGGCCGTCGACATCGCCCTCGCCATGGGCGCGGAGAAGCTGAAGGACACCGGCTACGGTGGCCTGCCCACCGTGGGCAAGGGCAGTTTTGCGGATTTGTGGATGCCCTACGGGTCGGCGCCCGCCGGCTTTGCACAGCTCGCCGCCGGCTACGGTGCGAAATACAAGATATCGAAGCCGGATCTCAAGAAGGCCATCGGCCGCGTCTCCTGGAAGAGCCATCAAAACGGCGTCAAGAATCCGAAGGCGCATCTGCGCAAAGCCGTCGACATGGATACCATCTTGAACGCGCCGATGATCGCCGAGCCGCTCGGCGTTTTCGATTGTTGCGGGGTGAGCGATGGGGCGGCGTGCGCGATCGTGACCACTCCCGAGATCGCCCGGGCGCTCGGCAAGCGCGACCTGGTGACGATCAAGGCGATCCAGCTGTCGGCGAGTTCCGGCCGGGAATGGGGCACCGACCAATGGGATGGCTCCTACGTCCAAAACACGCGCAATGCGGCCGCCGCCGCGTACCGCGAGGCCGGAATCCGGCATCCACGCGAGGAAATCTCGGCCTTGGAGGTCCACGACTGCTTTTCGATCACCGAGCTCGTGACCATGGAGGATCTCGGCATGTCCGACGCCGGGCAGGCGTGGAAGGACGTGCTCGACGGCGTGTTCGATGCGGACGGGCGCATTCCCTGCCAGATCGACGGCGGCCTGAAGTGCTTCGGCCATCCGATCGGCGCGTCCGGACTGCGCATGGTCTACGAGCACTACCTGCAGCTGCAGAACCGCGCGGGAGCCCGCCAATTGAAAAATCCGCGGCTCGGGCTGTCGCACAATCTCGGGGGGGTGCCTTACAACGGCGTGTGCGCGGTCAGCATCGTCGGCGCGGAGGGCCGCTGAGCGCCTGCGGCGAAGTCACGCGCCGGGCGCAACTGAGTCCAATGGTATATAGTCTCGAAGCGAACCATACGCTTGTGGACTAAAATTTTCGGGGAGTGTACATGGCGCAACAATCAGGTCGGCCCGACAGCCTCACGCTGGTCGAAATCTTTCGCCGCATGGCCCGGATCCGTCTCAACGACGAACGCTTCATCAGCACGATGAAGGCGGGCAAAATGGTGATGCCGTATTACTCCGCACGCGGCCAGGAAGCGATTCCGGCCGCGATCAGCGTGCAGCTCACGGATGACGATTATCTGGTGACCATCTATCGCGGCATTCACGACATGATCGCGAAGGGCGTGCCGCCCCGCTCGATCTGGGCCGAGCTCGCCGGACGCAGCACGGGCGCCTGCAAGGGCAAGGGCGGTCCGATGCACATCACCTATCCGAAGAGCGGCTGCATGGTGACCACCGGCATCGTCGGCGCGGGCATGCCGATCGGATGCGGCCTCGCCCTCGCGACCCAGTTGCGCGGCGAGAAGCGCGTCACCGTGACCAATTTTGGCGATGGCGCGGCGAACATCGGCGCGTTTCACGAGTCGCTGAACCTCGCTTCGGTGTGGAAGCTGCCGGTGATCTTCGTCTGCCAGAACAATCGCTACGCCGAACACACCGCGTTCGCCAAGGGCACTTCGGTCGCGCGCATCGCCGATCGGGCGAAGAGCTATGACATGCCCGGCGTCTGCATCGACGGCAACGACCCGCTGGCGGTATACGGCGCCGCACAGGATGCCATCGAACGGGCCCGCAGCGGCGGCGGCCCGACCTTGATCGAAGCGATGACCTTCCGCTTCAACGGGCATTTGATCGGCGACACCGGCGACTACATCCCGAAAGCCGAGTATGCGGCGGCGCTCGCGGCCGATCCCTATCCGCGCTACAAGCGCTGGCTCATCGAACACGAGCAGGCGACATCGACCGACCTCGATGCCATCGAAGCGCAGATCCGCGAAGAGGTCGATTCTGCGGTGCAATTCGCGTTTGACAGCCCATTGACCGGCGCGGAAGAAATCAAGCGGGACGTCTATGGCGTCGTGGCAGCGTAATCCGTCGCAGCGTAATCCGTCGCAGCGTAATCCGTCGCAGCGTAATCCGTCGCAGCTCAAAGTGTCGCAGCTCAAAGGGGGGTTCTCATGACCACTCAGATCAACACCATCCAGGCGCTCAACTGGGCGCTCGACGATGCCATGGCGGCCGACGCGAGCGTCGTGCTGTTCGGCGAGGAGATGGCCGATCCCGAGGGCGGGGGCATCATGAAGGTGAGCGCCGGACTGTCCACCAAATATGGCACCCGGGTGCGCTCGACGCCCATCTCGGAAATGGCGTTCACCGGTGCGGCCGTCGGGGCAGCCATCGTCGGCATGCGTCCGGTGATCGAGATCATGCTCATGAATTTCGTTGCGGTCTGCATGGATCAAATCACCAATCACGCCGCCAAACTGCGCTTCATGTCGGGCGGCCAGACCCACGTACCGCTCGTGATCCGCACCATGACGGGATCCGGCTTTCAGACCGGCGGCCAGCATGCGGATTTTCTCGAGGCGTGGTTCTGCCACACGCCGGGCATCAAGGTCGTCATGCCCTCCAACCCGAGCGATGCCTATGGCTTGCTGCGCGGTGCAATCGACGATGAGGATCCGGTGATCTTCATCGAGCATCTGGCGAGCTACTGGACGCCCGGACCGGCGCCGGAGCGGGGCACCTCCATTCCGCTCGGCAAGGCGCGTGTGGTCAGGACCGGCAAGGACGTCACACTCATCGGCTACAGCCGCTCCATGGTCGACATTCCGGTGGTGGCGGCGGCGCTCGCGAAGGACGGAATCGACTGCGAGATCATCGATCTGCGCACCGTCAGCCCCCTGGACACCGACACCATTCTGACCTCGGTCAAGAAAACCGGCCGCGCCGTCGTCGTGCACGAAGCCGTGAAGTCTTTCGGCGTCGGCGCGGAGGTGTCGTCCCGCATCCACGAGTCGTTGTTTCGTGAACTGAAGGCGCCCGTACAGCGTGTCGCCAGCCAGGATTCCCCGGTGCCCTTCGCGAAGCAGCTCGAGGCGGCGTTTCTCTACAGTCATGATGACATCGCGCAGGCGGTGCGCAGTACGCTGCGCTGAGCCGCCGGACATTCCACAACCCGAGAGTACGAGACCGTGAGCACGCAAATTCTTCTGCCGAAACTCGGCTTCTCCATGAACGAGGGCAGCCTTTCCCAGTGGCTGGTCGCGGACGGCGCCGCGGTGAGGGAAGGCGAGCCGCTGTATGCGCTCGAGAGCGACAAATCGGTTCAGGAGATCGAAGCACCGGCATCCGGAACCTTGAAGATTCTCATGCAGCCCGGCGAGGTTTATCCGGTCGGGACCGTGCTCGGCGAAATCGTTTGAGCGAGGAGGCGGCCAAACCGGCCGGCCTGAATCTCGCGCCGTGGCCGGCGGTGGATTTCGCCGCGTTCGGCCCGGTGGAGACTAAGCCGTTGTCGCGGATCCAGGTCTTGGTGGGCAGCTTCCTGGCGCGCAACTGGGTGATGATCCCGCACGTGACGCACCACGAGGAGGCCGACATCACCGGGCTCGACGCGGTGCGCGCGCAATTGTCCGAAAGGACGGGCGTGAAGATGACGCCGCTCGCGTTCATGGTCAAGGCGGCCGTCGCGGCGCTCCAGGCACACCCCCAGTTCAATGCCTCGCTGGACGCCACCGGCCGCAATCTCGTTCGCAAGAAATATTTTCACATTGGGATTGCGGTCGATACGCCGGGCGGCTTGTTGGTGCCGGTGATCCGCGAGGCCGATCGCAAGACGGTCGCGGAGATTGCCGCGGAAATCGCCGCCGTCTCCGCGCAGGCGCGCAGCAAGGGCCTGCCGCTCGACCGCATGTCCGGCGGCTGCTTCACGTTGAGTTCCCTGGGGTCGATCGGCGGGACTGCCTTCACGCCCATCATCAATGCCCCCGAATTGGCGGTCATGGGCATCACGCGCGCGTTCCAAAAGCCGGTCAACGCCGACGGCGCGCTCGTGTGGCGAACCATGCTGCCGTTGTCGCTCTCCTACGATCACCGGGTCATCAATGGCGCCGACGCCGCACGTTTCTGTCTCACGTTCGGCAACGCGCTCACGGCATTCGCGCGCGGCGCGGGTCAAACCGGGAGCGCAGTTCCTGCTTGTTGATCTTCCCGGCCGCGGTGAGGGGCATGACGTCGAGGAATGCGAAGCTCTTGGGGCGCTTGTAGTTGCCGAGCAGGCTGGCGCAATGCCGGCGCAGATCCGCTTCGTCCACGTGCATGCCGGGGCGCAAGGTGACGATTGCGTGCACCGCTTCCCCCCAGCGCGCATCGAAGACGCCGATGACGCCGCAGTGGGCGATTGCCGGATGCGACTGGAGCGCGTTCTCGACCTCGGCGGAATAGACGTTTTCCCCGCCGGTGATGATCATGTCTTTCAAACGGTCAACCACCTTGAGATAACCATCGGCGCGCAGCGTGCCGATGTCGCCGGTGTGCAGCCAGCCGCCTTGCAGTGCCGCCGCGGTCTCCTCCGGCCGGTTCCAATAACCCAGCATGACGGTCGGGCCGCGCAACAGGATCTCTCCCGGCTGGCCTTCGGGCACGTCGCGATCGAGCGCGTCGACGACACGCACGTCGGTGTTGCGTGACGGTCGGCCGGCGGATGTGGCGCGCCCGTCCGCCCAGCCATCGGGCCGGTGATCTTCCGGCCGGCTCAAGGTGCCGATGGCGCAGGATTCGGTCATCCCATAAGACTGGTACAGGCCGATCCAAGGGGCGATGTTTTGCAGTCGCTCGAGCAGGGCGCGGGCGCTCGGCGCCGCGCCGTAGCCCAGGCGGCGGATCGGGCGCAGCCGGTCCGCGGAAAATGCCGGGTCGTCGAGCACCATCTGCAGCATGCTCGGTACCAGGCCCGCATCGGTGACGCCCTCCCGCTCGATCCGCTGCAGCACATCGGCCGGCCGGAACTGAGCGGGCAGCACGCAGCAGCCGCCGGCCGCGAGATGCGACACGACGCGAACCAGGCCCGCGACGTGAAAGAGCGGTGTCGTCACCAGACAGACCCCATCGGCATCGAGGCCGTTTTCCGCGATTCGGCACCGTGCGGCCGCAACCAGATTGCGATGCGACAGGAGCACGCCCTTGGCGCGGCCCGTCGTGCCGCCGGTGTAAAGCAGCGCGGCGTGGTGAGCGTCTTTGAAGCGGCCATCCTCGGCAGGGGGATGGGCGGCGATCAGCGCTTCGAAACGGCACGCATCCGCGTCGGCGCCCGCATCGATCCGAATCACGATGCGCAGCGCGGGGAGGCTCCCCCGCAGCGCCTCGATGCTTGGCGCATGGGTCGCGTCGACGATCAGCGCCACCGCACCGGCATCCATCAGCGAATCGGCGATTTCCGCCGGACTCCACCGGGTGTTCACCGGGCAGATCACGGCCCCGATCCACCACGCGGCGTGGAAGGTCTCGACCACGGCCACCGAGTTCAGGGCGAGAATCGCGATCCGGTCGTTGGCAGCGACACCGAGCGCGCGCAAGGCGGCGGCCAGCCGGGCCACTCGATCGAACAGCGCGTCGTGGCTGCGGCGTGCCATGTCGTCCACGAGTGCCGCCGCCATGGGGCGCGCATCCCGGTTCGCGTGCAAACTCTCGGTGAGATACATCGGCGCCGCGCCCCTTGGTCATGACACCCGGCCATGCATTAGTATGCATGAGGATGATAAGCATCAGCACCATGCAGCTTGATCCACGGCACTGGGCACGCGTCGAACCCGCCCGCGTCGCCGTGCAGATGGGCGGGGCCACGCTCACCTATGCGGGCCTGGAGGCGCAATCGAACCAACTCGCCCGGGTGTTCCGGGAGCGCGGTCTCCAACCGGGCGAGCATGTCGCCGGACTCCTGCGGGACGGTCCCTTCGCACTCGTCGTGGCCTGGGCAGCCTGGCGCTCCGGAGTTTATCTCACGCCCGTATCCACGGCCCTGTCGGCGCCCGATGCGGCCTATATCGTCGCCAATTGTCTGGCGCGCCTCGTGATCGTGGACGTTCGGTACACGCATTTCGACGTCTGGCAGTCCGCGCGCACGCAAGACGGCTTGCACTGGTTCTCGCACGGCGGCGCCTGCGACGGCGGAGAGGGCGTCGCCGGCGGTGAGGGCCGCGCCGGCTGGGAGCGCATCGAGGCGGCGATGGCGGCGCAGAGCGGCCTGCCGCGGGCGGAGGAAACGCCGGGCGGCCTGATGATGTACACCTCCGGCACCACCGGGGCGCCGAAAGGCGTCCTTCGCCCGCTGCCGCCGGCCTCGTTCCGGGGTACCGCGCCCTTCGCTGCGGATTTGATCGCGCTGTTTCGGCTGGATGCGACGGTACGCTATTTGTCGACCGCCCCGCTGTACCACGCGGCGCCATTGCGCTTCGCCTTGGCCGTGACGGCGGCGGGGGGGACCGTCGTCGCCCTCGACGGATTCGATGCGGAGTTGGCGCTGCACGCGTTGGAAACCTGCGCCATCACACATTCGCAGTGGGTGCCGTCGATGTTTCAGCGCTTGCTGAAGCTACCGGACGAGCGGCGCGCGCGGTTCCGGGCGCCCGCGCATCGCGTCGCGTTGCATGCCGCGGCGCCGTGCCCCAGGGATTTGAAACGCGCCATGATCGGGTGGTGGGGTCCGATTCTGCTCGAATATTATTCGGGAACCGAGGGGATCGGATTGACCATGATCGACTCCCATGAATGGTGCGCGCGTCCGGGTTCGGTCGGGCGCGCCGTCAAGGGCATCCCGCACGTCGTCGATGCCGAAGGGCGCGAGCTGTCCGCCGGCGAGGTGGGCGAGATCTTTTTCTCGGGCATTCCCCCGTTTCAATATTTCGGCGATCAAGGCAAAACCGGCAAGCGCACGCACGCGTTGGGCTGGCAGACGCTCGGCGATGTCGGCTATCTCGACGACGCGGGCTATCTGTATCTCACGGATCGCCTCGACGACATGATCATCTCCGGCGGCGTCAACGTGTATCCGCAGGAGATCGAAGAGGCGATCCGCGAACTGCCGGAGGTGCTCGATTGCGCGGTGGTCGGTGTTGCCGATGCGTCCTTTGGCGAGCGACCGATCGCCTTCCTCGTCGGCAAGGCGGGAATCGCGCCGGACGCGCTCATCGAGCTGACACGCGCACATTGCGCCGAACGGCTGGGCCGCATCAAGCGTCCGGACCGTTTCGTTGCCGTTTCGTCCGTGCCACGGTCCGCGACCGGAAAACTTCTACGCCGGCAATTGCGCAGCTGCGACCCGCACACAAAAAGACCGGAAGCGGCGCCCGATATGCCAAAATAGCCGTCTGCTGGAGCGGTGAATCGAAGGCAGGCAACATCGAAAATCCTTCAAAAATCAATGATAAGCGCGTTTGGCTGACCCCAGCCTACGTACTCCACCAATACCCCTATCGGGACACCAGCCGCATCGTCGAGGCCTTCACCCGGGAGCACGGCCGGCTGACACTGTTTGCGCGCGGCGCGGCCGGACCGAAATCGGCGCTGCGGGCAGTGCTGCGTCCGTTCCAGCAGCTGCTGGTGTCGTGGACGGGTCGATCCGACGCCTGTCAGCTCACGGGGGCGGAACTCGCCGGCTACGCGTCACCGCTGCCGCCGGCGAGCCTGATGAGCGGTTTTTACCTCAACGAGCTGCTGCTGAAACTCACGGTGCGCTGCGACCCGCATCCGGAGATCTTCGATGCTTATGCCGCGGCCATGCAGGCGTTCGGCGCCGCCCCCGACTCGGGCGGCGCTTCCGGCGCCGGGGAGGCGAACTTGCGCCGCTTCGAGAAGCGGCTGCTGCTCGAGCTCGGCTACGGCCTCCAACTCGTGCGCACCGAGGAAGGCGGGCTCATCGAGCCGGACCGGTTTTACCGCTATCAACCCGAGCGCGGCGCACAGCCCTGCGTCGCCGAGGCGCCGGGCGCCATTTACGGCCGGTCGCTCGCCGATCTCGAGGCGGAGACCTTCGACGATGCGCGCTCGCTGCGCGACGCCAAGCGGGTACTGCGCGCCGCGATCGATGCCTGCCTCGACGGCCGGGCGCTGAAATCCCGTGAGGTCATGATGGCGCTGCGCCAGCGGGAGCGGCCATGAGCGGGCCGGGCGGCGGCGCGGGCGGCGCGCACGGCATCGCGCTCGGTGTGAACATCGATCATGTGGCGACGCTGCGCCAGGCGCGCCGCGGCCGGTATCCGGACCCGCTGCTGGCGGCGCTCGTCGCCGAGCAGTCGGGCGCGGACAGCATCACGCTGCATCTGCGCGAGGACCGCCGTCACATCCAGGATCGCGACGTCGCGGTGCTGCGCGAGGCGCTGCAGACGCGCATGAATCTGGAGATGGCGGTCACCGACGAGATGATCCGGATCGCCCTGCACGCCGCGCCCCAGGACTGCTGTCTCGTGCCCGAATCACGTCAGGAGATCACCACCGAGGGCGGTCTGGACGTCGCCGCCAACGCGCAGCGCGTGGCCTCGGCGTGCGCTGCACTCGGCGCGGGCGGCATTCGTGTGTCGCTGTTCATCGATCCGGAACCGCGCCAGGTCGAGGCCGCGAAACGCGCCGGCGCACCCGTGATCGAGTTGCACACGGGCGCCTATGCGGAGGCGGCTGGCGGCGCGCGGGCGCGCGAGTTCGAGCGGCTGCGGTCGGCCGCGCGCATCGCCGCGTCCTTGGGGCTCACCGTGAACGCGGGGCATGGCCTGGATTACCACAACGTCGAGCCCGTGGCGGCCATTCCCGAGATCGTCGAGCTCAACATCGGCCACGCCATCGTGGCGCGCGCGGTGTTCGACGGCCTCGCCGTCGCGGTGCGTGAAATGAAGGACTTGATGCGCGCTGCGCGCCATCCATGATCTTCGGGATCGGCATCGACGTGCTGCAGACCGAACGCATCGAGCGCGTGTATGCGAAGCACGGCGAGCGCTTCGTCGCGCATCTGCTGATGCCCGAGGAGCGGATCCAGCTCGCGCGCACCAAGCGTCCGGCCCGATTCCTCGCAATGCATTTCGCGGCCAAGGAGGCGATCGTCAAGGGCATGGGAACGGGCTTTGCCCATGGCGTGTGGATTCGCGACGTCGGCATGGTGCAAAACGCCTGGGGCCGGCCGGAGGTGGTCTACTCGGCACGCGGCGCACGGGTGCGCGACGGTCTCGGCATCGGCGAGGGGCATGTGACGCTCACCGACGAGGCGGGGCTGGTCGTGGCCGTCGCCGTGCTGATGCGCCGGCCCGCTCCATGAACACGCTGGTGTTCGACATCGAGACCGTGCCCGATACCGCGCTCGGCCGGCGCATCCATGCGCTCACCGACCTGTCCGACGAGCACGTCGCGCAAATCATGTTCACCAAGCGGCGCGAGGAAACCGGTTCCGAATTTCTGTCCCACGAGCAGCACCGGATCGTCGCGATCTCGGTGGCGATGCGCTCGCGCGACTCCCTGAAGGTATGGAGCCTCGGCGATGAGGCCGCGACCGAGAAGGAGCTGCTCGAAAGCTTCTTCGACGGACTCGATAAATTCACGCCGGATCTCGTCTCGTGGAACGGCGCGGGCTTCGATCTGCCGGTGCTGCATTATCGCAGCCTGCTGCACGGCGTGACCGCCGCGCGCTATTGGGAGACGGGAGCTTCGGATCCGAGTTTCCGCTACAGCAATTACCTCAGCCGCTTTCATTGGCGGCACATGGACCTCATGGACATTCTCTCCGGATTTCAAGGCCGGGGGCGCGCCAGCCTGCAGGCCGTGGCGGAACTGCTCGGGCTGCCCGGCAAGATCGGGATGCACGGCGCGCAGGTGTGGGATGCCTATCGGCGCGGCGAACTCGCGCGAATCCGTGCCTACTGCGAGACCGACGTGCTCAACACGTTTCTGATCTATTTGCGCTTCGAGCTGATGCGCGGCAATTTGAACCCCGCCGAGCACACCGCGGAACTCGCGCGCGTGAGGCAGCTGCTCACGGCATCGGACGCGGCGCATCTCCGGGAGTTCGCGGCCGCCTGGAGCGAGGGTTGAACAACGCGCTGCCGGAGGCGGAAATTCTCGATCTTGCGAGCGATGGCCGCGGCGTGGCGCGGGTCGATGGCAAGGCGCTGTTCATCGACGGCGCGCTGCCGGGCGAACGCGTTCGCTACCGATTGTTGAAGCGGCGACGGCAGCTCGACGAGGGCCTGTTGATCGAGATCTTGGTGCGCTCGGCCGACCGGGTGGAACCGAAGTGCGCCCACTTCGGTGTGTGCGGCGGGTGTTCGCTGCAGCACCTCGCCGCACCCGCGCAGCTCGCGGCGAAACAGGCGCAGCTTCTCGACAGTCTGCAGCGCATTGGCCAAGTGGCCCCGGGCCGGCTGCTGCCGCCCCTGGCGGGGCCGCCATGGGCATACCGCCGCCGGGCCCGCCTCGGCGTCAAATACGTGCGCAAGAAAGGCCGGGTGCTCGCGGGTTTTCGCGAGCGTGAAAAACCTTACATCGCGGACGTGCGCTCATGCGAGGTGCTGGTCGGGCGGTTCCGTGCGCTTCCGGAGCACATTGCGGCTCTGGTGGAGACCATGAGCATCCGCGAGCAACTGCCGCAGGTCGAAGTCGCGGCGGGCGATACGGAAGCGGCCTTGGTGTTCCGCGTGCTCGCCGAGCCCTCGACGGACGATCTCGAGCAACTTGCAGCGTTCGGGCGGCAACATGCGGTGCAAATTTTTTTACAAAGAGGCGGGATCGACTCGGTGCGACCGCTGTCAGCCGACGCGGTGCCGCCCGGCCCCCTGCTTGCCTATGCGATCGAGGCATCCCGGGTGCGCATCGAGTTCGGTCCCATGGATTTCGTTCAGGTGAACGGCGAGATCAATGCGGCCATGGTCGGCCTCGCGCTGGACCAGCTTCGGCCCGAGGCGGGGGATCGGGTGCTCGACCTGTTTTGCGGTGTGGGCAATTTTACACTGCCGCTGGCGCGCTGTGCCGCCCATGTGACGGGCATCGAGGGCGACGCGGCGTTGGTCGAGCGCGCGCGAGGCAATGCGGAATCGAACGGCATTGCCAATGTATCTTTCGCCCCGGCGAATCTGTTCGATCCCGACGGCTTCGGCGCGTGGGGCCGGGAGCGTTACGATTTGGTGCTAATAGACCCACCCCGGGCCGGCGCACGTGAATTGTTGGGGCATATGTCACAATGGCGCCCCCGGCGAGTCGTGTATATTTCCTGTCATCCAGGGAGTTTGGCGCGGGATGCCGGGATTCTGGTGGAAGCCCACGGCCTGAGACTGATCGCCGCGGGAGTGATGGACATGTTTCCGCATACCACACACGTTGAATCGATCGCGGTTTTCGAGGCTGCCGGATGAGCCTGGGCCCGCTCATGGTCGACATCGCGGGCACCGAGTTGATGCCCGACGACATCGACGTGCTCTCCCATCCCCTCGTCGGCAGCGTCATTCTCTTCTCCCGCAATTACCATAATCCGAACCAAGTTGCGTCGCTGTGTGCGGCAATTCGCGCGCTGCGCACGCCATCGCTGTTGATCGCGGTCGATCAAGAGGGCGGCCGCGTGCAGCGCTTCCGCGAGGGCTTCACGCGGTTGCCGCCGCTGCGCACCCTCGGCCGGCGTTATGATCAGGAGCGGCGCGAGGCGCTCGCCATCGCGCACACCGCCGGCTGGCTGATGGCGAGCGAAGTGCGGGCCGTCGGCGTCGACTTCAGTTTCGCACCGTGCGTCGATCTCGACTATGGAGTGAGCGAAATCATCGGCGACCGTGCGCTGCATGGAGATGCGGATGCGGTGGCGGCGCTCGCGATCGCGTACGTGGCGGGCATGCGCGAAGCGGGCATGGCGGCGACCGCGAAACATTTCCCGGGGCACGGGGCCGTGGTGGCGGATTCACACGTCGCGATGCCGGTCGACCGGCGCGATTTCGCCGATCTCGAAGCGGACATGCGGCCCTATCGCGGTCTCATCGGCAATAACCTCGCGGGCATCATGGCCGCTCACGTGGTGTTCCCGCAGATCGACGCTCTGCCCGCCAGTCTTTCGCATCGCTGGATGAGCGACGTGTTGCGCGGCGAGTTCGGTTTTCATGGCTGCATCTTCGCCGACGACCTGTCGATGGCCGGCGCAGCCGCGTTCGGCGACGTGCTGGCGCGCGCGCGCCTCGCGCTGGCGGCGGGTTGCGACGTGCTGCCGATTTGCAACGATCGCCAAGCCGTGTGTTCCGTGCTCGATCATTTCAAACCGGGCGCGATGAATCCTGCCTCGCAGGCGCGCATCGTACGCATGCGTGCCCGCGGTGAACCACCCGTGGCGCTCACGGCAAGCCCGGTGTGGCAGGATGCGGTGTCGCGGGTGGCCGCGCTCTCGACGCCGCCACCGCTGGTCCTGACGGAAGGTGAATCGTGAGCCGCCGCGACGCGCGCAAAGCGTCCGCCTCCAGAACCGAGAAGCCGCGGCCTGGTGACGCGACTGGGCCGATGGAGGCGGTCGCTGCGACCGATTCACCGGCGCCCGCCGAGGCGCGTGTGCCCGCCGAGGCGCCGGCAGCGGCCGGCGGTCAGACGGCCGGGCCGCCCGGAACGCCCGGCATCGAGATCGGGCTGCTGCAAAGCCTGCTCGATGCGTCGCCGGACGGCATGGTGCTCACCGATGCACGCGACGGCGAACAGCGCGTCTTGTACGTGAACACCGGATTTCAGCTGCTGACCGGCTACCTCGCGGACGAACTGCTCGGCCGCAACCTGCGCTTCCTGCAGGGCGACGAACTCGAGCAGGAAGGGCGCCATCGCATGCGCGAAGCGCTGAAGCGCGGTGAATCGTGCCGCGTGCTACTGCGCAATTACCGCAAGGACGGCACGATGTTCTGGAACGAGATCACCGTCGCGCCGCTGCTCGGTCCGGACGGCAAGATCAGCCACTTCGCGGGCTATCATCGCAACGCGGGTGAGCGCCTGCGCTCCGATCCGCGCAGCCCGCGCGGCTCGCGTGATATCGCGGGCGGCACGGCCAACGGGCCGCCGCCGGCGAGCTCGGTCGCCTTGCGTGAAGACCGGCTGACCGGTTTGTATACGATGCCCTATCTCGAGGAGCTGTTGAAGCGCGATTGGGCGAACGCGCTGCGCGAGGGCCGCAGCCTCGCCATCTTTTCGATCGACATCGACGCGCTCAATCTTTATAACGCCACGTTCGGGATCGCCGCCGGCGATTCGACCATCCGCCGCGTTGCGCACTGCGTGGCCGGCTGTCTGCGCCGCGCGAGCGACGTCACGGCGCGCGTCGATGGCGGCCGGCTCGTCGCCTACGGGCCGGGCTTGGCCATCGAGCCCGCCATGCGCATCGCGCAGGTCATGGCGGAACGCGTGCGCGACATGCGGATCCACCATCCGCGGTCAGTCGTGTTGCGCTATGTCAGCATCAGCGTGGGCGTTGCGGCGGCGGTTCCGGACACCGAGAGTTCCAAGTCACTCATGGAGAGGTCCGAGCTGCAGCTGCAGCTCGCGAAGAAGTCCGGTCGCAATCAGGCCGCGTGAGCCGCGTGCGCCGCGTGAGCCGCGTGAGCCACGTGAGCGAGCTTGATGTGTGAGCAGCATGCTTGATCGGCTGCGGGCCGAAAGCCGGGGAGCGCCCCGCGGCGCTCCCCTGACTGATCCCGCATGTCAGGCCAGTCGGCGTTACTTCGGCGGGATTTGGTTGCTGATTGCGTTCTCTTGGCTGTTCAGCGTTCTTTGCTCCGGCTTCGTGAGGTGGCCGCCATTCTGGCTCGCCATGTCACGCTCTTCCTGCCGGACTTGATGATCTTCCTTGTGCAGGCCTGCAGCCTGCCCCTTGGACAATGTGCCATTCTTCACGTCCTGGTGAATGCGCTTGTTCTGATTGTTCAGGCGGCGATTCACTTCGGCCCGGCGCGGATGATCCTTTTTCCAGGTGCCGGCGTCATTGGCAAATGCCGTGCCGCAGGCGGCCGCAAGCGTGACGGTGACCAGGGCGCACTGGATGACAACGCGGACTGACTTGTTCATGGCTACTCCCTCTTTGCAAAGTTGACGTGACGGCCGAAAATGACGGCCATGAGAACGACAACGCTCGTCACCCGATTTCGTCTACGGGATTACCGATAGTTAACGATAGAGGATGCGCCCGACGGCGTGATCGGTATCGCACATTCCGGCAAATTTTGCGGTTGATGACGTGACCATCACGATCATCCCCCCTCCCCCCATCGCCGCTGCCCGGCTGCGAGCAGCCGCCGCTCACGGCGCGGCGGCCGCACAGCTGGAATCGAGCAGCAGTTCCGCCGGCGCGCCGGAACCGGCGACGATGGCGAAACCCGGTCCCTGTTCAAACTGCATGCCGGCGACCAGGATGGTGTCGTCGGCCAGCGAATCGCGCGCGCCGGACAGGCCCTGTGCGATCAGCGCGAACGGCTCGTGACCGGCGAGGCTCTCGCCCATCACCCGTAGCGCCTGGTACTGCGAACCGGCGAGATCGATGGCCGCCCAGCGGGTCCCGATGTTCCCCGCTGCCGCGCGCAGTGCGCTCGCCACGTCCGGACGCAGGCATTCGATGTGGATGTGCAGCTGATCCTGGCTGCGCGCGCGGCGCGGATTCAAGGCAAGCCCAACGGCGGTCCTCGGCACTGCACGGCCGACGACCGCTGCGAGCCGGTCGCGCGCGCTCCAGGCCGCGTCGAAATAATTCGGCGCGCCGGGTGCGAGAACCCGCGGGCTCTCCGCGCCGCTGATCGTGTCGGTTGGAATCAGCAGAAAATGCGCGCCGCCTTTGCGGTCCTTGAGCACGGCATAGCCGCCGTCCGGGTGGGGCGCGTGGGGCAGCACCAGCCGCTCGCACGGCGCCGCGGTATGATCGTGCTGCCAGTGGACCAGACACTGATCCTGCACGATTTCACGCAGCGCGTCCCGGTTTGCGGGACGTGCCGCGTACGGTCCGAGCGTCAGCGCGCCCCAGGCAATCCATGTGGCGATCCGGCTCACCCTGTGCAAATGATCCGTCCGTTCAGTCCTGTTTTGCCGAGGAATCTAACATCGGAGCGCGGAACTTGCGAGAATAACCGGCATGCCGAAACTCAAGGAATGGCCGATCAACAAAATGTACCCGACCCAACTCACGGTCGGGTTGATCGAAGTCAAGGACAAACAGGTCGCGCTCGCCGCACTGAAGCCGAAGGACCGTGCCGCGTTCATGGCGGATCACCCGATTCCGGCTGTGCTCGGCCCCGGCGCCCGGCTCTACATGACCGATCACCATCACCTCGTGCGGGCCGCCTGCGAAGTCGGACTGGAAACGGGTTTCTGCCAGACGGATGACGATCTGTCGTCACTCGATGAGAGCGGTTTCTGGGAGAAGATGAACGACAATGGCTGGGTTCATCCACTCGATGAACACGGCGTGCGGCACGTGTACTCGATGCTGCCCGCGCACATCCAGGATTTGGCGGATGATGTCTACCGCTCGCTCGCCGGCTACGTGCGCAACGCGGGCGGCTACGACAAGTCGCCGCTCGCCTTTGCGGAATTCGTCTGGGCGGATTTTTTCCGGCGCAACATCGCCATCGAATCGGTGAAGGCGGACTTCCACGGGGCGGTGCTCGCCGGCGTGACGCTGGCCAAGGGCTCGCGGGCCAAGGCGCTTCCGGGATTCAAGAAGTAGCGACGCCCGCGTGGGCGCGGGCGAATGATCCGCGACCGCTCACCCGGCGCGGGCCGATCGATACCATTCGGCGGTGTTTCGCAGTCCTTCGGCAAGCGGCGTCCAGCGCAGGCCGAGCACCTGCTGCGCGGCTTCGACGCGCAGCGTGATCTCCTGCTGGAAGAGGCGCCCGAGCGACGGCGAGACTGGGTCCGGGATCGCCCGTGAAGCCGCCGGCGAGAACCTCTGCACGACCAACTGCGCAATCTTCAGCGGTGGCGCGAGCAGTTTCGTCTCGAATCGCAGCCGCCTCGCGGTGACCCGCGCGACCGGCACGAAGCCGAGGGCGCGCGCGTAGCGCGAGAAATATTCGTTCCAGGTGGGCGGATCGGCCTGCGCCAGGTTGAGCACGCGGTGCGCCCCGCGCAGCTGCGACGAGCGCACGATGGCCTCGGCAGCATCATCGACGTGCAGCAAATTGCAAATGCCGTCGCCATGGCGGCCGAGATCGCCGAGGCGGCGCGCCGCGAGCCAGCGCGCGACGCGGATGCTCCACTGCTCGCTGCCGGGACCGTACACGATGCCGGGGCGCAGTATGACGATCGACGGACACGTCTGCAGCAGGCGCTCCGCCTCGATCTTCGCCGCACCGTAGGCGCCGAGTGCACCGCTCAGCGGCGCGTCCTCGGCGACCAGGCCCGCGGCGTCACCGTATACGGCCACGCTGCTCAAGTGAACCACGTGCGGCGGATTTTGCATGCCGGTCACGGTCCCGGCGAGTGCGCGCGCACTGCGCACGATGGTCTCGGCGGAGCCCGCCACGCAGTTCACCACCGCATCCATGCCCGTGAGCGCCGCACGCAGCCCGTCGGCGTCGGTGGCATCGAGGGAAATTGCCGGCGGCTGTCCGGGGTCGCCGGCTCGCGTGCTGCGACTCGCGGCGACCGGCAGCGCCCAGCCGCTCGCCTGCAGGGCGCGCATCGTGCGCGCGCCGATGAAGCCGCTCGCGCCGAGGACGAGAACCCGCTTTTTTTCCGTTTCGATCATCGGGGTATTGTCCATTCATCCTCGCGCGTTTGACAGCGCCATTTCACAGCGCCATTCAAGAGATTGCGTCGAGCAACTGCTCGATTCGCTGAAAGAGTTTCTCCTCCGAGCGCGCATCATGAGTGAAGCGCAGCTTCAGCGGGCCGTCCAGGCGATACTCCTTCGGGCGCCCCTGGACCAGTTTGAGCACCCGCTTGGGATCGATGGCATTCTGCTCCTCGAAAATGGCATAACCGCTCGCCGCGCCCGCGTCGATTTTGCGAATGCCGAGTTTGGCGGCCCGCAATTTCAGCTGCGCGAGCCGCAGCAGCGACACCGTGTAGGGCGGCAGGGGGCCGAACCGGTCGATCAGTTCCGCCTTGAGGTCGTCGAGTTCTTCGCGCGCGGCGACGCTCGCGATTCGCTTGTAGAGCACGAGGCGTAAGTGCACATCCGGCACGTAATCTTCGGGGATGAGCGCGGGCAGATGCAACTCGACTTCCGGTCCCGCGTCCAACGGGCGTTCGAGGTCCGGCTGCTTGCCCGAGCGCAGCGCGCTCACCGCGCGTTCGAGCAGCTCCATGTAGAGATTGAAGCCGATTTCCTGGATCTGGCCGCTCTGCTCCTCGCCGAGCAGTTCGCCGGCGCCACGGATCTCGAGATCGTGTGTGGCCAGAGTGAAGCCCGCGCCGAGTTCATCGAGCGACTCGAGGGCCTCGAGTCGCTTGATTGCGTCGGCCGTCATGGCCTTGCGCGGTGGTGTGATGAGATACGCGTAGGCACGGTGATGCGAGCGGCCCACCCGCCCGCGCAGCTGATGGATCTGGGCGAGGCCGAACCGATCCGCGCGATCGATCAGGATGGTGTTGGCGGTCGGAACGTCGATGCCGCTCTCGATGATGGTGGTGCAGACGAGCACGTTGAATCGGCGGTGGTAGAAGTCGAGCATCAGCTGCTCGAGTTCGCGCTCGCGCATCTGGCCGTGTCCGACCGCGACGTTCGCTTCCGGCACGAGTTCGCGGATGGCCTGCGCCGTCTTTTCGATGGTTTCGATCGTATTGTGGACGAAATAGATCTGGCCGCCGCGGCGGATCTCGCGCAGCGCCGCCTCGCGCACCACCGTCTCGTTCCACTCCATCACGAAGGTCTTGACGGCGAGCCGCTCGGCCGGGGGTGTGGTGATCAGCGACAGGTCGCGCAAGCCCCCCATCGCCATGTTGAGCGTGCGGGGGATCGGGGTCGCGGTGAGCGTCAGCACGTCGACCTCGGTGCGCAGCGCCTTCAGCTTCTCCTTGTCGCGCACGCCGAAGCGGTGTTCCTCGTCGATGACCACGAGCCCGAGATCCTTGAAGTGCGCCTTCCCCTGCAGCAGCCGCTGCGTGGCGATGACGATGTCGACCGAACCCGCGGCCACGCCTGCGAGCACGGCGTCCGCCTCCTTGTTGGTGCGGAAGCGCGACAAGCTCTCGACGCGCACCGGCCAGTCGGCGAAGCGGTCCGTGAACGTAGTGAAGTGCTGCTGGGCGAGCAGGGTCGTCGGCACGAGCACGGCCACCTGGCGTCCCGCCTGGACCGCGACGAAGGCGGCCCGCAGCGCCACTTCGGTCTTGCCGAACCCGACGTCGCCGCAGATCACCCGGTCCATGGGCTTCTCCGAGTTGAGGTCGCCGATCACCTGCTCGATCGCCGCGGCTTGATCGGCCGTCTCCTCGAAGGGGAATGCTGCCTCGAAGGCCCGATATTCGGCTTCGCCGGCGAGCATGCGGCGGCCTTGGCGGGCCGCGCGGCGCGAATACAGGTCGAGCAGCTCCGCGGCAACGTCGCGGATGCGCTGGGCCGCCTTGCGGCGCGCCTTCTGCCATTGATCGCCGCCGAGCTTGTGCAGCGGCGCCGATTCGGCCGGTGCACCCGTGTAGCGCGACACCAGGTGCAGCGCCTGCACCGGTACGTACAGCTTGTCGCCGTCCGCATATTCGATCACCAGGAACTCGCCTTGATAGCCGGCCACGTCCATGGTCTGCAGGCCGAGATAGCGCCCGACGCCGTAGGTTTCGTGCACCACGGGCGCGCCGATGCGCAGGTCCGACAGTTCCTTCAGGATCTTGGCCGGGTCCTGTGCGGCGCGGCGGCGGCGGCGTTCCTGGCGGGCCCGATCGCCGAACAACTGCGCTTCGGTGAGTATCTCGAGTGGCGGCGCGAGCAGCTTCAGGCCCGACACCGCCGAGGACACCGTGATGCCCAACGGCGCGCTCCCCGCGATGAAGGCGGCGAAGTCATCGAAGGCTTTCGGCGCGACGCCGTGGCCGCGCAAGAGATCGAGCAGCAGTTCGCGCCGGCCGGCCGACTCGGCGGCAAGCAGCACCCGCCCGCCGGCGCCGCCCAAATGCGCGATCAGTTCGGCGGCCGGTTGATCGGCTCGCGGATCGACGCGAATCGAGGGCGGCGGCACGCTGCCGAAGTTTTGCACGACGCCCGGCACTTCGGGGGGCCATTCGAAAGTGCGCAACTGCACGAGCGGGCGCGCGGCATGCAGTGCGGCGAATTCCGCCGGCGGCAGGTACAACTCCGCCGGATCGAGCAGCGGTCGGTGGCGGTCATGGCGCAGCTGATCGTGGCGCTCCACGATGCCGTTCCACAGTTCCTCGGCGCGCGCGAGAGCCTGGTTCACCTCGATCAGAACGGCCGACGGCGGTAGATACTCGAAAATATGCGAAGTGCGCTCGAAGAACAGTGGCAGAAAGTACTCGATGCCGCCGGAGGCGATCCCCTGGCTCGCGTCGCGATAGATCGCCTGCTCCGAGAGGTCGCCGGGAAAGCGCAGGCGGTAGCGGCGGCGAAACTCGCGCGCCGCGTCCGGGTTCAATGGCGTCTCGCGTGCCGGCAGCAGCTCGATCCGCTCCAGGCGCTCGCCGGAGCGCTGTGTCTCGGGGTCGAAGCGGCGGATCGTCTCGACGTCGCGATCCAGCAGATCGATGCGAAAGGGAGTCTCTGAGCCCATGGGGAACACGTCGATCAACGAGCCGCGCACCGCAAACTCGCCGTGCGCCACCACCTGGGTCACCGCGGCATAACCGGCCAGGCCGAGCTGCGCGCGCAGCGCGTCCAGGTCGAGCGCCTCGCCGACACGCACCTTGAGCGAATATGCCTCGATGTAGGCACGCGGCGCGAGCCGCTGCAGGAGCGTGTCGACCGCCACCACCCACACGCCGCTGCGGGCCCGGGGCAGGGCTGCGAGGCTTGCGAGCCGCGCCGATGTGATGTCGGGGTGGGCCGAGAAGCTGTCGTAGGGCAGCGTTTCGAGGTCCGGAAAGATGGACACCGGCAGGCCGGGACCACCGAAGAAACCGATTTCTTCCGACAGGCCTTCCGCCTCGCGCGCATTCTGCGCGACCACCAGGAGCGGACCCGGCGCCGCGGCGGCCGCCTCGGCGATGACGAGCGCAACCGCGCCGCCATACAGTTTGCCCCACTTGACGATGGGGACTGCAACGGTGGGCAGGCGCGGGGTGGTCAGTTGAGGCAAAGGAAGCATTGGGCAATCAAAAACAAAAGAATGCCCGCCGCGCACGGGGCGCGGTGGGCTTGTACCCGTCGAATCCGATGGTACGCGCGCGGGCCGCTGCCCGCCAGACTGATGGTAGCGCAGGCCAACATGGCGCCAGAGGGGCGGTGCAACAGGCAACAGGCGGGCGCGGCGCGCTGAGCGGGCGCCAGGGGGGCGGGCTCCAGGGAGCGCGGCAGGCAGGGGGCGATATTTACGTGGGCGGTGAGTCCGGAGCCTGGGCGTCCGCCGGCGGTGCGCCGGCGGGCTGTTGCGATGCGGACACGACGGTGTGTACCACGTGGTCGAACTCGAAATAAACGACGAATGCGGCGTATTCCCAGCGGGCGATGGGCGGCTTGCCGATCGCCGGCAGCTTGGATGTCGGCGCACCGAACTTGGCGATGACCTCCTGCATGGTCATGCCGCGCGACGGGGTCGCGAAG
>Ga0302319_10006641_pt1 | contig 22905 bp, 23 predicted proteins | sample Bog_T0_2_FD_203319 | JGI IMG/M metagenome (GOLD analysis project Ga0302319, IMG submission 203319) | Peat permafrost microbial communities from Stordalen Mire near Abisko, Sweden - Bog_T0_2 | ecosystem: Environmental > Terrestrial > Soil > Wetlands > Peat | place: Sweden: Abisko, Stordalen Mire...
CCATCATCGGTTCGATTTCCCTTTGCGCCCGCCGGGCGATCATCGTGAAGAGCCCCGTCGCGCTGGAGCAAATCACCGAGTGTCGCACGGCGATTTTCGACAAGACGGGGACATTGACCTATGGCGAACCGAAGTTGACGGAACAACTGGTCGTCCCGCAATTTGCCCAAAAAGACGTGCTGACCCTCGTCGCGGGTCTGGAACGCTATTCCAAACATCCGCTCGCTCGCGCCATTCTCGCGGCGGCTAAAGCCGGCGAAATTGCCCTTCCACCGGCCTCCGAGGTAAGTGAGCAGCCGGGCGAAGGTTTGCGAGGTACAATTTTGGGCCATCAATTGCAGATTACCAACCGCAACCAGCTCATCGCGCAAAAATCACCGGTGCCGACCAGATTCCGCCACTCGCCGGCGGGCTTGAATGTGTCGTGGCAATTGACCGGTGCTATGCGGCGGTATTGCGCTTTCGTGATGCGCCACGGGCGGAGAGCCATTCTTTCATCAGTCACTTGGGGCCGGAACATCACTTTGCGCATGTGCTGATCGTATCCGGTGATCGTGAGTCGGAAGTGCGCTATCTCGCGGAGCAGGTCGGCATCAAAGAAATTTACGCGCAGCAAAGTCCGGAACAAAAACTCGCCCTGGTCCGCGCGGAAACCATGAACGCTAAAACGCTCTACGTCGGCGATGGCATCAATGATGCCCCGGCCATGATGGCTGCCACGGTTGGCATTGCCATCGGGCAGAACAGCGACGTGACTGCCGAAGCGGCGGGCGTCGTCATCATGGATAGCTCGCTCAAGAAAGTGGATGAATTCATGCACATCAGCCGCCGGATGCGGATCATCGCCTTGCAGAGTGCGGTGGGTGGCATGACCTTGAGCGTCATCGGCATGATCGTGGCCGCGACGGGTCATCTGAGTCCAGTGAGCGGAGCGATCACGCAGGAAGTCATTGACGTGCTGGCCGTGCTGAACGCGTTGCGTGCCGCCTTTCCGCCCAAAGTGATTTCCGACTTATGACAACGAGCCCTTTTTGAGCAAACGCTGGTGGGGTGGCAGGTAAGTCCTTTGCGATGGGGGCGGTTGCCGGAGTCTACCCTGTAATTCATGGTCGGGTTATACCCCATGTCAAACCCGCAGACCGGAGCGTAATTTGATTGGGTGTGCTCAAAACAGGTTCCAAGCCAAGACTATGAAGTGTTGAACCGTTTGAAACGATAACAAGATTATGAACATAAAAAAAGCAGTGACAGATTATCCCATCCAACCTGCGCTGGCCGATCGGTGGAGTCCTTATGGCTTCACGGATCGTGCGGTGGCGGAGGCGGACCTCTGTTGCATGTTCGAGGCGGCGCGCTGGGCGGCGTCTTCCTACAACGAACAGCCTTGGAATTATATTGTGGCGACGAAGGATAATTCCAAGGAGTTCGACCAACTTCTTTCCTGCCTCGTGGAGGCAAACCAGGCATGGGCCAAAGCCGCACCGGTGCTGGTATTGGGTGTGGTCAGCCTGCGCTTTGCCAAAAACGCCAAAGACAATCGGGCGGCCGTTCATGACTTGGGTCTGGCGTCTGGGAATCTGGTGATGGAAGCCACGACACGTGGTCTCTCGGTGCATCAGATGATCGGCATCCTGCCGGACAAGGCGCGGGAAGTCTACGAGATCCCAGAACACTTCGAGGCGTGGACCGCCATGGCCATCGGCTATAACGCCGCACCAGCCACCATGCCCGCCGCGCTGAAAGAGCGCGACATGGCGCCCCGGCAGCGCAGACACCTGAGGGATTTTGTGTTCGCCGGCCACTGGAAGGTGGCTGCACCGCTCGTCATCAAACGTGAGCCAAAACTTCCTGGGGTGAGGAGCCACTGACTTCAGCCGTGCTGGACAAGGCGCAATTGTTGATGCCTTGCGCGCCGCCTTTCCGCCCAAAGTGATTTCTGATTTATGAGCAAGAGCCAGTCATTGCCGGAAGTCAGCACGGGCGACAAGGTCGCCACGGCTCAACTTCAAGCCGCTGCGGCAGGGGGTGAGTGCCTGGTGAAAATCGGCGGCGACTGGCGGCTGAATGATCCGGTGCCGTCATGGGCTGGTGTGCTCGGCAAGCGAACTGCGGCAAATGTTCGCATCGTGCCGGACGACTTGGGCAACTGGGACACTTCACTGGTGTTATTTCTGGTGCATAGCCGGGCTTGGTGCGTGGAATCAAAATCAGATTTTCACGCGGAAGCGCTGCCCGAAAATTTGCAGACCCTGTTGGGACAAGTTCCCGTGAACGGCGCGGCCAAACCTGCAACCAAAGCCGCCGTCAAGTCGGGATGGGAACTGGCATCGCTCATCGCGACTAAGTGGGCGCTGCATGTCAAACAAATCGTTTCCTTCCTCGGCGAATGCACACTTGGCTTTATTGGGGAGGCGAAAAATCCACGCCGGTTCCGTTGGCTGGATTGCTTGGTGGAGATGCAGCAGTGTTGGGCGTCCTCACTGCCCATGGTGAGCCTGGTTAGTTTTCTGGTGGGGGTGATTCTGGCCTTTCAATCAGCGGTTCAGTTGCAGCAATTCGGTGCCGCGATTTACGTGGCGGATTTGGTTGGCCTGTCCGTGGTCCGCGAACTTGGGCCAATGATGGCAGCCTTCATCGTGGCGGGTGGCACGGGGGCGCGATTCGCCGCCCAACTCGGCAACATGAAAGTGGACGAGGAAATAGATGCCTTGGAGACGGTGGGAATTTCGTCGGTGAATTTTCTGGCGCTGCCTCGGATCCTTGCCGTGACGCTGATGATGCCCATCCTGGCGTTGTATGCCAATGTCCTCGGCATTCTCGGGGGCATGTTTGTCTCGGCAACGATGCTGAATATACCGGTTTCAGCCTACTGGATCGAAACCCAGAATCGTGTGGGTGTCCCAGATGTTACCAACGGGCTGCTCAAGTGCCTCTTCTTTGGCCTGGCCGTGGGTCTGGCTGGATGTTTGCGCGGGATGAAGTGCGAGCGGAGCGCTGCTGGCGTCGGCACCGCGACGTCGTCGGCCGTGGTCACTGGCATCCTGCTGATCGTCCTGGCCGATGCCGTATTCGCGGTGATTTTCAATGTGCTGGGCATTTAGCCAAATGAAAAACGACCCCACAGCACCCGTGATTGAAGTGAAGAGCCTGACCTGCGGCTACGGCGAAACCGTGGTGTTGCAGAATTTGTCTTTTGCGGTTCACGCGCGTGAAGTGCTTTTTGTCATCGGCGGAAGCGGCTGTGGCAAGAGCACTTTGCTGCGCTGCTTGATCGGATTACTGAAACCCTTTCACGGAGACATTGCCTATTTCGGCAAGAGTTTCACGGCGGCGGATACCGGGCAACGGCGGGACATTTTGAAAACTTTCGGCGTGCTCTACCAAAATAACGCTTTGTGGAGTTCCATGACGCTCGCGGAAAATATTTCCCTGCCGCTGGAGGAACACACGTCGCTCTCCCGCGCAGATCGGGCGGAAATTGTTGCCCTGAAACTCACGGAGGTGGGTTTGGCTGGATCGGAAGACCTTTATCCGTCGGAGTTGAGCGGTGGCATGCAGAAACGCGCAGCCCTGGCCCGAGCGCTGGCGTTGGACCCTGCGATTGTGTTTTTCGATGAGCCTTCGGAGGGCTTGGATCCCATCATTTCGCGGGAAATGGATCAACTGATCCTGCAAGTGCGCGAAAATTTCGGGACGACCATGATTATCGTGTCCCACCAACTCTCCAGCATTTTCCGTTTGGCCGACCGCGTAATTATGCTCAACCCCGAAACCAAAGGAATTATTGCCGAAGGCGTTCCCGCCGAACTGGCTGCCACGAACACAGACCCGCGCGTCCGGGACTTTCTATGCCAGGGCAAAGATTTGCCCAAACGGCCGAACGAGAATTCCACCGAAGGAAGCAACCTCATTACAAAATGAAAACCAAACTCAGTCCAACCCTGGCCGGCACATTTGTGATCGGTGCCTTGGTGCTCACGGTCGCCGCGCTGCTGACACTGCGGTCATTCAATGTCTTCTCGCGGCCGGGACATTTCGTGGCCTACTTCAATGAGTCCGTACAGGGACTGGACGCGGGCAGCGCGGTGAAGCTGCGTGGGGTTCCGTTGGGCCGGGTGAAGAGCATCCGGGTTCACTATGACGAGAATACCCGGCAATCACAGGTCGTGGTCGTCGCCGAACTGAACCAGAATATGGTCGCCGATGATGCGGGGCACATGATCAAGCTCACGGATCCCGCCACTCTGCAGCGGCTGATTGATCAAGGGTTGCGCGCCCAGATTGATCTGGTCGGCATCACCGGCCTGCAATTCGTGGAACTGGATTTTTTCGATCCGCAACAGTTCCCCGCAACGCACGCTTTGAGCGATGCCGAATATCCGGTGGTGCCGACGTTGCGCTCCGGCATGTCCGAACTGGTCGAGAATCTTTCGAAGATTGCAGGCAATTTGAACAAAGTTGATTTTGCCGGGCTGTCCCAGGCGCTTAAATCATTGCTGGCCACCGTGAATCAGCAAGCCGGTGGCCTGGACCTCAAGAAAATGGTGGCTACGGTGACGGCTGCGGCCTCATCCATTGATGCGTTGGCAGGTTCAGCCGATGCCAAGGTGGCGTTTGCGAACCTAAACAAAACCGCGACCGAGCTACAGGGATTGGTCCTCAAACTCAACACCCAAGTGGAGCCGGTCAGTGCTGAACTCGTGCGGTCACTTCATTCCTTCCATGACGCGGCGCAGAGCGTCCAAAATCTGCTCGGTCCCCAAAGCGGTGTAGGCGACGAAGCCAGCAAGACCCTTCGACAGTTGACGCAGACGGCCGAATCACTGCAAGCACTGGCCGATTTTCTGGAACGTAACCCGAATGCGCTGATCACCGGGAAAAAACTGCCCGACAAGAAACCATAATATGCAACTTACGCCACCAACCCATTCCCAAACATTTGCCATTCCACGTCGCGCGTTCACGCTTCTGCTGGGCATTATCACCACTTGCGCTTTGAGCGGTTGTGCCTTCCTGCAGCCGCACGCCGATCCGACAAAATTCTATGTGCTGACGATGCCGGGTACGTCGGCGCAACCCGCCACTGCCGGCGGGTTCGCACGTTGGAAGATTGGGCTGAGGCCAATTGAGATCCCCGCGTATTTGCATGGCAAATTAATGGTTGTTCGGACGGGCACCAATGAAATCCATTTTGCCGAGTTTGACCGTTGGGCTGAACCGCTTGACGAGGGTATTAGCCGCATGATGAAAGAAAGTCTTGGCTCCGCCCGCAATGTGGAAAGCGTTGCCTTGAATTCACATGGCGAGGATCCACTGGATTATGAAGTGAGGCTTCGAGTGCTGGCTTGCGAGGGCGTGCGCGGAGAAAATGGGAGTGGTTACATTCGATTTTCCATGACGTGGGAAACGCAGTCGGTTGGAACCAATTCGACATTAATTAAATCCGGAACTTTTGTTGCGAATCCGGGGGTTTGGGACGGAAAGGATTACGGAAAGCTGGCGTTGGGACTCAGCGACGTCATCGCCAGAGCGGGCAAAATGCTCGCGGCGGACTTGCCGATGCAAACTTTGTCTCCTGACAAATCAAGCAGGGAGGCAACCAAACCATGAACATCATCATGGGTAAAACACCCCATGTCACCCTCCCGCGCCGCCGCCTATCATTGCGTTCATGAGCTATCAAAGTGTCAATCCCGCCAACGGCAAAGTCTTGAAGAAATTCAAGGAAATCACCAATAAGCAATTGGAGACGTCGCTTAAAACTGCCGCCGCCTGTTTTGACACCTGGCGGTTCAAGTCGTTCACCGAGCGTGCGGTTATCGTTTCCAAAGCCGCGGCGATTCTGCGGGCGCGCGTGGATGATTTCGCCAAGCCGGTGACGCTGGAAATGGGCAAGCTCCTCGCCGAGTCACGCGGGGAAGTGGAGTTGAGCGCGGACATCCTCGACTACTATGCCAAGAACGCCGAGAGCTTCCTCGCGCCACAGACTCTCAAGCCGAACTCGGGCGAGGCCGTGATTGAAAACACACCGTTCGGCGTGCTCTTCGGCGTCCAGCCTTGGAATTTTCCCTATTACCAACTTGCGCGTTTTGCCGCGCCGAATTTGATGGCGGGCAATGTCGTCATGGTCAAACACGCCGGCTGTGTGCCGCAATGCGCCCTCGCCTTTGAGAAACTTTGGCTGGAAGCGGGTGCGCCGGCCGGTGCCTACACCAACCTGTTCATTTCTTATGAGCAGGTGAACCGCGTGATTGACGATTCCCGGATCGAAGGGGTGGCGTTGACCGGCAGTGTGGATGCTGGGAAAAGCGTCGCCGCGCGCGCCGGACAAAATCTTAAAAAAACCACGATGGAACTGGGCGGCAGCGATGCTTTCATCGTGTTGGAGGATGCCGACTTGGAGAAGACGGTTACGTGGGCGGTCTGGGCGAAGATGAACAACATGGGCCAATGTTGCGTCGCGGGGAAGCGTTTCATCGTCGTCGAATCATTGGCCGACAAGTTTCTCGAAAAATTCAAGACCGCGCTCGCATCCTTCAAGCCGGGCGACCCGATGGATTGGGGGACGACCCTCGGCCCGCTGTCCACCGAAGCGGCTCTGGTGCAACTGCTCGGTCAAATCAAACGGGCTGTCGCCAAAGGTGCCAAGCTCGTGATGGGCGGCAAACGGATTGATTGCCCTGGATCATTCATGGAGACGACAATTTTGACGAACATCAAGCCGGGCAATCCCGCCTATTACGAAGAATTTTTTGGACCGGTCGCACTGTTCTTCCGCGTCAAGGACGAGGATGAGGCCGTGGCGCTCGCGAATGACTCCGAGTTCGGCCTAGGTGGATCCGTGTTCACGGCGGATATCGCGCGCGGCAAACGGGTGGCGAGTCGCATTGATACCGGCATGGTCTTCATCAATCACCCGACTTGGACGGCGTGCGATTTGCCGTTCGGCGGCATCAAGAATTCCGGCTATGGACGCGAGCTTTCAAGTTTGGGCATCCAGGAGTTTGTGAACAAAAAACTGGTGCGTGTGAGTTCCATTGACGCGCCCGCGTGAGCTCAATTCCCCATCCCGGTTCGCCGAACCGCCTGCTGGGCCGATTTAACCTCTAAACACACTCCCCGCGAAATTATGGAACTCAATCTTGCCAATGCTGACCGGCCGCAAATTTACAGCTTGCTGTGCGGCCTGATCGCGCCCCGGCCCATTGCGTGGATTACGAGCATGAATACGGCCAGGCAACTCGATGCCGCGCCGTTCAGCGCTTTCAATTATGTGGGCATGGACCCGCCAATCGTGGCCATCGGCATCGCCAACAAACCCGGGCCGGACACGATTGCAAAACAGACTGCTCAAAATATTCGCAGCACTGGCGAGTTTGTCGTCAATGTCGTGAATGAGGCGGTCGCGGAATTTATGAATTTCACGGCGATTGATTTTCCGCCGGAGATCAAGGCGTTGGAAATTGCCGCCTCGAAAACGGAGCCGTCGCTGATTGTGAAGGTTCCCCGTATCGCTGCCGCGCCCGCGAGCTTGGAGTGCCGAGAAGTCATGACCCTGGAAATCGGTCGAAACCGGATTATTTTGGGTCAAGTCGTGGCGATTCATGTAAAGGATGAGTTCATTGACCAGACCGGCCACTACATCCGCGCCGAGGAACTTCATGCCATTGGGCGGATGAATGGTTTGGGCGCATACGTGAAAACGAGAGATGCGTTTCTCCAGATTCCGAGAGTGACCTATGAGGATTGGCAGCAGAAGCCCAAACAGCAATAGCAGATCCAGAAGGTGCGAGTTCACCATTCAAGTAAAATGTGAGTTCAATCAACCAACAAACGAAATCCAACCAAAATGAAAACCAACATGAAACATGCCCTAATCGTCCCTGTCATCACCGCCCTTGCGCTTGCCTCGCTGATGTCCGCCAAGGCGGCCGTTGAAACCTATAACATTGACCCGGTGCATACCTGGGTCGGATTCTCCATCGCCCATTTTTTCACCAAAGTGCCCGGTTATTTCAGCAAGGTGAAAGGAACCATCGTGGTGGATCGCGACCATCTCGAAAACAGCACGGTCGAAGCCGTCATTGAAGTGGCCAGCATTACCACGAATACGAAGATGCGTGACGATGATTTGCGCTCCACCAATTTCTTCGCCGCTGCCCAATTTCCGTCCATGACCTTCAAGAGCGAGTCATGGAAAAGCACTGGCGATAATACCTACGCCGTCACGGGCATGCTCACGATGAAGAACGTCGCGAAGGAAGTCGTGCTCAAGGTCACGTCCCTGGGCTTCGGTCCGGGTATGAAGGGGGCCGCAATTTCCGGCTGGGAAGCCACACTCACGCTGGACCGGCGTGATTTCGACATCGCCGCCGACCAAGGCTTGATCGGCAACAACGTGGATGTCCTCATCAATGTTGAAGCTGATCTGACAGCACCATGAAACTTGGGGGCGCCTGATCGAACAACCGGTGCAAAGATGAATCTTCAAACCGCATTGCTCGATGGCCGACAGATGGGTGAAGCCGATCGCATGACGGTGGCCGCCGGCACTCCGACCATTGAGCTGATGGAGCATGCGGGCTGGGCGGTGAAGAGCCAGATAGAACAGCGTTGGTCTCGATGTTCAGTGGTCGTGCTGTGCGGACCGGGCAACAATGGTGGCGATGGTTTTGTCGTGGCGCGGTTGCTGGCCGCGGCCGGGTGGCTGGTCCGCGTCGCATTACTCGGTCCGCGCGATCATCTGGCCGGCGCAGCGCGCCATCACTCGGAATTGTGGCGCGGGGATGTCGAACCGCTGACGCCCGCTGCGCTCGACCGTGTGGATTTGGTGGTGGATGCCATCTTCGGTGCAGGACTCAGCCGCCCGCTCGAAGGGGCGGTGGCGGAAACATTGGCTGCCGCCGCCAGCAAGAGACTGCCGATTGTCGCCATCGATGTTCCGAGCGGATTGATGGGGGATACGGGCGAAGCCTTGGGCGCGGTGGCTGCGGCACTGACCGTCACCTTCTTTCGCAAGAAACCGGGCCATTTGCTTTTGCCCGGCCAATTGCTGTGTGGCGAGGTTGTCGTCGCTGACATCGGGACGCCGGCTTCCGTGCTGGAACAAATTGTCCCGGACACTTTCGAGAACGATCCTGAACTTTGGCTGGCGGACCTGCCGCGACCACATGCTGCGGGAAACAAATATACTCGCGGCCATGCATTGATTTCTGGAGGTTATCCGATCACTGGTGCCGCCCGGATGGCGGCCCGCGCGGCCGCCCGCGCCGGTGCTGGACTGACAACGATTGCGGTGCCGGAGATCGCTTTTCCCATCTATGCCCCCGCACTCACCAGCATCATGGTCAGCCCCATCGTGGCACCGGAAGATTTTGACCAATTGCTCGCTGATCATCGCTTCTCGGCCTTGCTAATTGGACCTGGTGCGGGAGTAAACGAGCAGACTCGCACGCGGGCGCTCGCCATGCTGGCAACTGGCCGGCCTACGGTGCTGGACGCAGATGCGCTCACGGTGTTCCAGAACGACCCCCCTTCGCTTGACCGGGCGATCAAGGGGCCTTGCGTTCTGACGCCTCATGATGGCGAGTTTCGCCGCCTGTTCGACCCGAGCGGCAACAAATTAACCCGCACGCGCATCGCCGCCCGTCGCAGCGGAGCCATTATTATCCTCAAAGGCAGCGACACAGTGATCACGGCTCCGGATAGCCGCTCGGTTATCAACAGCAACGCGCCACCCACCTTGGCCACCGCAGGCTCGGGCGACGTGTTGAGCGGAATCTTGCTTGGGCTCCTGGCGCAAGGCATGGAGCCGTTCCTCGCCGCATCCGCTGCAGTATGGCTGCATGGTGCTGCGGCCAGCGAATTCGGCCCCGGCCTGATTGCCGAAGATCTGCCGGATTTGCTGCCAAACGTTTTTCGTGGTCTTTATGGAAAAAGCTAAGACAACCATCGCCGGACAGAGGCGCGTTCGCATGAAACCGACCGCGATTCACCAGCGATACTGGAGGACATCATGCGCGCGATGATCCTGAATAAAATCGGGGCTGCGCTGGAATGGACGGAGCTCGCCGATCCGGAACCTGGGCCGGATGAGATTCGGGTAAAGGTTTCTGCCTGCGGCGTCTGCCGGACAGACCTGCATGTCGTGGACGGCGAACTGCCAGATCCGAAAGTGCCGATCATCCCGGGCCATGAAATTGTCGGCCGGATTGATTCCATCGGGGCACGGGTCAAGGGATTTGATATTGGGGAGCGAGTCGGAATTCCGTGGCTTGGCCACACTTGCGGTGTCTGTCCCTATTGCATCGGCGGACAGGAAAATCTTTGCGACCACCCCCTCTTCACCGGATACACCCGAAATGGCGGCTTTGCGACGGCGACGGTTGCCGATGCGCGCTTTGCGTTTCCCCTCGGCGAGACCGGCGACGACGTGGCACTGGCCCCGTTGCTCTGCGCCGGCTTGATCGGGTGGCGTTCGCTGGTCATCGCTGGGCAAGGCAAGAAGCTTGGCCTCTACGGGTTTGGCGCTGCCGCCCATATCCTGGCGCAGGTGGCGAAGTGGCAGGGGCGATCGGTGTATGGTTTCACGCGACCGGGAGACCTTGCCACTCAGGGTTTCGCCCGGCAACTCGGCGCAATTTGGGCGGGCGGGTCAGATGAAATGCCGCCGGAACCGTTGGATGCTGCAATAATTTTTGCCACCGTCGGGGATCTCGTGCCTTTGGCATTGAAGGCGGTTCGCAAGGGCGGCCGCGTCGTGTGTGCGGGCATCCACATGAGCGACATTCCACGCTTCCCCTACCGGCTGCTTTGGGGGGAGCGACAACTGGTGTCGGTGGCGAATTTGACGCGGCAGGACGGGATTGATTTTTTGCGTCTGGTGCCAGAAATTGGCATTGTCACCAAGACCACAGCGTATCCTCTCAACCAAGCCAACCAGGCGCTCGCCGATCTTCGCGCCAGTCGGTTCGAAGGAGCGGCAGTGCTTGTGCCTTGAGCGTGGCAATCATTGGCACTTTGTCTCCTGTTCGGGTTTCACCCCATAGCCCCCGCAAGGTTTTCAGGTGATGCTCTTGGACATGGACCATAAAACATGGCTTGTCGAAGCGGAGTTCGCGGCCTGCCTGGTGGCGGTGGCGATTGTCGCCTTCACTTTAATGGTGGGTCATACGATGTGGAGAAGCATGGCTCGCAGCTGAATAAATGAACTTTCCCGCCAAATTGGCGGACAACAAGAACAAAACAACAAACTCACATGAACACACTCGAAATCAAAGGCGACTGGAACATCACCAAGGGCAAGCTGAAACAGAAATGGGCCAAGCTCACGGATAATGATCTTCGTTACACCGAAGGCCAGCAGGAAGAACTGGTTGGCCGAATTCAAAAGGTCACCGGCGAAACGCGGGAAGTGGTCGCCGACGCGATCAAGGAGTGCAACTGCGCTTGCGGCTGCAAATAAGCGGACAACTTCAACCAGCAAAGGCACGAACACCTAAAGCTCATGATATGAAAGATCCAGTCTATAAAATCATCGAACTCACCGGCACGTCCAGCACTTCCATCGAGGACGCGGTGAATAACGCCATTAAACGCGCGCACAAAACCATCAAGAACCTGCGGTGGTTCCAAGTAATGGAAACGCGCGGCAATATCAAAGAGGAAAAGATCCATCACTGGCAGGTGGCCATCAAAGTCGGATTTGAAGTGAATGATTGAACCGTCGGAAACGCGCTAGCCCGGATATTTCATAGTTGCTTTGGCGGACGCGGGCAAAACCGGCGTACCGCAGGTTTCCAAACCTGCGGTATCGCCGATTTCCAAATCGGCAGACCGTCCAAAATGCGAGGCGCTCGCGGGTTTGGAAACCCGCGATACAGCAGACTTGGAAGTCTGCGGTATGGGGTTGGCTATGAAATATCTGGGCTAAGGGCGCGCGTCCAGACGGTCGCGGATGGTTTGCGCCAGTTTTTGCGCCGGGAACGGTTTGGTGAGAAAGCTGACATCTTCCGCCAAGGGAAAATTCTTGCCGACAACTTCCGCGCTGTAGCCGCTCATGTAGATCACTTTCAGTTTTGGATTTTCTTGGAGGAGACGTTGCGCCAGGGCCGTTCCAGACATGCCGTCCGGCATCACCAGATCGGTCAGCAGCAAACTGATTTCATCCCGGCTTTGCTGCCAGACTTCCAATGCTTTGACACCGGTGGGCGCTTCAAGAATGCGATAGCCAAGCTGCGACAGGGCTTTGCGCACGGCAACGCGCAAGGCCGGGTCGTCTTCTGCCAGCAAAATAGTTTCGTGGCCGCCGCGCAGGTCCGCCAGCGCCGGCGGCGCGGATTTTAGCAGGACGTTCGCGGCCAGTCGCGGCAGATAGATGCGGAAGGTCGTCCCTTGACCGATTTCGCTATAGACGTTGATCCAGCCTTGATGTTGCTGGACGATGCCGAAGACGGTCGCCAGCCCCAGGCCGGTGCCTTTGCCGACGGGTTTGGTGGTGAAGAACGGTTCAAAAATCTGCGGTAGAATTTCCGGTGCAATGCCGCTGCCGTTGTCGCTCACACTCAAGCACACAAACGAACCGGCCCGCGCCTGGATGGTTTGCGCCACGGCCAGTTCATCGAGTTCCACGCCGGACGTTTCGATGGCCAAACGACCGCCGCCGGGCATGGCGTCGCGGGCGTTCACGCAGAGATTCATCAACACTTGATCCAACATTCCCGCGTCGGCAAGGAGGAACAGCGGTTGCGCCGCCAGTTTGAGTTGCATCTCGATGGTTTCACCCAGCATCCGCTTCAGCATTTTGGCCGTGGTGGCGACGGTTTCATTCAAATCCAGATCGGCGGGCTGAAACACTTCGCGGCGGCTGAATAAAAGCAATTGACGGGTCAGGGCGACGCCGCGTTGAACACTGGCGACGATATCGCTCACGGACTCCAACTGGCAGGTGGAAAGTCCGCCTTCATATTTCAGCAAATCAGCCTGCATTTGGAAGGTCGACAGAATGTTGTTGAAATCATGCGCCACACCGCCGGCCAACTGGCCGATGGCTTCCATTTTTTGCGCCTGACGAAATTGTTCTTGGAGCTGCACTTCGTGCGTCACGTCGCGCTTGACGGCCACATAGTTGATGATCGTCCCGGCGGCATTCACCAGAGGCGAGATGTTGGCTTCCTCTTCGTAATGCTTGCCATCCTTGCGCCGGTTGATGAGATGACCACTCCAGGTTGCTCCGCACCGAAGGGTTTCCCACATCCGGGCGTAGAACTCCGCATCATGTTTGCCGCTCTTGAGCACGCGGGGATTCTGGCCGAGCGCCTCGGCGCGGGTGTAGCCGGAGGTTTTCTCAAACGCCGGGTTGGCATAGAGGATCGTGCCCTCGGTATCGGTGATCACGACGGACTCGGCGGCCTGCTCCACGGCCATGGCGAGCCGGGCGAGGGATGCCTCCACGCGCTTGCGCTCGGTGATGTCGCGAACCGATGCCAATAGGTAATCACGTTCCAACTTGACGTAACGGATGCTGGCCTCAATGGGAAAGGTCGAGCCATCTTTTCTTTTTTGCTGGCCTTCGAGATTGATGAAGCCAGCGTGGCGGATTTCTTCAACATGTTTGCCCCAGTTTGAAAAATCCACCGCCACATTTCCCAGATCCGCCACGCGCATGGAAAGCAACTCTTCGCGGGTGTAGCCCAACCGCTGGCAAGTGGTTTCATTGACGTCAAGCAAGCGCCCCGTTTCCGGATCAACCACCTCAACGCCGTCGCTGGAATGGTCTATCAATTCCCGGAACAGGCGCAATGCTTCCTCCCCCCGCTTGCGCTCGGTGATGTTCTGGTGCGCCACGACCACCCGCACCGGGCCGTCACCGGAAAAGCGTGTGACCCGGCAAGAGAACCAGCGTTCCGCCGTGGGCGAATGGCAGGGATATTCATGAAACCATGTCTTCGTCTCGTTAGCCATGACTTCGCGGATTCCCTTCGCAGCCTGGGATGCGAAGGGGTCGCCCTTGGCGGCTTCATCGCAAACCGTCAGATAATTTGCCCCCTCGCAGACCGCCTTCCAGTCGTTCGCGTTCGCCAGCGCGAACTCGCGCCACGCTTGGTTGGTGGCAAGTATGTTCCCCTTTCCATCCAGCACCGCCACATGTGCGCCCAGCGCGTCCAACGTGGCGTGGTTGAACCGCTCGCTCTCGTGCAGCGCCGCTTGCGCCTCCTTGCGCGCGGTGATGTCCAAATACGTTCCGAGCACGCCGATGATCTCGCCCTTGCCATCGCGCAGTGGCAGCTTGCTCCAAAGCAGCGTGATGGTTTTCCCGGCGGGAGTCGTCTGGGATTCTTCAATGAGCAACTTCGGTCGCCCGCTCTCAATTACTTGGCGGTCATCGCGGCGATACGCTTCCGCCTGCTTCCGCCATACCATCTGGCTATCATTTTTGCCAATTATGTCCTTCGGATCGGCAAATCCCGCATCGCGCGCGAAGGTGGTGTTGCAGCCCAGATAAACCAAATTCTTATCTTTCCAGAACACCCTCGCGGGCAAGGCGTTGATAATTTCTCCGATCATCTGGTGGGAAGCGCGCAACGCCTCTTCCGCCAGTTTGCGATCCGTGATTTCGCGGATGCTGCACTGGATCACGTTTTCCTCGCCGACCGGATACACGTTGCAGACAAACTCCACATCAACCTTGTGGCCAGCCTTCGTTTCCAGCGGCAAGTCGTGATAGCGGACATACCGGTCCTTTTGCAAGAGCTCCAGCATGGCTTGATTGGACACGATGTCCTTGAACGGACTCAACTCGCCGACGGTTTTGCCCACCATTTCGCCGTGGGTAAAACCCAGCAGTTCGGTCAGGGACGGGTTGACATCATTCACGCGCCCCGTTAACGCGTCCAGAATCAGGATGCCATCCTGCGCCATTTCAAACAGCCGGCGATAATTCAATTCGGACTTGCGGAGCGCTTGATCGCTAGTGACCGCCGAAATTGGGCTTGACTCGGCAGCTTGCTTCATAGGCTGTGGCGGTTGTGGCGGGGGTTGTGTGGCGGGGGATGTGTGGCGGGGGATGTGTGGCGGGGGATGTGTGGCGGGGGATGTGTGGCGGGGGATGTGTGGCGGGGGATGTGTCGTTTGGGGCGCTTACGTCTTGATTGAGATTCATCTTGCCTTCAACTCCAGCCATGGTTTGGCTGGCATCCTCGGTCGGTCTGCTTGAATCTTCGGAGCTCATAAAAATCAAAGCCATTTCTCTTGTGAAACGATGATGACACTTATTTGACAGAATTGATATGGGGTGTTCACCCCATTGCTCACGGCTGGATTTTAAGCTTTATTCATCCAGTGATGAAAAGCCGTCAAGTCAGCCAAACCAAGATGGGACACCGCCGCCGTTTCAAAACCTTATCCCATGCAAACTGAATCACCCAATCTGTCCGTGGCTGAACTGGACGCCAGCGCCACCACCTTCAAGACCGTCGCCACCGCGTCGGACGCGCTCCTGAAGGATCTCGCCGAGCAAAAGGATTTGCATCTGCGCCTGATCGCCGACTTTGAGAATTTCAAGCGGCGCAGCCGGCAGGAAAGCGGGGCCCGTGCGGTCGCGCAAAAGGAATCCTTCATCGTTGAACTGTTGCCAATCATTGACAACCTCGAGCGGGCTTTGGCTTCCGGGGCCTCGCGGGACTCCAGCCAGTTTCATCAAGGGGTGGAGATGACCTTGAAGCAGTTGCAACAATTGCTCAAGCAGCATGGGGTCGAGAGTGGGGAGATCGTTGGCCAGCCGTTCGACCCGCACCGGCATGAAGCGCTTTCACCAGGCCACGATCCGGCCCAGCCTGACCACGCCATTCTCTCGGTGCTCCAGCGCGGTTACCATCGGGGCGAGAAAGTAATTCGACCGGCCAAGGTGGTGGTGAATGACCTGACGGCTTCCAAGCCCGCCCGCCATGGCCGTTGAATTCCAAGACTATTACCGCGTGCTTGGGGTGACGCCCAAGGCGACCGACGACGAAATCAAAAAGGCGTTCCGCACGCTCGCGCGCAAGTATCATCCTGATGTCGCCAAGGACAAAAAGGCGGCAGAGGAAAAATTCAAGGAGATCAATGAGGCCAATGAGGTCTTGAGCAATCCAGAGAGCCGCCGGAAATTCGACCAGCTTGGCGCCGATTGGAAAGCGGGCGCGCAGTCGCAGCCACCGCCTGGCCATGGCGGAGGCCGATTCGCCGGGCGTGGAGCTCGGGGCGGAGAAGATGAGTTCCAGTTTGAGGGGACGGGATTCAGTGATTTCTTTGAACAATTCTTTGGTGGTCGCGCTGGCCGAGCGCGCGGAGGTTCGCCGTTCGACGCACAAGCATTCGCGAACGGCCACGAAGAACGAGAGGTCGCGCGGGGCCAGGACATCCAAGGCGACATTCTCATCACGCTCGATGAAGTGCTAAAAGGGGCCATGCGCGCCATTTCGGTGCGGCGCACCAATGCGCGCACAGGCCGGGAAGAAACGGAGACCTACCAAGTGCGAATTCCCAAAGGGGTTCAGGCCGGCCAGTCTATTCGCGTCGCTGGCAAAGGCGGCGAGGGATCGAATGGGGGTACTGCCGGCGACATCTATTTGCGGGTGCGCTATGCTGAACATCCCGATTGGCAGGTGCATGGCCCCGATCTGATCGGCACCCTGGAGTTGGCCCCGTGGGAAGCGGTATTGGGTGCGACGGTGCCGGTGAAGACATTGGAAGGCAACGTTTCCGTCAAAGTTCCTGCCGGTTTTCAGCAGGGACAAAAACTTCGTGTCCGGGGCGAAGGGTTGCCTGCGGGCGGCACCAAACGAGGCGATCTTTACGTCGGGGCTTCCATTCAAGTCCCAGATCACGTCAGCAAAGAGGCCGAGCTTTTATGGAAACAGTTGGCGACACAATCCGCATTCAATCCGAGGAAAACCGCTTGAGCGTGCCTCGCAAACGCACTCTACCAGCTTAAGCAACAAGAAGTCGGTCTGCCGTCCGTGGTCAGCGTAAAAGCTGCAACGGGAACGAAACGATCAGCGACATTGATTTCCAGGGCAAGCGCGCCTGGCACACAACCATCGCGTTAGGGAAACACCCCATATCATCAATCTTGGCCAAAGCGTAGCCTCATGACCATGAACGAAGAACCCCAAAACGGGTACATCAAAGTCAATACACCAACGAGAATGGACCAAAAAATGAAAAGTATGAATCGAAAGACAAAATGTTTCCGCGCGGGAATCCTGACCCTGGCGGCAGGAGGATTGGCGTTAGTGTCAGGGTGTGTGGTTCAGCCGAACGGGCAGGTGGGGTTGTTGCTGCCGACGGTTGCGTTTGCGCCGGCAGTGGTGGTTGCCCCAGCCGTGGAGGTTGGGCCAGTATTTGTTCCCGAGGCTTACACTTGGGATGGTGTCGAATACGTCGGTCTGGTGGGAGACCAATATTTCTATCTGGGACCCGGTAATGTCTGGCTGGTCGCCGGACCGGACCGGCTGGAACGTTTCCATGGGTGGGAACGTGGCCACGCTGATTGGCGAAGCCACGCCACTCGCAATGATCGTTACCGAAAAGATGCCCATGGCCATGTTCAGCCACGGCACGACGAAAAGCGATGACAGGCCGTAAGGGATGCGCCATTGCACCACCATGCTTTCAGCAGGAAAGAACATGAATCATCCAGCATCAATGTCAGAAGCCAACCGGTGCGCTACGGCCAATGAGGGAAATAAAACCATGAAGCCCGATTCACCCAACCAGCAGGGAGTCAGCCTGTCAGTCCGCGGGTTGCGCAAGAGCTACAATGGGATCGAAGTGCTCAAAGGCATAGATTTCGAGGTCAACCCTGGCGAAATTTTTGTCATCATGGGGCCGAGCGGCTGCGGCAAATCGGTGTTGCTCAAGCAACTCATCGGGCTGGAGGAGCCGGACCAGGGAGAAGTTCTAATCGCAGGCCAGCCGATACAGGCGCCGGATGTCACCGCCCGCTACCGGGTGGCCATGGTTTTCCAGTCTGGCGCGCTGCTCACCTCGATGACCGTCGGCGAAAACGTGGGTTTCTATTTGACCGAGCATCATTTGAAAACGCCCGGCGAAATCGCGGAGATCGTTGCCCGCGACCTCGAACAGGTCGGCCTGAAAGGAACCGAGGACAAAATGCCCGACGAACTTTCAGGCGGCATGTGCAAGCGCGTGGCCATCGCCCGGGCGTTGGCCGTGGAACCACAATTGATTCTCTACGACGAACCGACCAGTGAACTCGACCCGGTTTCAGCGGTCAATATTGCCGAGGACATCGTGCGACTCAACGGCCGGATTCATGTCACCACCCTCGTGGTCTCGCATGATCGCGACCTGGCGTTCGGCATCGCCCATCGCATCGCGATGCTCGCCGAAGGCCGCATCGTCGCCATCGGCACTCCCGACGAGATCAAGCGCAACCCGGACCCGCGCGTGCAACAGTTCTTAAACTCCAGCATTACCAAAACCCTGGCGGCTTGCGCCCAGTTGCCACCAGTTGTTCCCATTGGAAAGGAGCATTGATCTATGGGCCGCCAATACGAAACTGAATACGAACCACTCCACATGAGTGCCGCGAGGTTTTCACGGACTCCGCTCGGGCGGGCGGTGTTGCACTTGGAATGTCTTTGTCACCATCCGGCTGGCGCCCGATTCCATTTCCAAGGTCTGACGCGCAATCTGCGCGAGTCTGCCGTTTCGGCGAAACAGTCATCGCTAAAGTCCTTGAGAAAAACTTTTGGCCTGTCGTAGGGCGCCAATCTGTGTGGGGTGTTCACCCCATAGGAAAAGATCATGCGAGCGTGTAATCTACATCCAGATAAACGGTCAAATAAGCTAACAAACAAAGAACAATAACATTATTTCATATTTATGGCAAAAATACTCGGCATTGATTTAGGAACCACAAACTCGTGCATGGCAGTCATTGAAGGCGGCGAGCCCTCCGTGCTGGAAAACTCCGAGGGCAAGCGCACCACGCCTTCGGTAGTGGCTTTCACCAAAACCGGCGATCGCCTGGTGGGCGACGCCGCCAAGCGCCAGGCCGTCACCAACTCGCGCAACACGGTCTATTCCATCAAGCGTTTCATGGGCCGCAAGTTCGACGAGGTGCAGGAAGAAATCAAGCGCGTGCCTTACAAAGTCGTGCGGGCGGGCAACGGCGATGTGGCGGTGGAAGTCGAAGTGGGCGGCAAGTCCAAGCGGTTCTCGCCGCCGGAAATTTCGGCGATGATTCTTTCCAAGCTCAAAGCCGACGCCGAAACGCGTCTGGGCGAAAAAATCACGCAGGCCGTCATCACCGTTCCGGCTTATTTCAATGACTCGCAGCGCCAGGCCACGAAAGACGCTGGTCGCATTGCGGGTCTCGAAGTGCTCCGCATCATTAATGAACCGACGGCGGCCTCGCTCGCTTACGGCCTGGACAAGAAGAAGGACGAGAAGATCGCCGTTTACGATTTGGGCGGCGGCACGTTCGATATTTCCGTGCTCGAAATCGGTGACGGCGTGTTTCAAGTGAAAGCCACGAATGGCGACACTCATCTCGGCGGTGACGACTGGGACAATTTGCTGATGGATTGGATTCTCGACGAATTTAAAAAGGAATCCGGCATGGATCTCCGCAAACAGCCCGACGCGCTCCAGCGTATCAAGGAAGAAGCCGAGAAAGCCAAGATTGCGCTTTCGAATGCCACGACCTACGACCTCAATCTGCCGTTTATCACGGCGGACGCCAGCGGGCCCAAGCACATTCAGAAGACGCTCACCCGCGCCAAGATGGAACAGCTCACCGACAAGCTCTTTGAGCGCACCATCGGGCCGGTAAAGGCGTGCTTGAAGGACGCCGGGATCGAAGCGGCGAAGATTGACGAACTCGTGCTCGTCGGCGGCATGACGCGCATGCCGCACGTGGTGGAAGTAGCTCGCTCGCTCGTTAACAAACAGCCGCATCAAGGTGTCAATCCCGACGAAGTCGTGGCAATTGGCGCGGCCATCCAGGCCGGCGTGCTCAAAGGCGAGGTTAAAAATGTGGTGCTGCTGGATGTGACGCCGCTGTCGCTCGGCATTGAGACTCTCGGCGGGGTGTTCACCAAGGTGATCGAACGCAACACGACCATCCCGAGCCGCAAGGCGCAAACCTTTTCAACCGCAGCGGACAACCAGCCCGGTGTGGAAATCCATGTCTTGCAGGGAGAACGGCAGTTTTCCAAGGACAGCAAAACCATCGGCAAGTTCAATCTCGACGACATTCCGCCCGCCCCGCGTGGCGTGCCGCAAATCGAAGTCAGCTTTGACATTGATGCCAATGGCATCCTCCACGTCAGCGCCAAGAACCTGGGCACCGGCAAGGAACAGAAGATCACCATCACGGCCAGCAGCGGGCTCTCCAAAGACGAGATTGAAAAGATGCGCAAGGATGGTGAACTTCATGCGGAAGACGACCGGCAGCACAAGGAAGAGCTGGAAACGCGCAACGAGGCCGACAACGCGGTGTATCGCACGGGAAAAATGGTGAAGGATAACGCGGACAAACTTTCCGCCGACGACAAGGGCAAGCTCGAATCCGCCGCCAATGCGGTGAAGGAAGCGCTCAAAGGCACGGACACTGCGGCCATCAAGACGGCCAGCGAAAAGCTGAACGAAACCTGGCAGGCCGTTTCGACGGAACTTTATAAGGCGGCTGCGGAAAAGACCCGCGCAGGCAAAGGTCCCGCTAGTGGTCAACCCGGAACGCCACCGGAAGCGGGCGACAATCATGACGACCACAAGCAAAACGAAGAACCGGTCATTGACGCAGAAGTGGTGGAGGAAGGGCAACCGGCATGATGGATGCCGGCTGATTTCATGCACAAACTCCTGACGCTCGCTGTCGCGCTGCTGGCCTTGCTGGCCGGCGGTTGCGCCGCCGTTTCCGTCCTGCCTATCGCTGCGCTGATGGGTTCGCCGAACGCATCCGCCTTGGAAATCCACAGCCAGACCGACATCCGGCTTGAAGCTGCGGATTTCATTTTGACAAAGCCCAATGTGGTCGGACAGAGTGAAGGGTTCTCCCTGCTCGGCGTCCTGACGATTGTTCCTCCGAAATTTACCGAAGCGATGAACCGGCTTAGTACTCAGGCAGAAATGCAACCGGGCCGGCCCCAAACCCTGGCGAACTTGGTCATGGAAAAAAACAGCAGCTATTTCATCCTGTATTCTCTCCCGCGAATCTCGCTCCGAGCCGATGTCATTGAGTTTATTGCAGTGCATGCCACAAATCTTCCGCCGCCGCCGCCAGCGACGGCGTCGCCAAATTCCGACCTCAGGTGAGAACATATCACTACCTCAATTGGGGTGAACACCCCATAGCGGCTGTGCGGTTGCACAGGTATATTTGCAGCACGAAATGAAAAATATGTCGCAGGATCAAAATCAAAAAACAGCCGACACACAGCAGCCCGCTACCGTTGTGACGTTGAACCGAGGCAAGACAGATTTTGAACCATCACCAGATGCAGTGGCGCAAAAGGCATACTTCAGTTACTTGAATGAAGGCTCGGTGCCCGGACAAGATGTGCGGCATTGGCTGGAAGCCGAGGCGCAATTGTTCGCTGGAATTGCGCATGAAAGGCAAATTCACCCGCATTGACAGCCCGCTTGCCACAACTTTTGTCATGATGTTCACTTGACCACGCAAAATTGCAACTTTATGGATACCAAGAATAATTTGTCGGAAAAGAAACTCGTTGAACAATTGGAAGCTCCCGAACAACTGAGCCCCTCCTTCGTCACTGCCTGTCATTGCTCGGTTGACAAGCAACTGCTTGAACAGGAACTCGAATATCTGTGGGACGACACTGACGCCACTGGAAAGTCATACGAAATATATTTGGGGAAGATCAGCAGAAACCCCATCGTTAAGAGTAAAATCACCGGCAAGTATTTTGCCCTGCCGTGGCCCGTAATTATCAAGCTGGCCTTGGCCAAAGGCATTGATAAATGACTACGCGGAGCGATCAAGTCCGGCTCAAGGTGGCCAAATCATGCAGGAAAGCCGGAGCTCAAATATGAGAATCACGTCAATCAATAGAAAAGAATCGAATGAATATCATTTGGAACTCAATACCGAGCCCAAATTAGAGCAGGCTGTTTTTGTGCATTTTCAATTGCTGGCGGCGCAGGATCGCAGATTGAAAAGCATTGCTTTTTCAAAGCTGGAGAATTCCGGTCTGATATTGCACACGGGTGCATTGATTGATTCCGTCAATTCCGACGGCTTGGCCAGCCTGATTGAGGATTTATTGACAAAAGCGGAATCCATTGCGGCACGGGAAAATGCGGCGACAAATCAGGAAGCCAAACTCAGGGACGATCAACAGGACGCCATCATTGAGGCGGCCGCCAAAAAACTAGGCATCCCCATCAGGTAGTGGTTTACGAGACAACCACCACAATAGCGAACAAAGCAGGAAAAAGAGAGTCCATCAAAAAATTATGAAAAAACTCGGCATTATAATCGGAGTGGTGGTGGTGATTGGCATATTAGGATTAATTTTTGTCGCGGTTGCCGGGGGCAGCTACAACCGCTTGGTTAAACTTTCGCAGGCGGTGGATAGCCAATGGGCACAGGTGCAAAATGTGTATCAGCGCCGTGCGGATTTGATTCCCAACCTCGTTGCCACCGTTTCCGGTGCGGCCAATTTTGAAAAATCCACCCTTACGGATATCACCCAAGCCCGCGCCTCCGTCGGGCAGGTGAAAATTGATCCCGCCACCGCGCCGACTGACCCAGCAAAACTCGCAGCCTTTGATCAAGCCCAAGGACAACTTTCTTCCGCCCTGTCGCGTTTGCTGGTGGTCGTGGAGCGCTATCCTAATTTGACGGCGACCGAGAGCTTTCGGGAGTTGCAG
>Ga0302319_10006642_pt1 | contig 22904 bp, 11 predicted proteins | sample Bog_T0_2_FD_203319 | JGI IMG/M metagenome (GOLD analysis project Ga0302319, IMG submission 203319) | Peat permafrost microbial communities from Stordalen Mire near Abisko, Sweden - Bog_T0_2 | ecosystem: Environmental > Terrestrial > Soil > Wetlands > Peat | place: Sweden: Abisko, Stordalen Mire...
TTATTCCATTCAGTCGGGCCCCGGAACGATCTCCGGGACCACAGTTACAGCGACAGGCGTCGGGACAATCGTAGTGGCGGCTTATCGGGCTGGCGATTCGAATTACACACAGTCGAATACGGCAACAGCATCGATAACGGTCAACAAAGCGAACCAAGCTGCCGTGACGGCCTCTGCCTCTCCAAGCACCATCGCCTACCTTGGGACGAGCATAGCCAGCGGCTCAGGAGGATCTGGCACCGGGGCCTTGAACTATTCGATCCAATCGGGCCCCGGGAGCATTTCCGGGGCCGTGGTCACGGCCACCGGTGTCGGGACGATCGTAGTGCAGGTTTATCGCGCGGCTGACGCGAATTACAACCAGTCGTCCACGACGACGACCTCAATAACAGCGACAAAAGCGAATCAGCCGGCTGTGACAGTAGCGGCCAACCCGAACCCGATCAATAATGGCGGCTCAAGCGTGGTCTCGGCGTCAGGAGGCGGAGGCATGGGAGGATGGAACTATTCCATCCAGTCCGGTCCCGGGACAATCTCTGGCACCACGGTCACGGCCACAAATACCGGAACCATTGTTGTCTCGGTCTACAAGTCGGGCGACTCGAACTACAATAACTCGAGCCCCGGCACCGTCTCGATAACGGTGGGCGCGGGAAGCGGAATCCCGCCGAGCGTCCTGCAACTCTTGGGAGTCAATCCCAACAAAACTCAAAACGACTCGAACAACGCAATGCAGGTGGAAGTGCTTCACCCCAACTGAACGTAATCCCCGAAACGCTAATGACCATATATCCCAATTTCAACTCCCGGGTCGCCTGGACGCTCCGGGTGCCATTTCTTGCGGCGCTCGGCCTTTTCGCCCTCACGGGAGCAGAGGCTCAGGTCTTGACGACTCCGACCGTGCTTTCGGCGCCGGTTACTTGGGCCGACACGGTACTAAGCCTTGCGCAAACCGATGGGGTTCTTGCAGCAGCCGCAATTCCGGACACCGCCCTGGGCTCCGCAAAAGGGACAGGCCCATGGTATGCCGAAAGGGCTGGGCTTTTGCTTTCGGCTGCCGATCTCGCCAGGCACAACCAAACTCCAACCCGGCGCCAACAGCTCCTTCAGGCCGCCGAGCAAGACCTGGTCAGCGCCATTCATATTGGATTCACCACGGGCGCCGAGCGAGCCCAATGCGAGTACTTGTTGGGCTATCTGGCCGAGAAGTTGCACAACGACGTACTATCCGCCGAGGCCTACTACGAGAAGGCGGCGACTGACGATTCGGCGAACACGCAGGCCGCCGGCGCCGTGGCCCGAACCAAGGCGGTCCTCGCATTTCGCGCGACGCTGAACAGTTGAGCCTCCACGAAAATGAAATCCAAAAATCTGCCGTTCAGGATCGTGGTTGTCGGGCTGATCCTTGCCTTGGGCGCGACCACCTCGCGCGCCGATCTTCTCGATGGAAAGGACGACCCGGTGACGATTCCCCTCGCGATGAACATTGGCGGAGGTGGAACCCAGGGGTCATATTATTTCAATATGTCCCTGAACGGCACGCCAGCCGTTGCCTACAATGGAATTGGGCCGAGTTTCAGCCCGCCCACTCAGAATCTCCCGATCACACCCGAAGCGAACTACAACATGGTGATCAACACCAGCGGGTTGAGCGGCTGGGGGATTTCATTCGTGGTGCCCAGGTCCTACGAACTCTATGTCAATGGTCAGCGGCAGAACGGCCTCCAATCACCAGTATCAGGGGCCAGCGGCGTCTTCACCTTCACGATAGTCCTTCACAGAAACCGGTCCGGTGGGCTGCCGGGCGAAGCCTCCCGCGTGCGAACCGGGACATTTTATTGGGCGGCCGGCCTCGGGAGCCTTCCAAACGGGAGCTCGGCCGGCACTCTGATGATTCACCAGCAGTTCTGCCCGACGGTGGCAAGCAGAACACTCATTGACTACAGCAGCTTCTCCCCTCTCGTCGAGAATCTGGAAGATTCGGTCGGATTACGTCAGGTCCTTACACCCCAGATATTTGTAAACATATGGGACATAGCCAATAACAGCTTTCAGATTGATTTTTACCCGATAGCCGCCGCGGGCTCGACGGTCAACGGGTATTACTCGATCAACGGCACACCGTACGCGAGCTACCAGGTCACGGCTTCTGAAACAGGGTTCGCGATCACCCGGATCACGGGCACGGGAACAGGGGCATATTCGGGCACGACCACCGTAACCGCGTCGACGGCCAACAACGTGACGACCTATACCACGACGTTTCCCGGGAGCCTCCGCAGTGTCACACAGACCGAATCGATCAGCGGGAACTCGAGAACGGAATACACAGAAACTACCAATGCCGGCGGGGCAGAGTCCTCCTACATCGAAAAAATCTATCACACGTATCCTTGGGGGGAGCAGCTTGTCCAGGAAATCGACGATCCGAACGGCAACGCCTACACGACTACGTATAGCTATTATACGAACAGCAGCTATCCGGGCGACTATGGGCAGCTCCAGTCGATAACTTATCCGGACGGAAGCTGGGTCGCATACTCGTACTTCAATATCTCCGGCGATCCGAGGAACGGCGAGATTCAGACAGAATACCATCCCTGGCTGAGCACCGTAGGCAATCCTGCCAACGCCAACAGCAGCAACAGCCGGGCCATCACCTACGACTACGCTGCCGATCCGAATGGTCAGAGTACGCTGGAGAAAAGCCGAGTTGAGACTATCAATGGGATTACGACGGGAACAAGACTTACAAACAACGATTTCTCCCAGACTGCGAATGGCATCCCGCTTTGGGTCAGGACGGTCACAGATTCCTCCGATTCTAGCCACACGCTTACGAGCGTCAGCAAGGTGTATTCACCCTACGTGGGCACAACATTGTCCGTGTATGCCAATATGCCCTATTCGACCCAACATCCCGATGGAACGATGGAGTCGTATGCCCAGTTCCCGGGCACCTATAATCCGGCAACAGGTACATTGACCGCAAATACGACTGGCGCCGATTTGGAGCAGATCGTCGTTCACGGTGTAACTCCGGCGGTCGGGAGTGGCACCCAAGTCACAAGCCTGGTTGACAACAGCGCGGACGGCACAACTGCCAATATCGATCCGATTTATTTGATCCCTAACCAATCGACCGAGACGATAACTTACCGTAAAGCCGGTTCAATTGTTCTTCAACAGACCTACGTCTATACGTCCGCCGGTTTTGTGAGCGCCAATTTAGCGTCTTGGACGAGCTACACTTACACAGGTTCATGGAAGCCGGCCTCCACGACCATGAGCAATGGAGCGACTTCCACGTCGACGTACACGAATGAATTCAAGACAAAGGATGTCGACCCAACTGGGATTGAGACGGATTACGTTCCCGATGCTCTGCAAAGGGTGTCAACCGCCACAAAAACCGCGGGAAGCGGTTATTCCGGAACAGGGGTACAGGTGCCGACGTCGGGAATCGTCACGACCTACACCTACGACGGCGACAACAATGTCACGGCAACTCAGACCTCAGGAGGCGGAGTCACGCTGACAACGGGCGCGACCTACAATCTGGGAGGCAGGCTGGCCTCGACGACCGATTCAAACAACCTGGTGACGTCGTATTCCGACGGTGGGACAGGTGGGTTAGTTAGAACAACCACTTTCCCCGGGGGGGCCACAAAAGTTATTACCAAAAATCTTGACGGGCGGGTGGCGAGCGTAACGGGTTCAGCTCAGGTGCCGAACTATTTTACGTATTCGGTTGCGAGCACTGGATTTATCACGACCCAGCAGAACCTGGGCGCGAGCGGTTCCGGTAACTGGTCAGCGGTTCAAGCTGACTGGCTTGGACGGAATGTGTCGACGACGGTTCCAGACCCGACAAACACCGGGTTCGCAAAGACGCCGGGGGGCGGCACGGGAACAACGATCAATACTTACAACGTGCTTGGCCAGCTCTCGGAGGCGGCAACACCAGGGTTGGCACCAACGGCCTACAGTTACACTGCGATGGGTGCGCTCGAGATGACGGCAGTCGTTCTCGACGGATCCACTGTCAACCCAACCACCGGGAATGTTCCGATCAGCCTATCAGGTGCCGATCGCATTTCCCAAATCGACACGGACTACTATTGCGACAATCAGGGAGGTTGGTGGCAGGTCACTGACAAGGGTGTCTATGCGACCTCAGGGAGTAGCGCCTTTACAACACTCAATACGAACTTGGTTCGCCTTAGCGGCTTCAGCGGGAGTCTCGAGGCAGAGGTGGTGTCGACCGATGTCGACGGTAACCAGACTGACCAGACGACGAAGGTAAACACTTCGAATCAAACTGTGACGACATCGATCACAAGGGCGCCGCTCACGGGTGTGTCCTCGCAAGTCACCTACAATGGGCTTCTGGTCGAGCAGACCAGCATCAACGGAAACACGACCACCTACGGATACGACGGGATTGGCCGCCAGGTTCAAGTGACCGACCCCAGAAAGGGTGCCATCAACACGATCTACGGCAGCCCATGTCAGGCGAACCAGGTTTACGAGACACAATACGCGACCGGCCCAACGTTGATCTCGCAGATCACCTACGGCCCCGACGGCCGGGTGAAGTCGAGGACTGACGAGGGGGGGGACGTCACAAACTACACCTACGATTCGATGGGCGACAAATTGTCCGAAACCGGTAATGGAACGATCAACGTCGCCTACACTTACGACGGCTTTGGGCGGATGGCTTCCCAAACGACAAGTGCCGGGTCCGGCAATCTTCCGGGTGTGGTGGATTTTTACTACGATGGAGACCTGCCGCTCCTCCAGGCAAAAGAGGACGCGTTAAGCAATTCCGTTCTACACTCCTACGATTCCTTCGGCAGGGAAGTCGCCCGCCAGGACTCCCGCGGTGTGATTAGGACAAGCACCTATGATCCCAACACAGGCCAATTGTCCGGCGTTGCATATTCGAATGACCCGGCGAAGACCCCTGCTGTGAGTTATACCTACACCCGGACAGGCGCAATCCATACGGTCGTGGATGGAACTGGGACGCGGACGTTTGTATACGAAAGCGACCTTCAGATACAGAGCGAGGCATTGCCGATCGCCTTCAACACCAGCGGTGGCAACGCCCGCACGATTGATTACCAATACAAGCAATTGACCGGTGAACCCGCCGGCATCCTATCCGGAATCAATCTCTCGAATAGCGCTGACGCTCAAAACGTATTCGATCAAACGACAAGCTACGGCTACGAGACTTTGGGCGGGCGCCTGAACTCGGTTACGGCCAATGGGACGGGGTTCCCGGGGTACTCGTTCAATTACACCTACTACCCGAATTCCGAGCTCCTGGTCGGGGGGGTCAAGGACTATGCCGCCCCAAACACTGGCTACTCGCAGAGCTACAGCTACGACTCGTATCGGGATCTGGTAACGGACTCAACCACCTCATATGTCACGACGACGGAAACCAAGTTCGACTACACCTATAACGCACTGGACCAGCGGGGCACCGCAGCCCAGTCAGGGAGCGTGTTCAGCGATTTTGGCGGATCGACCAGCTACACCTATTCGTACGACCAGATAGGACAGTTGTCCAAGGCGACTGCCTCCCTGGGAGGGGTCTCCATGCCAGGCAGGGAGTTCGCTTACACCTATGACGGGTCGGGAAATCGCCTGTCGGCCGACCACACGGGCGGTGTGCCGAACATGGCCGACACCTACTGGGCCAATCCGGCGAATCAGATAACCCAAAAGGAAAACGTTTCAGTCGCCGTGCAAGGCAATGCGGTCGCCGCTGCCAACGTCGTTGTGCAGACGTCCTTGGCCAGCCGCGCCTCGAACTTCTGGAGTTCGGAGGCAATCCTCGCGAATTCGAACGGGCCCGCGTACAGTTCGATCCCGGTTTATGCTGGCCAGGCTGGGGCCGGAAGCGGAGGCGCCGACCTGGTCTCGCAAACCAACATCACGACCTTCCTCGGGCCGTTCACCGAGACAATCAACTACGATGCCGACGGGGACCTGGTATCGGATGGTCGGTGGAGCTATACCTGGGACGGGGAGCACCGGTTGATTGAGATTCAGACGAATGCGGCTGCAGTCGCTGCTGGTGCCCCGGCTATCGTAGACAACTTCGGCTACGACTACCTTGGGCGCAGGATCAGCAAGAGCGTCGCTGTCAACGGTGGCCAGGCGACGGTGACTCGATACGTCTATTTCGGCTGGAATGTCGCTGCGGAACTGGATAGCTCTGGCAACTATAAACGCCACTTCATCTGGGGCCTTGATCGAAGCAGTTCGATCGGCGGCCTTGGCGGAATCGGCGGCCTGCTGATGATCCAGGACACCGCCAACGGGAATTCCTACCTGCCCGCCTACGACGGCAGCGGGAACGTGGCCGCGCTGTTGAACGACACGAGCGGCGGGGCGTGCGCCGCAAGCTACGAGTACTCGCCCTTCGGGGAACTGCTCCGAAAGCAAGGCACCTACGCGGTATCCAACCCCTTCCGGTTCAGCACCAAGTGGTGGGACGAGGAGACCAGCCTATCCTATTACGGGCAAAGGTATTACAGCTCAGAAACCGGAAGATTCATCAGCCGCGATCCGATCGAAGAGAAAGGCGGAATCAACCTTTACGCCTTCTGCAAGAACGCACCGACAAACGGGCTAGACTACCTTGGAAATTGTGACGACAGCGGTGACGATGGGACCACGACCGACCCGGGGGCCGCCGGCGACACGATTTCAAGAACTGGCGGAGCATTGGGATTTGATACAACCGATGGATCGGGATACTTCGGCAGCGCAGGAACAGCAGACAAGTCGTCGGATAACCAAGTTGTGCTGGATTTTGGGACGTGGGATGTGGCGCTGACGGGAAGCCCTGGACCGTCTACCTTGACTGACCCTTCGCTAGTTGGCCCTGACTTCAATATCGGCGGTCTGCCGACGACGACCTTGGATGGAACAGCGGCAACGAATACAAATAGCTCAGGCAGCCCAGCTACGCCTGCCCCAAACAGTACGCAGGATTATGCTAACATGTCGCAAGCGGCTTATGGAGGAGGAGCACCAGCCGGACAGACGGTTCTCAATACCTACACCCAAAATGGCGTGGTCGCTGTATTGTACCAAAATGCAAGCACGGGCGACCTTACCTTAGCTTACAAGGGCTCGAGCACGTTATCAGACTGGGGCACCGACATCGCGAATGCGCTCGGGTTTAAAACTCAAGAATATACGACGGCGGTTAATATTGCGAATCAGGTTGTTGGTGATTACCCGGATGCCGCAATAACGTTGACTGGCCATTCGCTCGGAGGAGGCATGGCCGGATTAGCGGCTTCGGCCACAGGTCTCTCGGCGGTGACCTTTAATGCAGCTGGAGCGAATCCGGCGGCATATGGGTACGCGGCGCCTGTCGCCGGTCAGATCGTCAATTACGCGGTAGCGACTGACATTGTGACGCTTTCCCAAACCTTTCTTCCAATTAACAGTGCTCTTGGAACCCAAGTTACGCTTACGCCTGGCAATTTGATGGATACGATTGACCCATTCGCAGCTCATGGAATGAATTCCGTGCAGGCGGCGCTTGGAGGTGGATAGGTTTGGCAAGGACGTGATCACCATGAAACACCCACTTAGGCTCTTTTCATTGGCAATCGTTTCGATTTTGCTGCTGGCTGTGCGCAGTCTAGCCATGGATACTGGAGAATACTTTACCGATCCGAGTGCAGTCGTTTTGGCGAACGCTGCTGCTGACGGTGACACTAAGGCAATTGATCGAGCGCTTGCGAATGGTGCTAGTCCTAATGCTGCCGGAAAGGATGGCATGACTCCGGTAATTTGGGCGCTGATCAACCAAAGCCCAGATGGCTTTAAATATCTGGTCGCGCATGGTGGGAATCCGAACCTTTCACTAAGCGACGGGAGATCAGCTATGTCGCTCGCTGCAATGCACGAGAAGCCGGAATACCTGCGGGCGGCTCTAGACCATGGGGGCGATCCAAATTTGCCTAACAGCCAAGATAACGGGTTCACCCCGATCTATTACGCCATTCTGGCTTTGCGAACTGAGAACGTCGGTCTCTTGATCAAAGGCGGCGCAAATCTGAATTGGAAGAGTTCGTCAGGAGAAACTCCGCTGATGTTGGCTGCTGTCACAAATCGCTACGACTTAGTTTTTGAGATGCTGCAAGCTGGCGCGGATCCGACTGTGACTAACACACATGGCCGAACGATTCTCACGATCATCAGGCGGATTCGGACCGATCCAGCCAGCGAAATGGGTAGCTGGAGGACAAAGGTTATCAATCTGCTTCAAGAGAAAGGCCTCGATGTCGAAAATGGGCAGTGACCTGTAGCCCCAAACAGCGCAGGCTCAAGCAACCCCTACGCGAGCATCGGAGCAACTGTCGGTGGTACGGCGCTGATTCCTTCAGCTTTTGGCGTATTGTCGGGAGGTGGAAATATTTCTGGAAGTGCCTCGGTGACGTCTAATGGCACTCAGTCTGGCACGTTTTTTCAGCTCTCCTTTAGCTTCACTCCTTTAGTTGGTCTTGGCGGGACTTTTAATGGCGGAGTTGGGTCTACCGGCGGACTGTCGTACAATGCGCCCCAGCTTGGATTTTCATACGAACAGGCCAATTACGTCGAAGTTGGAGCCGGTGTGGCCGATGTGACCTCTCTTTCCTTAAACTGGAATTCGAACGGGGTTTCGGGGTCGCCCCCGTTGACCTTCGGTGGGTTCCGAGAGAATGCTGGTGCCGGACTTTACGGGGCTTGGGGCCGATCAAATACCATCACGCTTACACTCGATGTGCCGAATTTTACAGCGGACCAAATGCAATTGATCATGGCAGGCCCGGGACATCCGTGAGCAAGTGAAACTGGTCCAACCTAAGTAGTCCCAGCGCCGCCCTTGTAGGCTGATAAAATGCACGCTCTAGTTTTTTTCTATGTCTTTATCTTAGCCATGATTGGGCTAGGGACGGTTGTGATGGTCGGAGGTTATGTGAATGTGTGGATGAGGCTTGGGAAGCCGCCTTCAACGAGCGATATAAAGGCGATTGCTCCGGACGAGCTTGGCCCGTGGCACCCCCTGTCGACTGTGGGCCAGAAACGATGGCGGGGGATTTTCTTGGCCTTGTTCATCCTCGCCATGGTTGCTGCGGTTGTCGGTGTGTTCGGAAACCGGCTGACCGTGAATGGGCCGAGATAGTCGAGGTGGTTGCCTTCGGGGGTCGATTTAAGGGGTCGCGCTGTTACTTGTTAAGTTTTGGGGCGGTCTGGAGGCCCGCCGATGGCCCAAATGTTTCAGATATGGGAGGAGAAGCCAAGGGGGCCGGGGCGGGTCGCGCCGCGCCTGGCGGCGCGGGCGCGACCCATCCACCGGCCCCGGTTGGGGCCTTCATCCCGGCAGGCCAAAGATGATTGCCTGCAGGAAAGGCGGCCCCGCCGCCCTGGAATCGTCCCCAAAGGCCGATCCCGCCGGGAATGGGGGCCAAGGTGCCGTGCGGCGCCGCGGGGCCTCGCACGGGCCCTTCTTCGCGCCGGAACCCGGCGCTGGCCTCGGCTCGGCGCTGGGCATCACGGATGGCACGCGGTCCCGGTGCGGCAAAATCGCCCGATCATGGTTGGAGACGCAATATGTCTAACGGCAAACTGCCCCCCGTTAGAAACCCCGCGGCCTCGCTCGGAACGCCGCTCCGATTGGTGGCCGCCCGTAGCCAGCTTGCCCCCTCCGAGCCGCTGAGACGCTCTCTCAAAATGCCGCATCCGCGGGGTGGGTGGGAAACACAGCCGGTGTTTCCCAATTTATGCACGACACCCCACCCCTTGCGCTGGGCGCAACGTTTGGGGACGGGCCAAAGCCGGCCGGAGGTGGCTGACAGGTGCGTCCGGTAAATCGCCCACGGCGGCGGCGGCAAACGCCGGGGAAAACGGCCGGGTAGTGGCGGGCGAAGTCATCGGCAAGTTGGGCCGGAGACCGGCCCGGGAATCTTCCCGTGCGCACGCACGAAAGGCCAAGGAACGGCGGCCGGGTGGACCGTTGAAACGGGCGGGGAAAGGCCCCGGAAATCGTCGGGCAATGGGAGGGGGAACGCGCTGGGCGAATCCGGCCGGGCACTGCCCGGCTCAACCGGCCTTGAGCAGGGCCTCGACGACCTCGACGATCTTCTGTTGCCGACGGCGGGGCAGTTTGGCGGCGGCGTGAAACGCCTCCTGCAAGCGGCCCTTGGCGATGGCCGGCTTTTGCGGGGTGACGCCGAGCAACTCGTCCACGCTGACCCCGAGTTCGCGGGCAAGGGCGGGCAGGATCTCGCCGCGTGGAGGTGTGCCGGTCAGCTCCCAGAAAGCGACGTTTGAGGCGCTGGTGTCGATCCGCTTGGCCAGTTCGACTTGGGAAAGCCCGGCATCCTTGCGCAGCGTGGCGATGCGCAGGGCGAGAGGCGGACGGGCGGCTTTGGACATGGCCTCATCATACTCGATGTTTTGGAAATCCGGCCCTGGGGGGAAAATCTGCGCTTGCATAACACACAGTAAACTGAGTGAACGTGTGCATGTCACCCATAAAGCCAGTTTTTGCTAAAACGGGCTTGACGCACTTCCGGAAACGAAAGGCCACACGATGCCAATGATCCCCGAGGACGAAATCGAGCGCATCAAGCGCGAGACCGACCTGGCGGCCGTGATCCGGTCGCGTGGGATGGAGCTCAAGCCGCAGGGGCACGACCTGGTGGGCTTGTGCCCGTTCCACGAGGACCACGATCCGAGCATGAGGGTGACGCCGGGCAAGGGTTTATGGCGGTGCATGAGCTGCGGGGCGACGGGCAACGTGATCCAGTTCGTGCAGCGCTTCGACGGTGTTTCCTTCCGGCACGCCTTCGAGCTCTTGAAGTCGGGCAAGCTCTCCGCGTTGTCCGGCCCGGCAAATGGCGCGCCGCTCAAAAAGTCCACCGTGCCGAAGCTCGATTCGCCGCTTGCGCCGGACGCGGACGACCAGGCGGCGCTGCGCCAGGTCCTCGATTACTATCACGCGAGGCTCAAGGAGAACCCGCCGGCACTCGCGTACCTGCAGAAGCGCGGCATTGGGAGCGAGGAGGTGATCGCGACGTTCAAGCTCGGCTTCGTCGATCGCACGCTCGGGCTTCGTCTGCCGCAGGCCAACCGCAAGGAGGGGGCGTCGTTGCGAGCGCGGCTGACGCAGATGGGCATCCTGCGGGACACCGGCCACGAGCACTTGCGGGGCCGGATCGTCTTTCCGGTGATCGCCGAAACCGGCGAGATCGGCACGGTGTACGGCCGGGCCATCGACGACGGCGGCAAGCATGAGCGGCACCTGTTTTTGCCGGGGCCGCAGCGCGGGGTGTGGAATCCGGCGGCGTTGCGCTCGCCGGAAGTCATCGTGACCGAGGGCATCATCGACGCCCTGACCTGGTGGCGGCACGGGTTCCGCAACGTGACGACGGGCTACAGCGCGAAGCGATTGCCCGAGGAACTGCTCTCCGCGCTCATCGCGGCGAAAGTCAGACGCGTGTTCCTCTCGTTCGACCGCGACGAGTCCGGCGACCAGGGGGCGAAGGAAGCGGCGGCACAGCTCGCCGCGCACGGCGTCGAAACCTATCGCATCATGTTCCCGCCGGGCCTCGATGCGAACGCCTACGCCCTGAAAGTGACGCCGTCCGAGAAATCCCTGGGCCTGCTCCTCCGTTCGGCGCTGCCCTTGGGCGAGGTGCGTTCCAAACCTGTGGTGTCTTCGTCGAATGACGCGCCCGCGCCTTCTTCTATAGCTGCTAAAGCCGCTGAATTAGCCGCTGCGCCGTCCGCGCAGCCGGAGCCGGTGACGACGGCGGAGGCCCCCGAAAAGGCGGCTAAGGAAGAAATGCCCGACGCGCCGCCGCCCACCTCGGCGTTGCCGCTGTCGCCGGTTGAGGTCGTGAGAAACGACGAGGGCGAGATCGTCCTGGCGCTCGGTGACCGCGAATGGCGCATCCGGGGCCTGGCGAAGAACTCCGGCTTCGAGTCGCTAAAAGTGACGGTGCGGGTGGCGCAGGGCGAGCGCTGGCACCTGGACACGCTCGATCTTTGCGTGGCGCGGCAGCGCGCGGCCTTCATCGACACGGCGGCGGCGGAAACGCTGCTCAAGGCAGAACTGGTGAAGCGCGACTTGGGCCACGTGCTGCGGCAGTTGGAGGAGTTGCAGGAGGCGAGGCTCAAGGCGCAGGTCGAGCCGAAGAGGAGCGAGCCAACGCTGTCCACGCAGGAGCGGGAGGCGGCGCTTGCGCTTTTGCGCGATCCGAAACTGCTCGACCGCATTTTGAGCGACTTTGCGGCGTGCGGTGTCGTGGGCGAGGAGACGAACAAGCTTGTGGGCTACTTGGCGGCGGTGTCGCGGCTCCTGGACCGGCCGCTCGCGGTGATAGTGCGGGCGCTCTCGGCGGCGGGAAAGTCAGCCCTGATGGACGCGATCCTCGCGCTTGTGCCGTCCGAGCAGCGTGTCAAATACTCCGCCCTCACGGGACAAGCGCTCTACTACCTCGGAGGCGAGACGAGTCTCCAGCATAAGATCCTCGCCATCGTCGAGGAGGAGGGGGCCGAGAAAGCGTCCTATGCGTTGAAGCTGCTCCAGTCCGAGGGCGAGCTGTCCATTGCCTCGACGGGCAAGGACCCGCACACAGGCCGGATGGTGACGCAGGAATACCGGGTCGAGGGGCCGGTCATGATTTTTTTAACGACGACGGCCGTGGACCTGGACGAGGAGCTTTTGAACCGATGCGTCGTCCTGACGGTGGACGAGTCGCGCGAGCAGACAGCGGCGATCCACGCGGCGCAGCGCCGGGCCGAAACCATCCACGGCCTGGTGGACGACGAAGCGCGCGCGGCGGTGCTGGCGCTGCACCGGGCGGCGCAGCGGCTCCTGCGGCCGCTCAAGGTCGTCAATCCCTATGCCGAGAAGCTGACCTTCCTCGACGACCGGACGCGGACGCGGCGGGACCACAAAAAATACCTGACCTTGATCCGCACGATTGCGCTCCTGCACCAGCACCAGCGGCCGGTGAGGAAGATGACCGAGCGCGGCAGGCCGGTGGAATACGTCGAGGTCACGCTTGGCGACATCGCCGCCGCCAACCGGCTTGCGCACGATGTCCTCGGCCGCTCGCTCGACGACATGCCGCCGCAGACGCGGCGGCTCCTGGAGTTGGTCGAGCGCATGGTCGCGGAGCGCTGCACTGGGGCGAAGATCGAGCGGAGCGACGCGCGGTTCCGCGCGCGCACCCTGCGCGAATTTACCGGCTGGGGGCACACGCAGCTGCACGTGCATCTGCAACGCCTGGTCGCGCTCGAATACCTGATCCCGCACCGCGCCGACCACGGCCAGGGGCTCGTTTACGAACTGCTCTACGACGGCAGCGGCAAGAACGGCGCGCGGTTCCTGCCGGGGCTCTTGGACGTGGAAAAACTCGGCGCGGATGCGTCTATGATGTCGGAGCGTCCGGGGGTAAACGGCGAGTGTCCGGCCCCCATCCGGGCCGAATCCGGCCCGGTTCCGGGGGGTGTCCGGGCGCACAAAAACGGCGGTTCCTCCTCTGGGAATCGCGCACCGGGCGGGCAAACGGGCGAAAACACGCAACCGGGGCGCGGCGAAAAAGCCGCCGCAGCGTAGCCGTAGCGCGGCCGTAGTCACATGCCGAAGAAAGGCCAGCGCACGGCGAAACCGTTTGCGGGGGACCCGGGCGACGAGGCGGGCTTCGCGGCGCTCGCGGCCGCGTATCTTGAGGCGCTGCGGGTCCTCAACTACTCGGAGCAGACGGTCGAGAGCCGCGAGCACCACCTACGGGAATTTATCAAGTGGGCGGCCGAGCGCTCGTTCGCGCGGCCGTCGGAGGTGACGAAGCCGATCCTGGAGCGCTACCAGCGCCACCTGTACCATTATCGGAAAAAGAACGGGCAGCCGCTTTCCTTCCGCTCGCAGCACGGGTGTCTCGTCCCAGTGCGGGCCCTCTTCAAGTGGCTGTGCCGTCACAACCACCTCCTTGCCAATCCCGCAGCCGACCTGGAGCTGCCGCGCGCGGAAAAGCGGCTGCCTCGCCATGTCCTCACGGCCTCCGAGGCCGAGCGCGTGCTCGGCGCACCCAACGTCGAGGAGGCGATGGGCCTGCGCGACCGGGCGATCCTGGAAGTGTTTTACTCTACGGGGATGCGCCGCATGGAGCTCTTGGGCCTGAAGCTCTACGACCTGGACCAGGAGCGCGGCACGGTGTTCGTGCGCCAGGGCAAGGGGAAGAAGGATCGGATGATCCCGATGGGGGCGCGGGCTTTTGGGTGGGTGCGCCGCTACCTGGATGAAGTGCGGCCGTCGCTCTCCCTCACGCCCGACGACGGGATCGTTTTCCTGACCAACGTCGGCCTCGTCTTTGAGCCGAACCGCCTGACGCAGCTCGTGCGCGACTACGTCGATGCGGCCGAGATCGGAAAAACCGGGTCCTGCCATCTCTTCCGCCACACCTGCGCGACCTTGATGCTGGAGAACGGGGCCGACATCCGCTTCATCCAGCAGCTCCTCGGCCACGAGAAGCTGGAGACGACGCAGATTTATGCCCAGGTCTCGATCCGGATGCTCAAGGAGGTCCACACCCGCACCCACCCGGCGACACTCGAGGCCGGGCCGGAACTGCTGGCCGAACTGGCCGACGAAGAAGCCGAGCTTGCCGACGAGGCGGCGGCCAGGTAGCTTGTACCCATGAGCGAAATCATCTTCGAAGTGCGCGAGGACGAGGCCGACGGCGGCTACGTGGCCACGGCCCTCGGGCACTCCATTGCCACCCAGGGCGACACGCTCGACGAGTTGCGGGACATGGTGCGCGATGCCGTGCAGTGCCACTTTGGCGACGGTGTGCCCGGCCCCATCCCCAAGGTGATCCGGCTCCACTTTGTGCGCGACGAGGTGCTCGCGGTGTGAAGATACCGCGGGACGTTTACGGAGCGGACCTGGCACGCGCGCTGCGCGTCCTCGGCTACGAGCGGGTGCGCCAGGACGGTTCGCACATCCGCCTGACCACGGAGGTCAACGGCACGCACCACATCACGGTGCCCAACCACAAGCCGCTGAAAACGGGCACGCTGGTGGGGGGCGTCCTCAAGCCCGTGGCGGCCCACCACAAGCTGACGGTCGAGGACCTGGTGCGAAAGCTCGGCCTGTAGCGGCTCTCAGCGCCGGGGGATACCGAGGCCAGGGCGCCGGACCGCGTTAAACGCGAAAGAAACGCTCGCCCACTTCTTTTTTAGCCGCCATGCTTGGGGCCTCGATGACGGCAGCGTTCCAGCCCCCGCGCACCGCACCGGCCCGCTCTCCCGGCAGCCGCTTCCTCGCGTCGCCGTGCCGCCGCAACGCGCGCGCGGCAAACCGGCTCGCGGGGCCAAAAACCGCACCTGGGATTTTTTTTTCGGCCCCGCCGAAAACGCGCCGGGAAACGCCGTCGCAATCCCTTGGAACGCATCAGGAAAGTGCCACCTACGTCTTCGTTTTTGCGTCGGGCTGCGCTGTAGCCCCAAACAGTGGTGGAGGATCAAGCAATGGCTCTGGATCAACGCTAAGTTTTGGTCAGAAGCTGGCAACTTACGCGGGCGGTGCCGTACTGACCCAGCCTGTATTTAGTCTGCTCCTCGGCTCCAACAATCAGTCATTCTTGGGCAACTGGCTGATGGGCACGCTGCCTTCGCAGATCAACTACCCGGAGAATTCGCCTGAAATGTTGGATATGGAGCAATCGCCCGGAGCCAATGTGATGCGCCAACGCTTTTATGCCAACGGAGAACAGTCAACGAACAACTTATTCTTCGGAACAGGCCAAGCTTATGTGAGCACCGTCTACGACCCGTATAATACGGCGTTCCAAGTTGGAGGCTTTGCTGGAGCGTCCGTCGTGAACAACGGTGACGGAACGGCGACGTACACGATCACCAATGTCGCTGGGGAAAACTCGTTCTTTTACCACATGGTGCCCGACGATCCAGCGCCTTCGGGACCGATGAGCAATGTGACGCAGGTCTTTCAGTGGACCGAGCCGATTCCGGGGAATCAGCCGGTGTACTCCTGGCCATGAAGGCACGAATTTTGATGGTCGCTCTTGGCGTTAGCTGTCTTCTAGGTGGCTGCATGCTTCGGCCGATACACGACCAGGACCTCGTTGGCAGCTACCAGGCCAATTTACCGGACGGTGCTGTGGAGCTGCTGGAGCTGAAGCCGAATGGTGAGTGCGTCCAAGAGATACGTCTGAACGACGGAACTGCCTACAGAGTGCGAGGGCAATGGTGGTACAATGAAGGTCTGAGGTTTTTGTCCTTAAAGGGTACCCGAGTGGCACTGACTCCAACGCTTAAGCTCAATCCTAACGTTTCCCAGATTCCGGCGGGCATTACTGGCGCGTTGCCTGTTTCTCGTACTTTAAAGGGTGACGTGATAATCGGGCTAAGCATTGGGGTTGACTACCGGAGGCAAGGCTAGGACCGCACCCGTAGGCTCACTGTTCGGGAGCCGGGTCACCTGGCGGTCCACGCTTGGCGATGGCGGCCTGGACCAGGTCAATCCGAGGGGGGCAATCCGAGGGGGTCAGGTTGCAAAAGTTGACCTGAGGTGAGCCCGAGTGGGGCCTGATGGGAGGCCTGTGGGTGGCCCAAAAGTTTCAGATATGGGAGGAGAAGCCAAGGGGGCCGGGGCGGGACGCGCCGCGCCTGGCGGCGCGGACGCGACCCATCCACCGGCCCCGGTTGGGGCCTTCATCCCGGCAGGCCAAAGATGATTGCCTGCAGGAAAGGCGGCCCCGCCGCCCTGGAACCGTCGCCAAAGCCCGATCCCGCCGGGAATGGGGGCAAGGTGCTGTGCGGCGCCGCTGGGCCTCGCACGGGCCCTTCTTCGCGCCGGAACCCGGCGCTGGCCTCGGCTCGGCGCGGAGCACCCCGGATGGCACGCGGTCCCGGTGCGGCAAATATCGCCCGGTCATGGGTGGAGACGCAATATGTCTAACGGCAAACTGCCCCCCGTTAGAAACCCCGCGGCCTCGCTCGGAACGCCGCTCCGATTGGTGGCCGCCCGTAGCCAGCTTGCCCCCTCCGAGCCGCTGAGACGCTCTCTCAAAATGCCGCATCCGCGGGGTGGGTGGGAAACACAGCCGGTGTTTCCCAATTTATGCACGACACCCCACCCCTTGCGCTGGGCGCAACGTTTGGGGACGGGCCAAAGCCGGCCGGAGGTGGCTGACAGGTGCGTCCGGTAAATCGCCCACGGCGGCGGCGGCAAACGCCGGGGAAAACGGCCGGGTAGTGGCGGGCGAAGTCATCGGCAAGTTGGGCCGGAGACCGGCCCGGGAATCTTCCCGTGCGCACGCACGAAAGGCCAAGGAACGGCGGCCGGGTGGACCGTTGAAACGGGCGGGGAAAGGCCCCGGAAATCGTCGGGCAATGGGAGGGGGAACGCGCTGGGCGAATCCGGCCGGGCACTGCCCGGCTCAACCGGCCTTGAGCAGGGCCTCGACGACCTCGACGATCTTCTGTTGCCGACGGCGGGGCAGTTTGGCGGCGGCGTGAAACGCCTCCTGCAAGCGGCCCTTGGCGATGGCCGGCTTTTGCGGGGTGACGCCGAGCAACTCGTCCACGCTGACCCCGAGTTCGCGGGCAAGGGCGGGCAGGATCTCGCCGCGTGGAGGTGTGCCGGTCAGCTCCCAGAAAGCGACGTTTGAGGCGCTGGTGTCGATCCGCTTGGCCAGTTCGACTTGGGAAAGCCCGGCATCCTTGCGCAGCGTGGCGATGCGCAGGGCGAGAGGCGGACGGGCGGCTTTGGACATGGCCTCATCATACTCGATGTTTTGGAAATCCGGCCCTGGGGGGAAAATCTGCGCTTGCATAACACACAGTAAACTGAGTGAACGTGTGCATGTCACCCATAAAGCCAGTTTTTGCTAAAACGGGCTTGACGCACTTCCGGAAACGAAAGGCCACACGATGCCAATGATCCCCGAGGACGAAATCGAGCGCATCAAGCGCGAGACCGACCTGGCGGCCGTGATCCGGTCGCGTGGGATGGAGCTCAAGCCGCAGGGGCACGACCTGGTGGGCTTGTGCCCGTTCCACGAGGACCACGATCCGAGCATGAGGGTGACGCCGGGCAAGGGTTTATGGCGGTGCATGAGCTGCGGGGCGACGGGCAACGTGATCCAGTTCGTGCAGCGCTTCGACGGTGTTTCCTTCCGGCACGCCTTCGAGCTCTTGAAGTCGGGCAAGCTCTCCGCGTTGTCCGGCCCGGCAAATGGCGCGCCGCTCAAAAAGTCCACCGTGCCGAAGCTCGATTCGCCGCTTGCGCCGGACGCGGACGACCAGGCGGCGCTGCGCCAGGTCCTCGATTACTATCACGCGAGGCTCAAGGAGAACCCGCCGGCACTCGCGTACCTGCAGAAGCGCGGCATTGGGAGCGAGGAGGTGATCGCGACGTTCAAGCTCGGCTTCGTCGATCGCACGCTCGGGCTTCGTCTGCCGCAGGCCAACCGCAAGGAGGGGGCGTCGTTGCGAGCGCGGCTGACGCAGATGGGCATCCTGCGGGACACCGGCCACGAGCACTTGCGGGGCCGGATCGTCTTTCCGGTGATCGCCGAAACCGGCGAGATCGGCACGGTGTACGGCCGGGCCATCGACGACGGCGGCAAGCATGAGCGGCACCTGTTTTTGCCGGGGCCGCAGCGCGGGGTGTGGAATCCGGCGGCGTTGCGCTCGCCGGAAGTCATCGTGACCGAGGGCATCATCGACGCCCTGACCTGGTGGCGGCACGGGTTCCGCAACGTGACGACGGGCTACAGCGCGAAGCGATTGCCCGAGGAACTGCTCTCCGCGCTCATCGCGGCGAAAGTCAGACGCGTGTTCCTCTCGTTCGACCGCGACGAGTCCGGCGACCAGGGGGCGAAGGAAGCGGCGGCACAGCTCGCCGCGCACGGCGTCGAAACCTATCGCATCATGTTCCCGCCGGGCCTCGATGCGAACGCCTACGCCCTGAAAGTGACGCCGTCCGAGAAATCCCTGGGCCTGCTCCTCCGTTCGGCGCTGCCCTTGGGCGAGGTGCGTTCCAAACCTGTGGTGTCTTCGTCGAATGACGCGCCCGCGCCTTCTTCTATAGCTGCTAAAGCCGCTGAATTAGCCGCTGCGCCGTCCGCGCAGCCGGAGCCGGTGACGACGGCGGAGGCCCCCGAAAAGGCGGCTAAGGAAGAAATGCCCGACGCGCCGCCGCCCACCTCGGCGTTGCCGCTGTCGCCGGTTGAGGTCGTGAGAAACGACGAGGGCGAGATCGTCCTGGCGCTCGGTGACCGCGAATGGCGCATCCGGGGCCTGGCGAAGAACTCCGGCTTCGAGTCGCTAAAAGTGACGGTGCGGGTGGCGCAGGGCGAGCGCTGGCACCTGGACACGCTCGATCTTTGCGTGGCGCGGCAGCGCGCGGCCTTCATCGACACGGCGGCGGCGGAAACGCTGCTCAAGGCAGAACTGGTGAAGCGCGACTTGGGCCACGTGCTGCGGCAGTTGGAGGAGTTGCAGGAGGCGAGGCTCAAGGCGCAGGTCGAGCCGAAGAGGAGCGAGCCAACGCTGTCCACGCAGGAGCGGGAGGCGGCGCTTGCGCTTTTGCGCGATCCGAAACTGCTCGACCGCATTTTGAGCGACTTTGCGGCGTGCGGTGTCGTGGGCGAGGAGACGAACAAGCTTGTGGGCTACTTGGCGGCGGTGTCGCGGCTCCTGGACCGGCCGCTCGCGGTGATAGTGCGGGCGCTCTCGGCGGCGGGAAAGTCAGCCCTGATGGACGCGATCCTCGCGCTTGTGCCGTCCGAGCAGCGTGTCAAATACTCCGCCCTCACGGGACAAGCGCTCTACTACCTCGGAGGCGAGACGAGTCTCCAGCATAAGATCCTCGCCATCGTCGAGGAGGAGGGGGCCGAGAAAGCGTCCTATGCGTTGAAGCTGCTCCAGTCCGAGGGCGAGCTGTCCATTGCCTCGACGGGCAAGGACCCGCACACAGGCCGGATGGTGACGCAGGAATACCGGGTCGAGGGGCCGGTCATGATTTTTTTAACGACGACGGCCGTGGACCTGGACGAGGAGCTTTTGAACCGATGCGTCGTCCTGACGGTGGACGAGTCGCGCGAGCAGACAGCGGCGATCCACGCGGCGCAGCGCCGGGCCGAAACCATCCACGGCCTGGTGGACGACGAAGCGCGCGCGGCGGTGCTGGCGCTGCACCGGGCGGCGCAGCGGCTCCTGCGGCCGCTCAAGGTCGTCAATCCCTATGCCGAGAAGCTGACCTTCCTCGACGACCGGACGCGGACGCGGCGGGACCACAAAAAATACCTGACCTTGATCCGCACGATTGCGCTCCTGCACCAGCACCAGCGGCCGGTGAGGAAGATGACCGAGCGCGGCAGGCCGGTGGAATACGTCGAGGTCACGCTTGGCGACATCGCCGCCGCCAACCGGCTTGCGCACGATGTCCTCGGCCGCTCGCTCGACGACATGCCGCCGCAGACGCGGCGGCTCCTGGAGTTGGTCGAGCGCATGGTCGCGGAGCGCTGCACTGGGGCGAAGATCGAGCGGAGCGACGCGCGGTTCCGCGCGCGCACCCTGCGCGAATTTACCGGCTGGGGGCACACGCAGCTGCACGTGCATCTGCAACGCCTGGTCGCGCTCGAATACCTGATCCCGCACCGCGCCGACCACGGCCAGGGGCTCGTTTACGAACTGCTCTACGACGGCAGCGGCAAGAACGGCGCGCGGTTCCTGCCGGGGCTCTTGGACGTGGAAAAACTCGGCGCGGATGCGTCTATGATGTCGGAGCGTCCGGGGGTAAACGGCGAGTGTCCGGCCCCCATCCGGGCCGAATCCGGCCCGGTTCCGGGGGGTGTCCGGGCGCACAAAAACGGCGGTTCCTCCTCTGGGAATCGCGCACCGGGCGGGCAAACGGGCGAAAACACGCAACCGGGGCGCGGCGAAAAAGCCGCCGCAGCGTAGCCGTAGCGCGGCCGTAGTCACATGCCGAAGAAAGGCCAGCGCACGGCGAAACCGTTTGCGGGGGACCCGGGCGACGAGGCGGGCTTCGCGGCGCTCGCGGCCGCGTATCTTGAGGCGCTGCGGGTCCTCAACTACTCGGAGCAGACGGTCGAGAGCCGCGAGCACCACCTACGGGAATTTATCAAGTGGGCGGCCGAGCGCTCGTTCGCGCGGCCGTCGGAGGTGACGAAGCCGATCCTGGAGCGCTACCAGCGCCACCTGTACCATTATCGGAAAAAGAACGGGCAGCCGCTTTCCTTCCGCTCGCAGCACGGGTGTCTCGTCCCAGTGCGGGCCCTCTTCAAGTGGCTGTGCCGTCACAACCACCTCCTTGCCAATCCCGCAGCCGACCTGGAGCTGCCGCGCGCGGAAAAGCGGCTGCCTCGCCATGTCCTCACGGCCTCCGAGGCCGAGCGCGTGCTCGGCGCACCCAACGTCGAGGAGGCGATGGGCCTGCGCGACCGGGCGATCCTGGAAGTGTTTTACTCTACGGGGATGCGCCGCATGGAGCTCTTGGGCCTGAAGCTCTACGACCTGGACCAGGAGCGCGGCACGGTGTTCGTGCGCCAGGGCAAGGGGAAGAAGGATCGGATGATCCCGATGGGGGCGCGGGCTTTTGGGTGGGTGCGCCGCTACCTGGATGAAGTGCGGCCGTCGCTCTCCCTCACGCCCGACGACGGGATCGTTTTCCTGACCAACGTCGGCCTCGTCTTTGAGCCGAACCGCCTGACGCAGCTCGTGCGCGACTACGTCGATGCGGCCGAGATCGGAAAAACCGGGTCCTGCCATCTCTTCCGCCACACCTGCGCGACCTTGATGCTGGAGAACGGGGCCGACATCCGCTTCATCCAGCAGCTCCTCGGCCACGAGAAGCTGGAGACGACGCAGATTTATGCCCAGGTCTCGATCCGGATGCTCAAGGAGGTCCACACCCGCACCCACCCGGCGACACTCGAGGCCGGGCCGGAACTGCTGGCCGAACTGGCCGACGAAGAAGCCGAGCTTGCCGACGAGGCGGCGGCCAGGTAGCTTGTACCCATGAGCGAAATCATCTTCGAAGTGCGCGAGGACGAGGCCGACGGCGGCTACGTGGCCACGGCCCTCGGGCACTCCATTGCCACCCAGGGCGACACGCTCGACGAGTTGCGGGACATGGTGCGCGATGCCGTGCAGTGCCACTTTGGCGACGGTGTGCCCGGCCCCATCCCCAAGGTGATCCGGCTCCACTTTGTGCGCGACGAGGTGCTCGCGGTGTGAAGATACCGCGGGACGTTTACGGAGCGGACCTGGCACGCGCGCTGCGCGTCCTCGGCTACGAGCGGGTGCGCCAGGACGGTTCGCACATCCGCCTGACCACGGAGGTCAACGGCACGCACCACATCACGGTGCCCAACCACAAGCCGCTGAAAACGGGCACGCTGGTGGGGGGCGTCCTCAAGCCCGTGGCGGCCCACCACAAGCTGACGGTCGAGGACCTGGTGCGAAAGCTCGGCCTGTAGCGGCTCTCAGCGCCGGGGGATACCGAGGCCAGGGCGCCGGACCGCGTTAAACGCGAAAGAAACGCTCGCCCACTTCTTTTTTAGCCGCCATGCTTGGGGCCTCGATGACGGCAGCGTTCCAGCCCCCGCGCACCGCACCGGCCCGCTCTCCCGGCAGCCGCTTCCTCGCGTCGCCGTGCCGCCGCAACGCGCGCGCGGCAAACCGGCTCGCGGGGCCAAAAACCGCACCTGGGATTTTTTTTTCGGCCCCGCCGAAAACGCGCCGGGAAACGCCGTCGCAATCCCTTGGAACGCATCAGGAAAGTGCCACCTACGTCTTCGTTTTTGCGTCGGGCTGCGCTGTAG
>Ga0302319_10006643_pt1 | contig 22902 bp, 20 predicted proteins | sample Bog_T0_2_FD_203319 | JGI IMG/M metagenome (GOLD analysis project Ga0302319, IMG submission 203319) | Peat permafrost microbial communities from Stordalen Mire near Abisko, Sweden - Bog_T0_2 | ecosystem: Environmental > Terrestrial > Soil > Wetlands > Peat | place: Sweden: Abisko, Stordalen Mire...
GTAGCGATGAGCCAGAGCCGAAGCGCATCTTGGTCATTGGCGGGACGCAATTCATCGGCAAGTTACTAGTAACCGATCTCCTTAAAGCTGGACACGAGGTCCACCTGTTGCATCGAAAGTCGCGCCATCCGTTTGGCAAGCGCGTCCGCAATCTGGTGGGTGACCGAAATGATGCCGCTAGCGTTCGGAAGGCCGTGTCTGACACCCGTTTCGACATCGTGTTCGACAACGCCTACGATTGGGAGCACGGCACCACCGGTTCTCAAGTCGAAGCAACCGCACAAATTTTTGACGGCAAGATTGGCCGTTACGTTTTTATGTCAAGCGTGGCCGCCTATGGCGATGGCCTCAACCATCATGAAGGCGACGCGTTAGCGCCCGACGATCATCCCAACCCTTACGCCCGCCATAAGGCGATGAGTGAGCGTGCGCTGTTCCGGCTGCATCAACGCACCGGCTTTCCGATTGTGACCCTGCGGCCACCATTCGTTTACGGACCGGGCAACCCCTTTTATCGCGAGGCTTTCTTTTGGGATCGCTTTAAGGCGAACCGGGCCGTGATTCTGCCCAGCGAGGGCCACCGCCTGATGCAGTTTGTCTACATTAAGGATCTGGTGGAAATCATGATTCGCGTGATGGAAATGCGCAATGCCATCGGCCATGCGTTTAATACCGCGAATCCGAAAGCGATCACCCAGCATGAACTGGTGCAGCACCTTGCGCTGGCCGCGGGTTGTAAGGAACCGCGTTTTGTCTCCGTTCCCCGAGAAACTATTTACCGCGCTGGCGGGCAAGTCGTTGGCGAAAAGCTCTACTTCGGTTCTTACTACGACGTCCCCGCCATTACGCAAATCATCACGAAAGCGCAGCGCATGCTCGCCTTCAAACCCACAGAATTCGACGCAGGCTTGAAAGTGACTTACCGTGCGTTCGTGAAAAAGCGCAATTACCCGAAGCCTGATTTCAGTTTTGAAGACGATTTACTAGCGACTAAGCTTTCCGCGTCGCGTTCGGCGTAAAGGCTTATTTCGGATCGACACCAAAGCAGCTGACTTGCAATCCTGAAGGGCTAAAGGAGATAAAGTACTCACCCGGCGCAAGTGGGGCGCTAGGGATAATTTCAACAGACTCGGCACCGTATTTCTTGAAGGTGATCGGAAGGGTGGTGTCCTCGGTCGGCTTGGAATCGGCATTTCCGTAAATGTGCGCACTGAAGGAGTTCATTACATATTCGCGATCCGCTTTGCCAACCTTGAAAGCGCGCAAGCGAATGAAAGTGGCGGGGTCAATGTTGAGGTCGCGCAGTCGAGCAACGAAGTGAGCATCGGGCGTAACCCTGACCGGCGACTGACTGCCTTTTATAACTTGCGATGTTGTCCCCTTCATTGAGACGAAGTAGTTGCTGGTCTTACTTTGGAACTTCAAGGTGGCCATCTCCACCTTGTCCAATTTCCCACCCTTTAACAGGTAAGCTTCGTTCACATACTCGGGTTCCGGCAGCGCTTCCTGAGCAAAAGAGCCAGCGGCGACCATCCCCAAAACAAGGGTCGTTAGTACGGATTTCATTTCGTTTGCCTCCAGAGGATGAAATAGGGCCTTCAACCCAAGGCCGAATCCATCGCAAATAGAACAATAGACGAGCGACGCATCCTGCGGGTCCCGCGTTTCGATACCGGTTAAATTAGTTGAATGAGTATTGCAGCTAACACTCGATATAGAACAAAAACCGCCGTCACGATACCTTATAAGCAGGATTTAAGAGGCCATCTTGGCGCAAGCACCCGTGCAAAACTCAGCGGCCGCCTTTAGCCGCTACATCGAATTCGACCGCGAGCGTTGGAAAGCTTTGCGCGCCTCCACGCCGCTGCTTCTCAGCGAAGAAGATCTCGCGTCCCTGCGCGGCATCAATGACCAGGTTTCGCTCGCCGAAGTGAGCGACATCTACGTTCCCCTCTCGCGTCTGCTGAATCTACACTTCGCCGCAGTGCAACATTTATATGAAGCTCGCCAGCAATTTTTAGGAAGCGCTCCGTTGCGCGTGCCTTACATCATTGGCATCGCCGGGAGCGTCGCCGTCGGCAAAAGTACCTTCGCTCGTGTGTTGCGTGCCTCGCTTGCGCGTTGGCCCGAACATCGCAAGGTCGATCTCATCACCACTGATGGCTTCCTCTATCCCAACGCGACGCTCGAAGCTCGCGGCTTGATGAAACGCAAAGGCTTTCCTGAAAGTTACGATCAGCGCCTGCTGCTGCAATTCTTGACAGATCTAAAAGCCGGTGCCCCGGCGGTTTGTGCCCCAGTTTATTCCCACCTGCACTACGACATCGTACCCGGTAGTGTCGCCCGCGTGGAGCAGCCCGATATTCTTATCCTCGAAGGTCTCAACGTCCTGCAATCGCCGGGCGACGGGTCGCGCATGTTTGTCTCCGACTTTTTCGATTTCTCCATATATATGGATGCCGATGATCAAACCATCGAAGTTTGGTACATCGAGCGATTTCTGCGCCTGCGTGAGACGGTTTTTCGCAACAAAGATTCCTATTTCCACCGCTATTCTCAGCTCAGCGAATCGGAAGCGGTCCAGACGGCGCGCCGCATTTGGGAAGAGATTAACCTGGCCAACCTGCGTGACAACATTGGCCCCACCAAGGAACGCGCCCAACTCATCCTCGAAAAAGGCGCCAACCACCGGGTTGAAAACATCCTCCTCCGCCGGCTGTAATCCCTAAAGCCTGCTCTATTTCCGCCGATGGTTCTCTTAGCGAGATCCACCCGTGTTCTTAGAGTCCTCCATCAGCAGCATTCGGCGTCGTGTCGCCATCGTCGGCACTATCCTCATCGTCTTGCCTATGCTCGTACTGGGTCTGGCCGGTTGGGCAGTCTTTCAACGCGTGGAACGCGTGGCCGCCGCAGCCGAGCTTCCCACACCCTCAATCCATGTAGATCTGGCTCAAATGGCTCAGAATCTAGTGGACCTTTGCCGCAAGTATCAGCAGGCCGGTGTGGAAGCGCTCAAAAATGGCCAACGTCTTCTTAAAGAGAAGGGTCCGATTCGCTTAAACAGCGCCCACATGTCTATTTGGCACGCAGTGAACGAATTGACCGGCGAGAAGAAGTCTTTTGAGATTCCCCTGATGTCCGCCGGTGAACTCAATTTCACCCAAGTCAACGATTTTGACCAGCCCGCGCCGGTCGTTGATGAAATTGAAAAATCTGCCGGCACATCTGCCACGGTTTTCCAGCGTCTTAACGAACGCGGCGACATGCTGCGCATCGCCAGCAGCGTCAAATCGTCAGCGGGCACGCGCGCTATCGCGACCTTTATCCCTGCCGATGCACGGCACGGTGAATCAGCCAAAATCCTGCAAAGCGTTTTGGACGGCAAGACTTACATCGGCAATGAAGTTCAGGGCAATGTCACCTTTTTGACCGCCTACCAGCCTCTGATCAATAGTTGGGGCAAGGTCGTCGGTATGTTGAACACGGCTCTTCCTGAAGAACAGATCAAAACGCAAGTCACGCGGCTGGTTGCCAGCAGCGCCAAGACCACCGGCAAGGCAGAGCTCTTCATACTGAAAGTGTCCGAAGATCCCTCTTCCCAAGGGAATCGTCAATGGAGCGAAACCGACGGCGCCGGCCAGCCGTATGTGCGCGATATACGCGCTCGTGCAACGCAACTGACCGCTGGACAACTCGGCGAATACAAATTTCAGAAAGCATCACGCGCCGGTGGAATCCCGCGCACAATAACCGCGCGGTTCGCTTATGTTCCAGAACTAGATTGGGTGGTAGGCTACTCCCGACCCGAGAACGATTTGCAAGCCAGTGTGCCCGCCGCGCAATTGTTGGTCTGGGCCGTATGGCTGTTATTCGGTGTGGGCGTGGCTGCCACGGGTTTGGCTGTACGTGTCTGGCTTGAATTTGTAGAAGACTTAGCCCCGAAATTGATCGGCTTGCTCAGCCAACTCCGCAAAGATGCTAAGCAACTGACTGCGCCTAGCGCTCCTCTGCCTCTGCCTGAAAAACAAACAACCTGGGCAGCTGAATTGAACGAAGCGATCGATCAAATCACATTCGCCACGAACCAATTAATGGTCACTGCCGCTTTGGAAGGCGCCGAATCCGTAGCCGCGTCTGCCGATGAAATTCGCGGGCTTGTCCAACGCTGCCGTATCGCCGCTCGCAAAGCGAGTCACGAGATCCAACCGCCGCATAGTCAGTTGCCAAAAGAGTCTGTCCCACCGCCGCCAGATGAAAACTCTATGTCCTTGATGAAACTCGCCGCCGGTATCGATCGCCGCCTCAAAGTTGCCGCAAGCGAAACAAGCTCAGAATCTTCCGCGGTTGGGACGAACTCACCCTCTACCTACTAGTGACCGAGTAACGGCTCTCGATATCTTTCACTTTTTGCAGCCGGCGCGCATGCCGTTCTTCGCCACTGAACTTCGCGCCGAGAAAGGCGTCCACCGCATCCTGCGCACCCATGATGCCGATAATCCGCGCTCCCAAAACGAGCACGTTCATATCGTCATGTTCCACGCCTTGATGCGCAGAATAGTGGTCGTGACAAAGCCCCGCGCGAATCCCTGGAAACTTATTCGCTGCGACCGAAACACCGACTCCGCTGCCGCACACTAAGATGCCGCGCTCGGCGGCCCCGCTCAAGATATCTTGTGCCACCAGTACCGCGTAATCCGGATAATCATCCGGCTTGCTCGGATCAAATGTGCCGACATCCTTCACTGTGTGTCCCAGCGATCGCACATAATCCGCCAGCTTGGCCTTCATTTCATAACCGGCGTGATCGGCGCCAATCGATAGTGTCATTCCCACTTACTTAGGGTAGCGCTACACTGCTGACAATAAAAACGACGGAGGAGTGTAAGAAACTGTCTCCTGGAGGGACTACCTGTTTCGAATGGCGTCATCGATTCAGTCGCGGTATGAAGATCTGCTTCAGCGGTATCTGCCGTCTTTGTGCCGTCTGGCTTGGTCTTACGCGCGCGACGGACGTGAAGTGGACGACTTGCTCCAGGAAATTGCCATGGCGCTGTGGACGGCGCTGCCGCGCTTTCGTGGCGATTCCAGCGAGCGAACCTGGCTCTATCGAGTTGCCCACAACACAGCTATCAGCTTTCGGGCCAACCGGCGGCGGCGCATCTCGCATGAACAGCCCGCCGTCGAGTGGAAGAGCAACAGCAATCCAGAGACGGACGCCATGGCTCATGAACAATCGCGGCAACTTTGGGTAGCGGTTCAGCAACTGCCGCTGAGCGATCGTCAGATCACGGTTTTATACCTGGAAGGAATGACCGCAGCCGAGATCGAAGCGGTGACTGGCCTCAGTTCAGGAAACGTGGCCACTCGCTTGACACGAATCCGCCAGCGCCTGGCTGCGCGCCTGCGTGGGGAAGAGGTGCACGGATGAAGTTTGATGAAAAGGAGCTTATGAAAATGTGGCAAGAAACTGTGTTGCCCGGCGACAACGGGCAGTTAGCACAGAAAATTATAGCGAGCATCGGGCAGTTCGACCGAACGATCTCTTGGCGTAACCTCCGTGAATATGCCGTGGGCGGGACTTTGATGGTCTACTTTCTATGGCAGGCGATTCACCCTACCGTACCCGGTTTTGCCGTCTTGCCAGTGGCGGGTCTGGTAGCTATGAGCTTTGTCATGATCTATCTGTGGCGCAGCCAGCGCAAGAACCCGCCTATAGATCCATCAGCGGATGCCGTTTCTTATCAAGCTGCTTTGCTCGCTCGTTACGATCGCCAGATCAAACTGCTCGGTACGGTTAAGTATTGGTATGTGTTGCCCATCTATTTATGGCTGCTGCTGAACCTCGCTTTCATTGCGTCATTGGGCTGGCGAATCATCTTCTTTCTACTTGTTAGCGTGTTTGCAGTTTTCGTTGCGTGGCTCAACGAAGGCTATGCCGTTCGCAAACTCCGCGCCAAACGTGCGGATGCGGAGGCGCTTTTCAACGCCTAAGAGCCAGAGCGCCGCATCACCAAACAAGCGTTCAGCCCACCGAACGCAAAGGTGTTGGAGATGGCGGTCTGTAAGGGAGCGGTCAGGGCCGCGGTATGAATCAGGCGAATGGGGCAAGCCGGGTCAACCGATGTTGTGTTCGCGGTGGGCGGCACAACTCCATGCTGCAAAGCAAGCAGCGTGACAACTGCCTCCACCGCACCGGCCGCGCCCAAGGTATGGCCGTGAAGAGATTTGGTCGAACTCACGGGCAGGGAATCAGCCTTCGCCCCAAACACCCGGCGGATGGCTTGGCTCTCCGTACTGTCATTGGCTGCCGTGCCTGTGCCGTGGGCATTGATATAGTCAATCGCTTCGGCCGTCACGCCAGCATCGCGCAGGGCCCAGTTCATCGCGTTCGCCGGCCCGTCTTCACAGGGCTGCGTTAAGTGGTGGGCATCGGAACTCATGCCAAAGCCCACGATTTCGCCAAGAATTTGTGCGCCTCGCGCTTGGGCGTGGTCCCAATTCTCCAACACCAGCATGCCAGCGCCTTCACCCAGTGACAGGCCGCGGCGGTCTGCCGCAAATGGCTTGCATGGTTCCGTCGATACCACTCGCATTGCTTCCCAAGCCCGCAGCAGACCCTCCGCGAACACCGCCTCGCTACCGCCCGCAATCGCGGCCGTGAGTTGACCATTCCGCACCATCCAAAATGCCTGGCCAATGGAATGGTTCGAAGAAGAACAAGCCGTCGACACCGTGTAGGACGGACCGTGAATGCCAAACTCGAGCGATATCCGGCTGGCCCCGGCATTGGCCATCGTGCGCGGAATGGTCAACGGCGCCACCCTCGGTTGCTTCTCGCGATAGAGCCGGATGTAGCCCTGCTCCTCGCTGAACTGCCCGCCAACACTGGTGCCCGTAATCACCCCGCAGCGGTCCGCCAAATCTCCGCTAAACGAGACGCCGCTTTGCGCTACCGCCTCGCGTGCCGCCACGGTCGCCATCAGCGCAAACCGCTCCAGCATGACCAGGTCTTTTTCGCTGAAATGGTCTTCGGCTCGAAAAGCTAGAGCTTCGGCGCCGTAGGCAAAACGATAGGGCGGTGTGCCCGGATCAGCCAATGGTCGTATGCGCGTCTCGCCCGTCTTAATGAGTGGCCAACACTCGGCGACATTGTTGCCCAGGGCGCAAACCAAACCAAGCCCGGTGACCGCGACCCGGTTCAAGCGCTCGGTTCCCTGTCTGCCGGCGGAGCTTCCGCCTTTTCTGCTTTTCGCTTCAACAATTCCGCCACGCCGTCCACCGTTTCGCGCACCGAACGCAAGTTCTGCGCGGACTCGTCTGGGATGTCAACGCCAAACTCGCTCTCGATCGCGAACACAATATTGATCCCGTCGAGCGAATCGATTTTGAGCTGTTCAAATGTGCTGTCAAGCGTAATCGATTCGGCGGGAATGCGTTGCGCTTTGGCTATGACCGCAATCACCCTGGAAGCAAGATCGGCGTCGGTTGGTTCCAGCATATTTGAACATCATGATAACTCGTTCGATAATGAAGGCAAGGCCTGCTGTTGCAAAACCCCTATTTTTCACTGCTGCGGACGGCGTGGCGCTATGCCCGAGCCGAGCGCAAGCGCTACGTATTGATCTACGCGATGTTCCTAGGCGCGAACTTCGTCTATTGCTCCTATCCGCTCTTGCTTGGGTGGTTCATCGACAAGATCCAGCGCCGCCAGGACCAAATCCCGCACTACGTCGTGATCTACGCCTGTTCCTACTTAGGAATGAAGTTATGCGAGTGGAGCATGCATGGCCCCGCACGCGTCATGGAGCGCCAGCTTGCCTTCAACCTGAGCCGCAATTTCCTGAATGAGCGCTACCATCAAGCGCTGCATCTGCCGGCCAAGTGGCACCAGGATCATCACAGCGGTTCCACCATCAATCGCATTCGCAAAGCGTACGAAGCGCTGCGCGGTTTCTTCGATGGTGGCTTTACTTCGGTTTATGCCATCTCCCGCTTAGTCGTTTCGTTGACTGCCATGTTGATCGTCGCGCCACTCTTTGGCGGTATCGCCGCAGCGATGGGTGCCCTAACCATTCTCTTCATCATGCGCTTCGATAAGCCCATCATTAAGACCCAGGAAGAAGTCAACGAAGCGGAACATGTCGTCTCGGCTACGCTGTTTGACAGCCTCTCGAACATCATGACCGTCGTTACTCTGCGACTCGAGCAGAGCATGGAAGACGGCTTGATCGCTAAGATTCATCGCCTGATGAATCCGTTCCGCCGCAACGCCGTGATCAACGAATGGAAATGGTTCGTGGCCGATACGCTGGTCGCCTGCATCTATTGCGTCATCGTCACTGGTTATGTTTTCCAGCACTGGGAACCGGGCAGGCTGTTCTATGTCGGCACGCTTGTCATGCTTCTCGGTTACGTAAACCAATTCACTAGCGTGTTCCACGATACCGCCGCCGAATATAACCGCATCGTGCAATACAACACGGATGTGCGTACCGCCGACGGCATCGAACAAGCATTCCGGCAGCACCACCGCGCCGATAAGAAGACCGATCTCCCCGCGTGCTGGCAGACGCTCGAGCTTACGAATCTCAACTTTTCACATCGCGAAGCGTACGATCAAGAACATGCGCCGCAAAGCTTGCATAATGTGAGCATCAAGCTCCGGCGCGGCCAGCGCGTTGCCTTCATTGGCGAAAGCGGCAGCGGCAAGAGTACGCTGCTCGCTTTATTGCGTGGTTTGTACGAACCCGAAGCAGGTTGCCAATTGCTCGTGGACGGCCAGGAGCGGAGCCTTGCTAGTCTGAACGAAACTGTGACTCTTTTTCCGCAAGATCCGGAAATCTTCGAAAACAGCATCGCCTACAACCTGACGCTTGATTTACCCTTCGAACCCAGCGCCATCGCCGAAGCTTGCGAAGCGAGCCATTTTGCGGAGGTCGTCAAGGAATTGCCGCGCGGTCTGGAATCGGGAATCCAGGAAAAAGGCGTCAATCTGTCGGGTGGGCAAAAGCAGCGGCTCGCCTTAGCGCGCGGCATTCTGGCCGCTCAGGAAAGCGACGTCGTATTACTCGACGAACCCACCAGCAGCGTCGATCCAAAAACGGAAGCGCTTATTTATCAGCGCCTGTTCCAGGCCTTCGCCGGCAAAGCAATGGTCTCCGCACTGCATCGCCTGCATCTATTGCACTCTTTCGATTACGTTTACGTCCTCGAACAAGGCCGCGTGATTGCCGAAGGGACACTGGCCGAATTGCGCCGCGAAAGTCCGCAGTTTCAGGAACTGTGGCGGCACCAGGAAAACCCAACGAGTCTCGCTCCTACTTAGCGCGGTGCATGCGGCCGCCACCGTGTTGCCAGCCGCCGCTGGCACGCCGACAAGCATTGCCATGTCTTTCCCAACGCGGCGAGACCCAGGTATCAACCAGATGTGGCCGATGCCTCCAAGTACCGCGTTGCCAAGCCCAGCTGCCGCAAGCGGCGCTGGTGGACCAACCGAAACACCCGCATAATAATGTCCACCGCATCCAGCGAACACCATCAATCCGAGAAAAATACCTAAGCGGGTTTGAGAGGCGAGTGAGCTTGCTGGTCACCTTGTTGAGAACACCGGTGGCTCTGTGTGCTGATCGTTCTGTGCTGGGAGCCAAACTCATTTACCAGTACCAAACGAAAAAAAGGGTGCTCATTTGGGGGATGTGCGGGCGGGGTGAAATGGGCGACCATTGCGGATACACGGCTGGCCTCGGATTCAGAGGGACGGTGCTGCCGAATTTCCCAGGAGGATTTAAGAAATGAATTGTTCCAGAGTATTTGCAGTGATCTGTGTCGTTGGACTTTCGACGGGCATGGCGGCAGCGGCAGAAAAGGGTATCGGAATCATCGTGGATGGGAGCCCCTATTCGACTCTCCCCTCATCGGTTACCAATCAAGTGCCGGGTTATCAGTTAGACAGTTTCAGCACCTACCAAGTGGCGCCGGGGTTCATTTATGGCGACCCAATGGGGAAGCATCTGATCGTAGAAGGTGTTTTCTATAGCTTAAGTTTTAAAGCGTCCGATACGAGCAGCAGTAGCAAATTTGATGGGACGACGGTAAGCGGTCAAAACGTGCGGGTGATGGGGGCGCGCGCGGGCTATCACTTTAATTTCATCAGCCGGCCGAATAAATTCAGCGTCGGTTTTGATGTGTTGGGTGGCGTCGGGCAACTGTCCGGCAGTGTCATCGGCAAAGTGCCGGGCGTGGGACTGGAGACGGCATCGTTAGCGAATTCGTGGAAGAGCGTCACTGGCTACAACATCTTTCCGCTGATACACGCTGGCCCCACTGTCACGTTTCCGGTGGCGAATACGGGCATCTTCGTTACGGTGGGAGCGGCTATCGATGTTCCTTCCGGCATCGCGATGACGAGCCGAATCACCTTTTCGCCGAGTAGCTGGAGGCATTAGATCTACAACGGCAGGGGGCGGCCTACAAGTAGCGCCGTTATTTTTGCCCTACGATGGATAAATGACCGCTGCCGATTTCCGCCGTATCGCACTGAGTCTGGACGGGGCTGAAGAAGGGTCGCATATGGGCGCTGTGGATTTCCGGGTGGGCGGCCACATCTTTGCCACCCTTGCTCACGTCGCCCAAGGCTACGGGAACTTGATGCTGACGCCGGAAACGCAAGCCGCTTTTGTGGAAGAACTGCCCGACGTATTTTTGCCGGTGGCTGGTGGCTGGGGAAGAAACGGGGCAACCCACATTATTCTGGCGAAGGCGAAAAAGGATGTGCTGGACGGTGCTTTACGCGCGGCTTGGAAGTTGCGGCTCGAAAAAAATCAAAAAGCGGCACGAAAAAAGACAGCTAAATAAAAATTGCCGGACGCATTGGCGGGCGCGCCCGGCAAACATGCACAACTACATCACACACATGGCGGCCAGGAGGATCCGCCATAAGCAACGCGCAGGGGAGTGCGCGGGAGGCAGTTCAACCAAGAAGTCCACCGTGTCCCAGGCAAGCAATTTCCCAGCCGGAGATACGGTACTTCGCCATCATTGGAGGTAAAACCAAGTCCAGGATATTCGGCTTGGCAGAGCGGAAACAACAGGGGGCTGAGACGATCGGCACATCGTCTTTGTAGCTGAGAAGCATCAAATTGCCGGGTTCAACGGGAGCCAGAAAACGTTCGACGTGCGCGCCTAACCGCACCATGGCACGGCCGATGACGTCTTCTGGTCCCGCGGGGGCGGTGGTTGACGCAATCAGGATAGCTGCAGGCTTGGTACGCAAAAGATGCTGCAGCGCACGCGTTACCTGTTCTTCGTCTTCCACCGCCGAAAGTGCGTAGCGGAGATTGCCGCCGAAACGCTCGACGCGCGTACGCACGATATTTTCAAACAATGCGCGAGCTCGGTCGCCATGGACCGGGTCTGTGTAAAGAACGCCGACGCCTGGATCACGAATCGGTCTAGCTTGTAGAATGGCGCCGCGCTCTCCGAGAATTCCCAAAACAGTTTCTAATTGCGCCTGAGATACCGCGAATGGCGAGCTCTTAATCGTGGCAATCCGTTCTCCATTTCGTACAAAACGATAATTGTTAACTGTCGCAATTACTACACTGCTAGTGCAGTTAATCTGTTTAAGGAGTTCATCATCTATAAGGATGCAGGAATCAGCAGTGGCGATTAAGTTGGCACGTCCACCCGCAGCCAACCGAATTTCCACGGAGCCACAGCACATGACTTCAGCAACAGCCATGACTGCCTCATCCTCACCTATCTCTCCATCTTCTAGTTCAGTCACCCATACTTGCTGCATTCCCTCTGTTTCCAGCAAGCGGATATCTTCGTCGCTCAATACATGGCCTTTGGCCAATAGTTTGCGTCCGCCGGGACGAAAAATGGTGCAGCATAGAATCCGGCCAGCGGAGCTTTGCACGTCAACTGTTAGGGCTCGCATTTTGTTTGATCTTTTCCCCCAGTGAAGGGTCAGCCAAGTACTAAAACGGCTGTGGTACTGAGTATATGGTACTTTTTTAAAAAAGGCTAGTAGGAAATGTGTTAAATCAGAAAAATTTACCAAACTTCCCTACAAAAACTGCCGATAAGGGAAAAATTCTCTAAACTAGATGACGAAAATAAGACGAAACTATTCCCGATTATTAACTTGGTTTGTAAGTTCTAGTACTGAAAAAGGGGAGCGCACTTGAAACGCTTTTTAGGGGTTTTCGGGGCAGATTTTCACGCGGCGAACTGGGTTCTACGCGGCGGCACAAATGCGCGTTCCTAGCGCTGCGCCTGCCATGAGTTGCGCGCAAATATCCGCTTGTTGACCGGGCGCAATTACAACTTCGGCTAAGCCGCCTTCGATGGCCCAGACCGCCGATTCCAATTTGGCTTGCATGCCACCACGGGCAACGCCGCTTTGAATCAATTGCGTAACGTCTCGTGGGGTGAGATGCGGCTCAACGGCGCCTGCTGCGTTTTTCACACCCGGCACATCGGTGAGGAAAAGCAATTTGTGTGCGCCCCATCCGACGGCGCATGACACCGCCATTTGATCGGCATTCACGTTGTAAATATAGCCCTGCGCATCGGCTGCAATACAAGCGACAGTGGGAACATAACCGCCGCCCACTAATAAGTTCAGCAATGTGCCATCGGTTTTTTGCGGCTTACCGACAAACTGCAGCTCTGCATTGACGGGCAAGGCAGTGGTGAGTAACCCATCCACGCCTGATAACCCTACGGCCAATTGGCCCGCGGCACACAGAGCCGCTACCAGTTGTTTATTGATACTTCCCGCAATTACTTTTGTCACCGCGTCGATGACGGCTTCATCGGAAACACGCAACCCGCCGACGAAGCGGCTGCTCACGCCACGCTCTTCTAGAAACCGGGTGACCTGCTTGCCACCGCCGTGCACTACGACAAGCTCACACTGTTTCGCGACTTGCGCCAATTGCTGTGCCAGATCTTTTCGTTTAGCGTCTTCATCGAGCAAGGTTCCGCCCAGCTTGATCAGAACTTTCACAACAAACCTTCTGTCTCTTCGTAGCCCAGCACCAAATTCATGTTCTGCATGGCTTGACCGGCCGCGCCTTTAATCAAGTTGTCAATGGCCGCCACAATGGTGACTCGCTGGCTGGCCACGTCAAAAACGAACCCAATATCGCAAAAATTAGTGTGCTGCACAGCGCGCAAATCCGGAAACTTGCCCGGCGCGTAGAGGCGGACGAACGGCTCATTTGCATAAGCTTCCTCATAGAGCGCGAGCAGATCCACTGCTTTTTCAATGCGTTCAGTGCGTAGATAGATGGTCTCCAGAATGCCGCGTTCAATGGGTAGCAGCTGCGCGGTGAAGGTAAATTCGCGCTCGCCTATGCCGGAATTCTGCAAGACCTCCGGCACATGCCGGTGTTCCAGAAAACCGTAGGCGCTGAAATTTTCGGTCACTTCACAAAAACTGGTTTTCAAGGACGGCTTCCGGCCGGCTCCGCTGACCCCCGATTTGGCGTCGCACACGATACCGCGCGCTCGATCGACCGCCTGCGCGTTTACCAGTGGCCGAATGGCTAAATTGGCCGCCGTCGGATAACAACCGGGGTTTGAGACCAGCCGCGCCCCGCGAATTTTGTCGCGATAAAATTCCGGCAAGCCATAGCGAGCCTCCGCCAGCAGAGACGGTGCCGTATGGCGCTCCTTGTACCAGCGCGAGTACGTCTCCGCATCGCGTAGGCGGAAAGCACCGCTCAAGTCAATGACCTTTATCCCGGCTTCCAAAATGGCGGGCGTCAATTCGAGCGATACTTCGGGCGGCGTAGCCAGAAACACTAGATCGAGAGCCTCTTGTTTGATGGCGTCGGGCGTGGCGGCGATGGTTTGCGGGGGCTTATGCCCTAACGGCACTGGGCGCTGTTCGGAATCGGAGCGGTGCTCCAGGAGAAACACATCGATAGAGGTGCGCCGAGTAAGAAGACGAACCAGTTCGACGCCGCTGTAGCCCCTGAAACCGACGACACCCACGCGGTGCCGGATTGAATTATTATTCACGACTATGAATAATTATACTATAGCTGTTCGGACGCCGAACGCGCCGCCAAATCCCCCAAAATCGGCAAATGGACTTGCTCATTGTGGGCGGCTTTCACCAACAGAAAAATCCAACAAATGGAGATCAGCGTCTCAAAAACGCTGCCTAGAGCCCGGTGAAACGGACCCGCCGAGGAAACGATCAGGTAAGCCACAAACAGATAGACGGATTGAAACCCATCGAACCGGACGCGCTGGTTGTGGCGGAATTTTTGCGAAGCGAGGAAAATGATGGACGGAATGATGCCAAACACCGGGATGTAGCATAGGATAGACGCGTTGCGCTCGCTGATGCTATCCAGGAAATCGTGGCTCGCCGGGGTTGGTACGGCGGAGGTGGGGGCTTTGGCGCGAGGTTGGGCTTTGCCGCATTGGGCGCAGTACGCCGCGGTGTCTTCCACGCGCGTTCCGCATTGTGTACAAAAAGGCATAACCGTCATTCTCGTTATAACAAGATGACGATGGCCGGGACGGAAGAGTTCGCGAAAATACGAGCCCCAAGACTGGTTAGGCTCTATTCAGCCTTCAGAACTTCCAGCGGGTCGACTCGCGCGGCGCGGCGCGCCGGAACGTAGCTGGCGAGCAGGGCGGCTATTCCTAAAATCGCAATGACGACCGCATATGTGAAAGGATCAAGGGGGCTAATGCCGAAGAGCAACGAACTCATCAAGCGGGTGAGCGCCGTGGCTGTGATAACGCCAAGGGCAACGCCGATGCCTACGAGCACCAAGCCGGAGACCACAAACATTTTTTGAAGCTGGCCTTGTTGAGCGCCCAGCGCCAGACGAATGCCGATTTCGCGCCTGCGTTGTGCCACCGCGTACGAGATCACTCCATAGATGCCGACCACGCCTAGCACCAGCGCCATGCTGCCCGCGATGCCCAGAATCAACATCGTAAAAGAAGTGCGTGCGAGGGATTGATCGTAAATGTCTTGCATGGTCTGGACGGAAGCAACGGGCAGATTCGCATCCGCCGACCAAACCGCTTGCTGCACATCATTGACGAAACTGGCGCTGCCGGCACGCGGGCTGCGGACGACATAGGTGATACTGCGAATAGTAAAATCGACCAAGAATGTGGGCCAGTAGACCATGGCTGGAGCCGCCTCATCGACGCCGTTTTCCGGCACATTCTGCACAACACCCACGACCTCATGCCAAGGCATGCTGCCCCCTCGTCGAATGTGTTTGCCGGTGGCCGCGGCCGCAGAGCCCCACAACTCGCGCGCGAGATTTTCCGAAACGAGCACGACCGGCACATGGCCGTACAACTCATTCCAGGTTAGATCTCTACCCGCAACGATTTGCGTTCCGGCGGCGTGGAAATAACCGGGAGCAACGAATTTGTAAAAGCGTAGCGGTAGTACCTCTCCTTGATTCGGTTTGTCTTGCGCGTGGATCATGTCCCAATCGGTGGTAATTCCATCCATGGGCACTTGACTGGCGAACCCTACCGACGACACGCCAGGGATGGCTGCCAGCTTATCGGCAATCTCGTTTTGCATCCGCGCCACGCGCTCAGGTTCAGCAATGAGCGAAGCGGGAATGGAGATGCGCATGGTTTGCAGTTGTGAACCAGCGGAAAAGCCCGGGGCGACGTTTCGCAACGCCTCAAACGTGCGGATCATTAAACCGGCGCACACTAATAGAATCAGCGCCATGGCTACTTGCGCGACCACCAAAATATTCCGTGCGCGGTGGCGTTCGCGGCTGGCACTGGCGGTGCGGCCCATGCTGCGCAGAGCCGTTAGTATTTGGGGCCCGGCGTATTTGAGAGCCGGGATCAAACCGAAGAGGAGGCTTGACAGCACCGCTACAAAAGCGGTGAAAGCAAGCGAGCGTTCGTCGAGCGAAATTTCGCCGAGGCGCGGCAGATTAGCAGGGCCGATCGCTAACAGAAGCCTGAGCCCTCCATAAGCAATAGCTAGGCCGAGGATGCTTCCGATGGCAACCAGCAACAAGCTTTCCACCCAGAGTCCGCCGAGGATGCGCAGCCAACTGGCGCCGATCGCGGCGCGCACAGCTAACTCCTGCTGGCGCGCTTCCGTTTTCACGAGCAACAGATTCGTAACGTTTGCGCAAGCGATCAGCATGACTAAGCCGATGGTTCCCATGACCACCCACAACACGTCTCCTATGTTGCCCACCACCTCGTCTTTTAAAGGCCGCACGGCTGGCGTGATTTTCCAGACTTCATAGAAGTGCGGATTCGAACCGGGGCCATTCGTCCAAGAGTCCATCCAAATCGGCAGCATTCTCGCCATATCCGCGTTGACTTGGGCAAGCGTTACGCCAGCTTTAAGGCGGGCAATGCCGTGATAGCCAAAGCCGGCGAGAATCATCTTGCCGCGGTCGAAACTGAGTGGCGCGAGCAAATCGAAATCGGTGTTCTGTATGCGGAAGCCTGGCGGCATGACGCCGACGATTTGCCGTGCAACGGAATCTACATGAATAATGCGGCCGATGGCGGCGCGGTCGCCTGCGAGGCGATGCTGCCAGTAGCCAAAGCTGAGGATGACGGTTTTCGGAGCCTGCGGAATCTGATCGGCGGCTGTGAACCAACGGCCCACGGCGGGCGAGACGGCCAGCGCCTGAAGAACGCCGTCGCTGACGCCCACTGCACGGACTTGTTCTGGTTCGGCTAGGCCAGAGACGTTGGCGACGCCGTTCGCCCATATCCCCATGGATTGAAACACGCGGTTTTGCTCGGCGTAGGTGAAATACATGGATGGCGACAGCTTCAGACCATCGGAAACGTTCGCCAGGCCGGCCGCTCCGGGTGCGAGTTGGCGAAGAGCGATGAGTTGATCGGGTTGCGGATAGTGCAGCGGCTCGAACAGTACGCTGTTTACCACGCTGAAGACCGCCGTGTTCGCGCCAATGCCGATAGCCAGTGTGAGCAAGGCAGCGGCGGTGAACATAGGAGCGCGGCGCAGCATGCGCAGGCCGTAGCGCAGATCATGAACGAACGTCTCAACGAAAGTAACGGTGTTCATTTTGTAGATCTCCTCGCGGGCCAGCGTGGGGTTACCAAATTTTCGACGGGCGGCCATGAGCGCCTCTTCATATGACTTGCCGCGCGCGACATTTTCGTCGGTCTCAATCTGCACATAGGATTCCATCTCCGCGAGCCGGTCGCGATCCCAATGGGCTCTTTGAAAAAAGCGTTTCCAATCCATAGAAATTTACTCGGTGGCGGGTTTCATGATGCGGCCAATGGCGCGGACCATTTGGTCCCAACGCGTGGCGTGAACTGTTAACTGTTTTCGACCCACGGGCGTGAGGCGGTAATACTTGGCCTTGCGATTGTTGTCGGACGTTCCCCAAAATGAGGCGATCCAACCGCGGCCTTCGAGCCGGTGCAGGGCCGGATAGAGCGATCCATGCTCGACTTGCAGCACCTCTTCGGACCCGCGCTCAATGGCATGCGCAATCGTGTGGCCGTGCGCCGGTCCGAGCAAAAGCGTTTGCAAGACCAACATATCTAGCGTTCCTTGCAGCATTTCGCTTTGGAGAGGAGATTCGCGCTTCGGCATATCTTCCGATTTATAACACACCACTCGATGGTCTTCTGGAAAAAACGTCGCCTTTTGTTGGGTATTTGTGCTAGTAGATTTGCCGGATCGAAAGATCATCTATAGAGCGAGCGTGCCCTACAGCAGAAATTCTGAACTTCCTGCAAACGGATCGCGTTTCCTACTGGGACCAGACCGTATTTCCCAAAAAGGAGTCTCTACTAATGACGAAGACATTTTGCTTTATGTTCACGCTGGCGGTTGTTCCGCTGGTGACATTCGCGCAAACCCCGGCGACGACGACGCCACCTGCAAACCCCATTTCTGCTAGTGAGAAAGGGGTGTACGGCTTTATGAGCACCTCGGTGATTGCCGCCGCCGAGAAAATGCCCGAAGCCAACTATTCCTTCAAAGCAACACCAGACGTCCGGAGTTTCGGCCAGATTGTGGGCCATGTGGCAGATGCCCAATATTTCTTTTGCTCGACGGCTGCAGGCGAAGCCGATCCAGTAAGCGGGATTGAAAAGGGCAAGACCACGAAGGCCGAGCTGGTGGCTGCGCTGAAAGACGCCGTGGCTTATTGCAATAAGACGCTGGCCGGCATGACCGATGCAGAAGGCGGAAAGATTGTGAAATTTGAGGGCTTCAACATGGCAAAGTTGACCGTGCTTTCCACCAACACCGCACATATGTATGAGCACTACGGAAATATAGTGACTTACATGCGGCTCAAAGGGTTGGTTCCGCCCACCAGCGAGAAAAGTGCAGGACAGTGAAACTAACTTAAGCGCTGACTCCGTCCAAAAAAAGAGCGCGCCGTTGGTGACCGCGACGCGCTCTGCATACTTCTTAACTGTTGCTTTCTAGTTCCCCGACGGCACTACTTGAATCACAGCCATCATGCCGCCATCTTCATGCTCAAGAATGTGGCAGTGATAGACGAATCGGCCCGCGATGGCGAAGGGAATCTCCACCGTAATCGGCGTTGCTGTACAGAGGCCCGCGCGCCAATCGGCAATCGGGTTGCTGAGATCGTCTGGCGGGTTGACGCCGCAAGTACCGTTGGAGTGAGGCAGCGGAATGTTGTCGTACTCGATGCCTTTGCCAATGGGAGAACTGGTGTTGATCGTCCCCATCAATTCATCGTGCGTAAGAACGCGGAACTTTGTCTGGTGAATGTGGAAATTGTGATCTTCCGTAGCCACGTTGACAAGCTGCCAGCGTTCATAGACGGGCGTGTTGCCAGGGCCAAGCGGCAGGCACACGCTATCGTTCATCGGATTAAAGGGAATCAAATCCGTGGCTGGTGCTCCAACCACATTACCGTTGGCGTCGATCTCTTCATAGGCCAAACCAAACGCGTCAAGATCTGTGGTAGGTACACCGTAGAACACGCGTCGCATATGGCCGGCCGGCAGCGCTTTGCAATTGGGGACGGTAGCCGCGGCCTTATTAGCAGCTAGTAACTGCGAAGCAATAACAGCCGGCTTACTAATGCTAGTGGCCTCGCCGCCCAGATCGAGCAGCCCGGGCGTATTCAACTGGAGCGGGCTCAAAAAATGGACCTGCGCCAGATTTACGGCCGGCCAGGTGTCGCCGCTCGGGCCAGTGTTATAGCCCGCCGTGCGCAAAATGGCGGAAGCACCCATCGGAGCGGAAGCCACTTGGTCTCTTGTATTGCGATAGCTCACCCATACCTCGACACGGGAACTGGGCATCAGCAAAAGGGTTCGCGTACAAAGGCCGCCCTGGCTTGACGTGGCCAACGGGCCGACGGCTGCCGGGCAAGCTTCCGGTTTGAACTTGGCTCCGCCCATTTGCGCCATCTGCGTTAGCGACGTGGCAGTGCTGGGGCTGATGCTCACACCGTCCGCCGAGATCACCTGCATGATCATGTTGCGATTTTGCGCGGGGTTAAAAAGATTTAGGTTATAAGTGGCGCTGCCGGACGCATTGGTGATGCGCCAGATTTCACCGGCCATCGATGTCATCGGCATGCTCGGGTACACTTGGCCGTTCAGAGTGAAGAACCAATTACCGTTCTCATAGTTGGGGCCGCCGTCCGGTGTCGTGTCTTGGCCCATGGCTTTGCCCTGCCGCGAATCGTCGCTATCGCCGTCAGGAGCGCTAAAGTCCGGATCTTCCTGCGTTTGCAGCATTCCGCCAGGTAGAACTTGCGTGTCTTTCAAGATGATGTGGCGCACGCCGACGCTGGGCAGCAGCACCGAGCAGAGTAAATTTTTGCAGACATAATCACTCACGTGACCAACTGTGATGATGCCGGCCAGGCCAGCGCTAATCTGATTGAGAGCCAAGCCATGTGCGTGCGGATGAAACCAAAACAGCCCTGACGGATGATTCTTCGGAATCTGAATGGTGTAGTCCGTGTAGTCGTAGCGAACCGTCGCATGCAAATGGGGGCTAATCACCGGCTTGCCGTTCGCAGAATTAAAAGTCAAAACGAAGATATTGTCGCCATACGTTGGATCCGTGGCGCTAGCGTCATGCGGCGAAACCAGCATGCCGTGCGTGTGTATATTGATCGGGTTCAGCGTCAGGAATTCTTCGCCCGCTTCCGATGCGTGATCGCTATCCAAAGCCAGCGGAAGTTCATTTACGAGGCGCACTTTCAGAAGATCGCCCCGCTCCAACTGTAAGCGCGTCCCGCCGTAGTAGTTTGGCGAACCCGCGGCGGCCGGACACATGTTGCTGTTGTCGGAAGGGCGTGGACAGATTTGAAAAACCCAGCCAGTGGGCTTGCCGGGTATGGTGGCGATGGGCGCTGGTTTGGCGATCATCAGAATGTCGAGAACGCCGTTGTTGCTGGTGAGCGTAATCGGTTCATTGAGATTGTTGGCGGTGGCGGCACTTAAAACGGACGCGCACAGAAAGGCCAGCGAGCGGACAGGGAACGAGGGCAATGTATTTCTCCGAAAGATAGTGTTGTTCCGCGGACCGGCGTTTCGGCCCCCGGATTTATCTTGCCTTTATCTTATCGGGTGAGTATCGATTATGCTATAGGCCATTCGACTTATTTCGTTGGCAGGGTGTCTCGGCCTTAGACTGGGTCGTGATACGTTAGCGCAGCCTTAAGACATTCAGATCACTTTTTAATATTTGTTCAGTCTTAACCATCAAATTCGCCGGTGAGCCCGGCGCGGACAAGAATCTGCCGGTGAGCGCGTCCGCTTTGCCGGACGCCAAATAGACAATCAATTCCTCGCCGGGCCTGGTTGAATCGTCGCGCCCTTCGTCAAAGATTTTCTTGAACCAGGGCAACCAGCGCTTGCCCGCTTCCGATTGCATCAAGTCTTCGGCCATGGCGGTTTTGACGGTGCCGGGCTGGATCGAAAAAGCGTAGACACCATGTCTGCGCAGTTCCCACGCCAAGACTTCCGTAAAACGAATCAGTGCCGCTTTGGCCGTCACGTACGCCGACATATAACCCACGCCTAGGGTGCCAGCCGTGCTAGCCACGTTAATGATGCGCCCGCAGCCGCGCTCGGCCATGCCTTTGGCAACGGCGTGACAAACCAGCATAGGCCCTTTGAGGTTGATCTCAATGTTGCGCCACCACTCTTGCGTATCGGTTTCCCAAGTGGGGCCAAACGGTGGTGAGATACCGGCGCCGTTGACTAATAGATCAATCGGACCCAGTCTCTCTTCAGTTGTGGCCACCAGGTGGCGAACGGCGCTCTCGTCTGTGACATCCGTAGGAACGCCAAGCGCCTGGACGCCCAAGCCTTTGAGGACTTCCACGGTTGCATTTAACTCGTCTGCATTGCGCGAGGCCACGGCTACGCTCATGCCGTTTCTCGCGAGCGCGATGGCAAACGCGCGCCCTAATCCTCTACCCCCACCTGTCACTAAAGCCACTTGATTCATAAGCTAATCAAGAGTGTATGTTACTGGCCCACCGCCACGCCAGATCTAATTCTAGTAAGGATTGCGCTTCCTCTCCTCTTCCCGTTTCTCACGATCCTTCTCCGCTTGTGACTTCCCGCCCTTGAAATACAAATGGACCGTCACCGTGTGCGACACCTCATCCTTCGTATAGTCCGAACTGGTATCCGCCAAGTGATCGAACAGTCCCTGCTCATTCACTTTCTTCAAAAAGAAATCCGGATAGTCAGGATTGAACGGATGTCCAGCCTTCTCGCCCCACAGCTTTTCAATCACCGGTTCAGACGTGGCATCCAGCCCTTTGATATCCAGCTTGCCGAAGTTATAAACCTCACCCGCCGCCACATGATAGATGACATTCACCGTTTTCTTCGAGTCATCCGTCACTAACTCGTTCGTGATATTCGCGTCCAACAGTCCGCGCCGCTTCATCTTCTGAATCAAGTCCAGCCGGAAATTATCCATCTGCTCGGAATTGAAGGTCTGGCCGGGCTTAAAGTTGATCGACGAGCGGACTTCGTCCTCCTCCAAACCCTTCCCCAAGAAACGCACGTTTCCGAACTTAAAGAGCGGACCATCATGAATGGTCACCTTCACAATTACGCCCGAGTTCACCTTCGATGGCTCCACTTCCACCTTGGGAAAGCTCACAGCGGCATAACCCTTGGCCGCATACACGGGCCGAATCGCTCCGTCCAGAATCATTTTCAGGCGCATTTCGGAGAGCGGTACGCCAATAGCCACTTCATTCACCGCGCGTAAAATGCTGCCCGTGTCTACTGCTTCGTTGCCGGTCACCTCTACTTGCGAAATTGTCGGCGCGGCAATATTAGGCGTGAACAGAACGGTCAGCTCACTGGGGTCGTCGTTTGAAACGACAACGCGCACTTTGGTGTTCGGCGTTGTCTGGTTGACAAACGCTTCAACCGCCGCGCGATAGCGCTGCAGAGATTTGTCGGTGCCGGGAATGCGGTCGGCATAGAGGTCCACATGGTCCTTTAGGTAGCTGCGAATGGCATCAGGATCACCCAACCGTTCGAAGCGCATGGGGAACGTCTGCTTGTTTTCCGCCACGACAAACGTTACGTCGTATTCCGGCGGCACTGTTGGCGTGGTTTTGTATTGAAACGCGACGCTGTTGAACAGTTCAGAATCCTGCAGCTTTTGGCGGGCCTGTTCAATTTGCGTGGCGCTCACCTTTTGGCCGATCTTCAGACCGCTGCTGGCGATAATCGCTTCTTCTGAATAGGCCGAATTACCGGTTACATGAAGCGCTTTGAGTGGACCGGGCGGTGGCTCCCGTTTCTTAGGCGTGGGGGACTGGGCAAAAAGTGTGGCAGTACAGAAGAGCGCCAGGCAGGCAAGAATGCGCATAGACCTATCACAATGATACGTTCGCCAAAGTCCGT
>Ga0302319_10006644_pt1 | contig 22901 bp, 20 predicted proteins | sample Bog_T0_2_FD_203319 | JGI IMG/M metagenome (GOLD analysis project Ga0302319, IMG submission 203319) | Peat permafrost microbial communities from Stordalen Mire near Abisko, Sweden - Bog_T0_2 | ecosystem: Environmental > Terrestrial > Soil > Wetlands > Peat | place: Sweden: Abisko, Stordalen Mire...
CGGCGGCTCACCTCCGTGGCAAAACAGCCCGCGAGCTTTTGCGCCAAGATGGACGCCAATCTTCGGAGCAACAGCAAAACCCGCCGATTGAGCGGGCCTCAGGGTATCTAAGCTGGTAGCGCTACCGGGAATCGAACCCGGGTTTTAAGATTGAGAATCTCACGTCCTAACCCCTAGACGATAGCGCCACACACTTGCGGGGGGAAGCCGTTCAAGGCCACTCCTCTACATTAACAAAAACTCGGGTAGATGCCAAAGACGATTCGAGGCCTCGACGCAGCCGGCTCAGATGCCCAGCTTCCGAACCTCGTCGTTGTAATACTTGCGGTAGAGGATCTCCCACTCCTGAGAACCTTCCATGATGATTTTGCGCTGGTTGGCAATTTTGAGGCGCGCCGCGGTGTCGATCCCGGCCTCCTGGGTGAGCAGGGTGGTGAGCGCCTTGCGCGCTTCTTGGCGGATGGTGTTGCGATCTTCGAGGAAGCCGACCTCGTCGATCTCGGCGAGCGTGTCGGCCACGGTGTGAGCCAGCTTGTTGAGCTTGTCGGGGCTGATTCTCATAGCACCGCCTTGTACTTCTTCGCCAGCTCGGTCTTCACCTTCTTGAACATCTCGGCATATTGCGCGCCGGACTTGCGCATCTCCTCGGAATACGCGTCCAGAATCACGCGCACCTCGTCGTTGATGCGGTCCTCGAGGGAAAGTTCCTCAATCAGGCCTTCGGTCACGCGCGCTTCCGCCACCTTCAAGTCACTGGTGGTTATCATCTTGGCGTCGATGAGGTGCTTGACCGTGCGGCGGGCTAGATACCCGATGTAATCGCGGGAAAAGATCATGGGCTAAACGTCAGGATACCGCATCGGCCTACCCCCTGTACACCGGCGCCTCGCAAGTGTGCGATCTCTCAGGCGAACCCGACTCACCGGCGGTCGCCTAGGGCGGCCTCGGACTCCTCAAACGTAATCTCGAGCTTGCGAGGATTCGCCAGAGGTGTCGAAGAATCCCATTCGGCCTTGGCTTGGAACGAAGCTCTGGCAGCGGTTTTCCTCAAACCCCCACAGGGAACGGCTTGGGGCTCGATTCATCGGTGTTGGCGGCCGTGCCGGTGCGCCAGCGCTCAAAGCGGCCTTGCAGCAGGCTCATCAGCCCCGTATACCAGTAGCCGATGACAAACAGGATCAAGAACGGAGCGGTGAAGTAATTGTGGTTCGAGAACGTATAGAGAATCGCTCCAAGGAAATAGAAGCCCAGGAGAATCTCTATCCATGGGGCCAGCACCAGGCGCTTGCGGTACTTGGCAGCCTGGGACTTCTCGCCCTTCTTGGCCACCCGGTACTTGGGCGTCCGCACAAAAGCGCTCTTGATGCCGAACAGAGCCTCCATCACCGCCTTGGTATTGGTGACCGTCAGGCCGATACCCAGAGCCATCAAGAAGGGCAGATAGAAGAAGGTCTTCCACCAGGTCTTGGGGAAGAGTTCCCGCTGGCTCATCACGTAAAAGACTGCAATGGAGAAGGTAGACGCGGTGAACAGCGGCACGTCGATCAGCAGCATCTGAAACCAGCCTTGATAAAAGCGGCAGATCATGGCAGGCAAAAGCGCCGCGGACATGACAATCATGAGCGGATAGCTGAGGTTGGCGGTGAGGTGGTATACGGCCTCGACCTTGATGCGGCGCGGCACGTTTGACTTGAACATCATCGGCAAAACCTTGATGCTGGTCTGGATGAGGCCCTTGGCCCACCGCGCCTGCTGCGTCTTGAATGCGGTCATCTCGATGGGCAGTTCCGAGGGGCACTCGACCTCGGGCAGGTATTTGAACTTCCAGCCGGCAAGCTGCGAGCGGTAGCTGAGGTCGGTGTCTTCGGTGAGCGTGTCATGCTGCCAGCCGCCGCCATCGACAATGGCCTGGATGCGCCACATGCCGGCAGTGCCGTTGAAATTGAAGTAGTCGCCGCTGCGGACCCGCGCGCCGTGCTCCAGCACAAAGTGACCGTCAAGAAGGATTGCCTCAATCTGGGTCAACATGCTGTAGTCCCGGTTCATGTGCGTCCAGCGGGTCTGCACCATGCCGATCTCGGGCTCGGCAAAGTGGTGGATCACCTTCATCAGCCAGTCGGGCGGGGGCACAAAGTCGGCATCGAAGATGGCCACGTACTCGCCCTTGGCTACCTTAAGGCCCGCATCGAGCGCCCCCGCCTTGTATCCATGACGGTTGGTCCGATGGATATATGCGATGGGGTGGCCCAGCGCCGCATAGCGCCCCACAATGTCGGCGGCCACTTGCTGCGTTTCGTCTGTCGAGTCGTCCAGAACCTGGATGTCCAGCTTCTCGCGCGGGTAATCCATCGCGCACACCGCTTCAATCAGCCGGTCGATGACAAACTGCTCGTTGAAGATGGGCAGTTGCACGGTCACCATAGGAAGTTCTTCAAAATGCCGGGGCGGATCGGGACGGTAGTTCTTGCGGTACCTGAAGTAGAGGTAGCACATGGTGTACCGGTGGACACCATAGAGCGCCAGCACGATCATCACCGCGAAGTATGGCAACAGCACCGCGGCGTCAAAGAAGTTCCAGTGGTAGAGCCCCTTGAAAGTCTGGTCGGTGGTCTGCATCGCCTTCCAGTAGTGGCGCAGTCCGGTCTGCGGCGCATACAAAAAGTGCGCGGCCACCCGCGACGGCAGTCCGGCAAGCCGGATTTGCGACAGGCATGAAGCGGGATTCAGACGGATCAAAAGCGCGGCAAACAGGGTGAGCCTCCACGGGACGGATACCGGCAATTGTAGTCGATGGGGGTGCGTGGAGACGGCCCGGAACCACCGACATCGCAAAACGGAAATCGACTGCCCAAAGAACTGAAGGGTGCGAGCGTTTGCCCGCACCCTTCATAAAAACCAGGTTGAATCTGCTTGATTTGCCTTCTTGAACGATCCCCAACTTCTCAAGAGTTCCAATCGAAGGTTTTCCCGCCGTGAGGTTATTGACTTGCCGCAGGCGAAGCCTTGTTGTACTCGTAGATGCCAACCCCAGCACCGACACCGGCGGCAACAACCACACCGCTGATCAGGAAGATGGCACCCTTCGACCTGCCTGCGCCGTTGATTGCGATCGACTTGACCGAGACGACAGGGGAAACCGAGGTGGCGTTCACCGTCGGCGTTCCATTCGACTCCAGCGTGCCCGAAATTACCACCTTTGCGCCAACATACTTCTTGAAATCCTTGCCCACGACCTCATACTTCACATCGGTGCTACTGGTGAAGTAGTAATGCCCATCCTCGAAGCTAATCAGACCTACACCCGAAAAAGAAGTGGGCCCTCCGCCAGCCTGCGCTGGGTCTGAGGCTGTCTGAATAGCGAAGGAGACTGGCACTCCAGGGCGCACATTGGCAATCATCACGCCGTCAGGGTTTGTAACCCCGAAACTGCCATTCAGCGCTGCCACTTCCACGGTGTTTCCCGTCTTCATGGAAACCACACCGCGCGAATTCGGCTCTTTCGGAGTCACGCGAAGGCCATTCGCTTCGACCTGAAACGAATTCGAAGCCTCCAGCTCACTTGCTCCTTGCTGGAGTACAAGGCGGTCAAAGTATAAAGTGCCGCGCGAACTTGTCGACATGGTGATTTCGGTGCCTTTGCCCAGGCGCAAATCCGCAGTCGCCTGGCCAGTTTCAACGACCGAACCATCGAAGAGCGTGGCGTTGCCCTTGACCATATAGCTGTCTATGCGCATGTCTCCACGTGCGCTTGCGGTACCGATCGAAACCGGCCCGGCTGACGCATAAGACAACATGCACAACAGAACCGCCGCAACTTGCAGCTTCTTAAACAAATCCCACCTCCGTGCCGCTCAGCGTTGACGCGACACTTTTCCATGACACTCTCTGTATACACCCGAATCACTCCAAGAGCAAGGTATTTTCGTTTAAAATCAATGCTTTATCATACGGATGTCATACGGCGAACTCCCCCGTCGGGCCATAAACTCTGCCGATCCGGCCTGTAAGAGCTTTTTCTTCTTGGATTTGCCCCGTGCTACAGGTTCTTGTGAGTGCTTTGGACTTGGCTCGATAGTCTTGATCCAGATGTTATTCTTGCCGGTTGACCATAATGCCTCTGCTTCGCCGCTCGGTTGGGATCGCACTGCGAATCGTCCTCGCGGGGGCGAGCTGCCTCGGAATTTGGAATTCCTGGGAGTTGGCAAGGGCAGACTACCTGTTCAAGAAGGACACTGAAGAATCGATTCGGTCGGCAATTTGCCTGGCGCCCGACGGGTGGGAGTACTACATGCGTCTCGCTCAATTCGATCGCGCCCATGCCCGCCAATTGCTGGCCACTTCGCTGCTCCTCGACCGCTACAACGCTCAAGCGGATATCGAACTGGGGTTGCAATACGAGGCCGAGGGAGACTTTGACCGGGCCGAGAAGTCGCTGCTGGCCGCCTTTGAGGTGGACGATACCTACCTGCCGCGCTGGAGTCTTGCAAATTACTACTATCGACGAGGCAATATGCCGGCATTCTGGCAGTGGGCCCGCGCCGCCGCCGCGATGCCTGCCGACGATGTTGGGCCGCTCTTCCAACTCTGCTGGCGCGTGTCCCCCGATCCTGAAAGCATTACGCGGGCAATTGTTAACGACAAACCCGAACTGATTCGCCAGTACATCGGATTTCTGCTCGCGAAGGGTCAACTGAATGCCGTTGCCGCTGTTGCTGCGCGCCTGTTGCAGTCCGGTCAGCCGGAAACGGATCGCCCGTTGCTGCTGAATGTCATTAACCGTTTGGTTGAAACGGACAATGTTGCGGCAGCCAATGCGCTGTGGCGCTTGCTGATCGAGCGGCGCTGGGTTATTGCCGACACAACCGCGCCCAACAATGCAGAATTCGCGCGGGAGCCGCTGCCCGTCAGCTTCGACTGGTCCCTTCCGGAGTACACTGGCCTTCATTCCTGGCCGGGATATTCAGGCTTGGAAACGGAATTCGCTGGAAACCAGCCGGAGGAGTGTACCGTCGCCGAACAAGCTATAGCGCTCGACCCCGGCAGCTACACAATGGACTACGCCTATCGCACTTCCGATATTGGCCCCGGCACAGGAATCCGCTGGCAGGTCGTCGATGCGAAGTCGAACACTGTCTTGGCGGAATCGCCCGATCTCTCCAGTGATGAAGTGCAGCACTCCGCGCTGACCTTCGCTGTCCCGCCGGGCTCGTACCTTGTCCGGCTTCGGCTTGAGTATCGGCGATCCCTCGGCACTGCTCGGGTTTCGGGTACGCTGGCCGTGCTTTCAACCCAAATCCAGGCCGTGCCCGAGTCGTGACCTGTCCAGTATGCGCCGGGGGGCGCACGTTCCAGAGCCGGATCAGGATGAGAATCCCCGGCTCGCGCCAGCCGCCGATTTGACCGGCGCGGCTTCCCGCGGGCCGGCCCCATCCTGCGTGCGCGCCATGTAGAGCAATGCGAGCATGGCAAACATCCAGCCTGAGACCGCGGGGCGGGGGAATGGGTAATCGACGCACGCATGCAACATGACCGCAACCAGTCCCAGCCCCCATGGGTGCCTAGCGGCAGTGGGAACAGCAACGGCAAACGGGACTAACACCAGCAGCAGAAAAGGAACTCCACCGTCGGCGGCAAACTCCGCCCAGTCGTTGTGAGCATGATTGGCGTAAAACGGAAAATCCTTGATTGCATAACGCTGGTAGACCTCGGGAAAAGTCCCCAAGCCGCTACCGGCCAGCGGCCGCTGTTTGGCCATGTCCGCAGCCGCCACAATGAATTCGCGGCGCCCCAGATAGGGGTCATTCTGCTGAAAACGCAGCCAGACGTGCTGCCATCCCACCACGAGAGTGAATATCGCCGCAAGCAGGGGAACAACCACCAGAATTGTCCCCGTTGGACGCGTCGGCAGGCTAGTCTTCATGTCCCTCAATTTCAATAGCCCGATCGCCAGCATCACCATCAGTTCCGATGTGCAGAGCACTGTACCGGCTCGCGAAGCTGAGCCGATCACGGACGCAAAAAGCACACCCCCGGCGAGCGAATACCACCAGGATCGCCAGCCCTCGCGCAGGGCCCTCCAGAGAGCTATCGGCAAGGCCAACTCAACAAATTGCGCGTAGTTGTTGTAGTACGGGAAAGTTGCGAAAACGTCTGGATAGCCGCTTGGGAATATCCAGAGAACGCGACCCTCGGAGGTAAAGAGCTGCGTGAGGCAAAGTACAGCCATCCCCGTCGCGAAGACGAGAAACGCGCTCAACAGATTGCGCCGGTCCGCTTGAGTGCGGGCGGCTATCTGAACAAGAAAGAAAACTCCCGCAAGTCCGCCCCAGCGCAGGACAGCCTGGCGGGTCTCAATGGTAGATGCGGTTGTATGCGCAAGGATCTGGACCAAGCCCCAGAGAGGAATCATGTAGACGAGCCACGGCGCCAGCCCGCCGGCCATCTGCTCACTCCCGCGGCGAATGCCAAACAGCAGATACGTGGCAAGAAGGGAATAAACACCGATCTGAAAAGACTGAAGCGCCCATGCATCCCGCACAAAGACCGTTGTCGTGGAAAAGACGAGCAGGAGAAACAGGCAAATCCCTACGATCACCGATGCGCGCCGACCTGCAATCGCCGGTCGGGAAGGCGACCTGGAATCCGCGCGAATGGCTATGACGGGCAATGCGACCATTGTATGCCACATTCCCGATTTCGCTGCAAATCGAGCTTGATTGCGGTCAGGATCGTCTCGGAATGCGCCCGCGAATTTGAGGCTCCCAATGATGTGGACTTGAATGAGCCACAAATAAGCCAGCTCTGTGCTCAGTCGATAACTCCGGCAGCCGCAAGTGTCAGGCGGCGGGAGGATCCCATGAACGCAATGCGCCACGCGACGCTGGGTCTGGCGATATCAATGGGAAGTTTGGCATGCTCCGCGCAGCAGGCCACGATTCCATTCGGGCAGATCGAACGCGGCACGCAACTCTATGCGAGCCTGGCGGCAGGCGGCAGCGAGATCTCAAGCAGTTCGCCATTGAGCAGCCTTTCCCCAGGAGTTGCCGATCCAGAGCCATACGCCGCGGCATTTGAGCGAGTACCTCCGGTCGCGGTCCCTCGCGTCCTGAACTCAAAATTCTACTCACTCAATGGACTTCACCTGGGAATGGCCGTCTTCGATGTGGAGATGACGCAACACTGCATCGCCGTTCACCAATGCCGCGAGGGGAATCCACTCATGCCGTCGTCTCTTGCGGGGCAGCTTAGCATTGACTTCGCATTTGTCGGCTACAGCTCATTCGTCAGCTATCGGCTGAAGAAGCATCGGTCCAGCATGTGGTGGCTTTCGCCAACGGTTGGCGCGGCGGCTCACGCTGTGGGCGTGGCAACCGGAATTGCGCATTACTAAAATTCATTTTGGGTTGCGTCAAAGGCTTGAGATTATCCCTGAAGCACTCAGCCTTCGCTGGATCGGGAATTCGTCCGGTTGAGCATTGCGGCCACAATGGCTTCCGCCGCCTGCACGGTTTCATCCAGTGTCATTCCGGTCGAATCCAGCAGGACCGCATCCGCGGCTGGCTTCAGCGGTGAATTAGAGCGGTTGCGGTCCCGTTCGTCGCGGGCGCGCAGGTCGCGGATCACATCTTCCGGTTGCTGGACCGGCTGCGTGCCAGCCTTGCCAACCTGGGCGACCTGATCGAAACGGCGCAGGCCCCGCACTTCAGGGGCCGCATCCAGGAATATCTTGACATTGGCATCGGGAAAAACGACAGTGCCAATATCGCGGCCCTCCATCACCACTCCGCCTGCGGAAGCCAGTTGCTGCTGCAAGCCAACCATCCAAGCACGGATAGGGGGCCACACGCTCACACGAGAGGCTGCGTCTGTAATAACTTGATTGCGAATCAAGCCGGTCACGTCTTCGCCGTCAAGCAGCACACGGTTGTCCTGTTCGGTTGGCTCCAACTTGATCGCGGTTTCGGCGGCAAGACCTTCCAACCCAGGGCAGTCGTCCAAAGGGACACCTGCTCGAAGCGCCTTGAGGGCAAAAGCTCTGTACATGGCGCCGCTTTCAAGGTTGAGCAGGCCAAAATGTCGCGCAAGATGGCGGGCGACTGTACTCTTGCCCGCGCCGGCAGGGCCGTCAATGGCGACGATGATTTTGCCGGCAGGTCGAACGCGTCGCAAAAGGCATTCTTCCGCACTCATGCGCGCTTCTTCTTCTCCTGCTCGGACTGGGGCTTCGGCCGAGCCGTAAAACCATACCGATTGCTGCTTCCCGCTTTGGCGCCCGCTGTCAAAGCCGGCTTCCGGCTGCTGCGCACCGGCCTGGAATCCGTCCGCGCCTGAGGCCGTGCAACGGACCGCGTTTCGCTGCGCGAACTGCTCCTGGCGGCGCCGATAGTTCGGGAGACGCTGCCGGTCCGTGGCGCCCCGCTGGGCTTGCCTGCGGTCTTGGAGCCGTTCGAGCCGCCACTGCGTTGGCTCCATGCCGGAGCAGCGGAGGTATTCTCAGTCCGCGCCGCAGAAACGCCGCGCGCTGGACGGGCAGTGCTTCCATTGGACCGGGAACCGTTGCTCGCGCTTTTGCTTGCGCCTTTGCTGGCACGAACACCATTGCCGTTCGCCGAAGAAGTCGGGCTCCAGCGTGCGCCAGAGGCAGGCCGCGGTGTTGCTGGACGGGTCTCGGAACTCGAGCGCCGGGCTGGCCGGGCGCTGGGGCGGCTGCCGTTCGGCGATTGCGCCGGCTTGCGGTCCCTCGAACTGGTCGCGGGGCGGCTGAAATGAGGCCGCGTCGAAGCGCTTTTTCCTGTCGCCGCGGGCTTGCGAACCGGCGAGGATGCCCTCGGGGCGCGACGTTCGTCGGGAATTTGCGATTCCACCGGCGCGGGCAATGCCTGTGAAACAGGCGTCGGCGATTCATGTTCCAACGCCTCTTCCTCGTGGTCCCAAGAGCGCAGGAAATATGCGGAGGCCGGCATGGACGAACTGGAATAGATGGTGGGAGGGACTGCAAACTCCGGCAGAGTACCTGCTACGTAAAAGTGCGGCGCGTGGCCCATCGAAATGGTATGAACCTGACGAGTGGCTACCAAGCCGCGCAGAACTTCGCGAATCTTGCTGCGCGCCGTCAATGGGGCAAGGAACAGCTCAACCTCTTCCATGCTGGCCGCAATCACTGCCTGCAGGTAGATAGAGGCCAATACAGAGATGGCCGTGACCTGAGATGTGGAGGCGCCTTCCGCAATGGCCTTTTGGAATCGTGCCCGAAGCAGTTGCCACTGAGCAGGCTGGCCGATGGCGGAAACAACGGGAATGATGCGAAGCTGCTGCCAAAGCTCGGTAATGGCGCGCAGAACAGCGCCTTCAGTTACTTCCCTTCCCAACGCGTGGGTGAGTGCGCCAAGGTCGGTCTCGCTGGTCTCCAATTGCTTGTAAGCTTGCACGGCCAGTTGCGAAACCTGGCGCGAACCTGTCAATTGAGGGCTGCGACGCCAGTCGCGGTCGCCTCTCAGGGCATACACATAGGGCAGAACCCAGCCCGCAACCACATAGTCCGGCTGCTCTCCGGGGTGGCCCAACAGATTCAGCCTTACGGCTACTCCGTCGGTTTCAAGACGCACCAATAGTTCTTCAGCCAACGCAATATGCCGGGGATCGGGGGTGGCGTTCTGCTGACCGGCTACAGCCTCAACAAAAGAAGGCGCGATCGAGGAAGAAAACTGCCGGCGAGGCAGGAAAAGACACAATCCAGTCTCTTCAATCCAGGTCCGGGCGTCCTCCAGTGTGAGTGCCCCGTGTCCGTTCTGGCGCATCCTTTCGGCGCGCGATGCTTCCAATTGCTCTGCTGTCAAAGAAAAACCTCATTTCCAGGCTGGCGTTGGCGCCGGGCCACCCTCACTCCTGAGAGGAGGGCTGCCACCTTCCAAATTGTTTTAAATGCGATGGAAGGCCCGCTGGATCTCCTTCCAAGAATACAACAAAGCTATTGGACGTCCATGCGGGCAACTGGTTGGGTGACTGGTTTTTGCCAATTCCAACAGTAACCATTCCATGCGAACCGGGTCAAGAGGCGTGTTGACCTTGATCGCCGAATGGCAGGCGATGGAGGCGGCAATTCGCGTGCGAAGAGCTGTAAGGTCTTCATTCTGCTTGGGTTCGTCAGAATCAGTGCTGGATTGCTCAATAACCTCAGCCAGCATCCGCTCCAGAGCTTCTCCTTCAAGGCCCACAGGCGCAGCTTTCACTGCAAGTGTTTGTGGGCCAAAGGGTTCCACTTCAAAGCCGTTGCGATCGAGCTCTTCCGCAATGCGTGCGAACACCACAATTTGCCATGGCTTCAGTTCCACCAGAAGGGGCATCAGTAACCTCTGGCGCTGCACCTGCTCGACCTGACGATCGCGTAAAATTTTTTCAAAAAGTACGCGCTCATGTGCCACATGCTGGTCAATGATCCAAAGTCCGTCGTCCCCGGCGGCTAAAATGAACGACTCGCGCAACTGCGCCAGAGGGCGAAGGGAACCCAGGTGGTTGAGGTTGGCGGCTGCCTGCTCGGTCTCAACTTGTGCCGTTCCAACGGCAGCGGCTGCCGCAGTTCCGTTACCAATTTCACTTGCAGCGCCGAGTTGTGGGGAGCAACCCCTTGAGGCTGGATGGTCTGCCGGCTGGAATAGTGCCGCCGCAGCCTCGCCCCAAGCCGCGCGATCGAAAGCGCGTGCGTCGAAGCTTCGCGCGTCAAAGGGCAACTTGCCGGGAACGGGCGAAGGCATCCGAGGAGTCAGTTGGAAAGGCTCGGACTCTGCCGCGGCCTCAGAGACTGCAATTGGCTCGGAATCTGGCGAACCGGGAAGCGGCGAAGCAGCCGGCGGCATGAGCGAGGGACTTGCGCCAGGCGCGGTGTGCGAAGCCAGGAATCCAGCGGCAGGCCGCGCCTGGATCAGCGCCGTCCTGAGGCTGTCGCGAACAAAATCATGCACATGAGTGGATTGGCGGAAGCGGACTTCCGTCTTTGCCGGGTGGACGTTGACATCCACCTCCTCGGGCGGCATCTCGAGGAAGAGCAGCACCACCGGGAAGCTGGTGGGCGGAATCACATTGCGATAGGCTTCGGTGATGGCGTGCATTAGCAGCCTGTCGCGGATAAGACGCTTGTTCACAAAGATATAGATGGAGTTTCGGTTGAGCTTCTGCAGCTCCGGCTTGGAGTAGAAACCGGTCAGTCGCAACGCGCCCGGATCGCGGATCGGCTCGGCGGGATCCCGCTTCCAGGGAGGCGGGGCCGGCAGGCCGGCGTGGGCCAGCGGGGTTTCAGCGGCTACGGGGAGCAACTGGGCCAGCGTATCTTTGCCGAAAATCTGGTAGATGCGCTCGGCGGTGCGGGCGACCGGGGGCGCGGAGACGATGGTGTGAGTGGCGGAGACCAGCTCGAAGTGCTTCTCGGGGTGGGCAAGGGCGTAGTGGGTGACCAACGCGGTCACATGGGCCAGTTCGGTGCTTTCCGCGCGCAGGAACTTGCGCCTCGCAGGGGTATTGAAGAAGAGGTCAGCCACGGCCAGTGTGGTTCCGCGCGGCAAGGCAGCGTCATCGACATGCAGAATCTTGCCGCCCGCGATCTCTACGCGAGTTCCGGCCGGTTCGTCTCCAGTTGCGGTTTCGAGGGTTACGCGGGCCACCGAGGCAATGGAGGGCAGCGCCTCTCCTCTGAAACCCAGGGTCGCGATGGAGAGCAGGTCGTCGGCGGTGCGCAGCTTCGAGGTGGCGTGGCGCTCGAAGGCCAGCAGGGCGTCGTCGCGATTCATGCCATGGCCGTCGTCGGCGACGCGGATCAGCCGCCGCCCGCCCGCCTCGACCTCGACGCGGATGCGGCTGGCGCCCGCGTCCAAAGCATTCTCCAGCAACTCCTTAACCACAGAGGCGGGCCGGTCCACCACCTCGCCGGCGGCGATCTGGTTGGCGACCTGGTCGGGAAGAATACGGATGCGGCCCATAGTTCCTTAGGGTAAATCAGCGGTGAGAGGCTGGGAATCAGGGGTTAGGGGCTAGAGACTTGGGACGGGGATGGGGGCGCGTGGGAATGGATGCAGGGAAATCCGGAGAGGTTGGGCCGTTGGTCCCAGTCATTTCCAATCGAAGGATGAGCCTGAAGGAAGCGAAGGGTAGCCAGGCGCGCATACTCCGGTCGCTTGTTGACCTCATGTTCGTGCTCCAGAATGCGCCGCGCAGCGGGGCCGCTCGGTGTTTCGTGGGCCTCATCCACCAAGACCAATAACTCGACGTCGCCGCCCGCGTAGCGCTGCGCAAAGCAGCGTCGCGTGTAGACAGTCACCACGACCCGCCCGGTGGCCGTGCAGGCAGCGATCAACCGCGTCACCCGCGCCCGGCAGAAGCGGCACAGCCGAAGGCGGACGACTACGCCGCAGCGTGACTTAACGGATTACTTTGCGGCAGCTTCTTCCTTCAAATAAACTTCGCTGAATGTCTGCTTCTGCTTCGCGATAGGCAACAGAGTGGGATAGAACTGCACAAACGTCGTATCCACGGCGGCGTGCTCGGCGTGGCAGGAGTAGCAACTCGTCTCCTTTGGAAAAAGGCTGCCGCTGACCGCGTTATCAAAATCGAAGAAGGCCCATTTGCCGGGAAACCTGGCTTCGTCCTTGACGTGAGCCTCAAGGCCCATCACACCGGTTCCCTGATAGTGGCCGCGATGATTGATAGAGCCTTTGTCCATGCCCATCCTCGACTCCAGAACCAACACTGTTTTATCCGGCCAGGTTCCGGTCTGCACGAATGCGGCATAGGCTTCGGGGTTCACAAAGACATTGTCGAAGACGGTGTGGTCCGCGGACTGGGCCTTGGGGTTGTAGCTCATATCGACGCCCGAGCTGAGAAAAACCCACTCGCGATAGTGCGAGGGTAGGAGCAAGCGGCCGTCGCTGCTGTAGGCGGGCACATACGGCGTAGCTGGCGACACCGCGAGCTGCGCGGCTGCGGACGTGTTCTGCGCAATCTGGACAGACTGAACAATCGGGCCAGCGGCAAGGCAGGCAATCAGAAGAATTCCGGTGGCCGGAAGAGCGATTTTCAAGAGCAAGGGGGAACTCCTGTTCAAGAGAGAGTACGGCGGCGGACGGGATGGAGTTCCGCAATGTCGAAGGAATCCTCTTCGGAGGCATGAGATTGAGCTACGGCAGCCTCCGCGCGTCTGCTTCCGCGTTCCAGTGGTCTGAGCCGGACAGGAACAGCGCTGGGCGGAACTGCTCGGCTTCGGACGCGGTGAGTTGATGCGACCAGGGGACGCGGGCGGTGGGATTGGCGCCCGGTCCAGTGCTATTGAACTCCGCGTAGAACGCCAGAGGCTCGCCTGTGGCCTTGCCCCAAACATTCCATCCTTGTGGAATGACATCGGCTGAGAGTTCGGTATCGATGTAGACAACGCGAGAATAGGGACGCCACGGCCGCCCAAGGCTGGTCGTCTCTTTCGCCGGGCCTGAACCCGCTGCGGCTACATTCGGTTCGGCGGTATGCTCGATGCCGCTTGTCACCTTGCTGTTGAGAATGACGTAGCCGGTGGCTTGATCGGGCGAAGTGCGCGACTGGGCGGTCAGATAGCCAGGGGCATTGGCGTGAATCTCAGAGTGATCGAACACCGCGGTGGCATTGCCAAAGATAAAGTCGGTTCCGCCCTCGATGTAAGAGTCCACATAGTATTGGCGTCCGTAGTCGGCGAAGAGCGTGTCCTGGTGGCCGAGAAACCGGCAGTGCTTGAAGATGGAGCGATCGGCGCGCACCGCCGCCGCAACGGCCTGGCCGGTATTGCCGGCTGTGTTCTCAAAGGTAATGTTGTCAGCTTCAAAGCCCGAGCCGTTGATCTCGACGGTCTCAGTAAAGAACGTTCCGCCGGCCTGCTTGGCGTTGAGGCTGTTGGTGATCACTACATCGGTGGGCGATTTGCCCATGCCCAGAAGCGTGATGTTGGTGTGATTCTGCGTAACGATGACGCGCTCGCGATAGGTGCCGGGCGCAATCTCGATGAAGATGCGGCCCGGCTTGCCGTCGGAGCCGATGCCCGCAAACGGATGATGGTCCATCGCCATCTGAATGGTGGGAAACTCGGTCGTCGCCTCGATGCCGGTCTTGACATCGGGAGAGACGCGAACATGCACGTCCTGCGCATGGCTCAATGTGGATAGTAGCAAGGCTGAGAGCAGGAGGCGGGTGGGCATGAGAGTCTTCTTTCCGCTGCGATGGAGATCCGGCGAACAACTGATATGTTACATCGCGCGCGGAAAACAAACAGCCCGCGGCGTCAAGGCGGGAAATGCATGCCTGACGCCGCGAGCTGTCGTTTGTGTGGGCACCGCCGATTGTCCGAGTGATGCCAACCCCAGAGACTGGGCTGGCCGGTCGCGCAGAGCTACTTCTGGCCCTCGCTGGGCTGGTTGGCAACCTGCAAGTAGTTCTTGACACTGAAGACGCCGGGGACGCCGTTGGCGCGGATGAACGCGACCTCCTTGTCGCCCTGGGAATCGACAACGCCATAGAGCTCGACGTGCCCGTTCTGCACCGAGATGCGGATGGTTTTGGCGGGGTCGATGGCGTACTTGTTGAGTGCTGCGTATCCGTAGACGGCGCGTGCAACCGCGAGACGTATCTGGTCGTCCATGATGGAGGTCGGATCGACTTCGATGTCGCTGATTACCTCCTTGACGCCTGGATGGGTTGAGACCAAAGCAATGGCGGAGTCCTTGTCAACGTCGGTGCGTGCGTGGCCGCCCAGGGTAACAACGCCGTTCTGGACTTCGAGAGAGATGGCATTGAACGTATTGCCGTAGCCGACGCGGTCATAGGTCAGCTTTTCACTAAGCTTGGCCTGCAACTCGCTGTCGGGAACAGTGAGCCCGCCAACCTCAATCAAGTTGCGCACGGCGGTGACGCCCCTGGCTTTGCGGACGCGCTTCTCGGCGTCAGCTTTGTATTCATAGAGGTCAACGGTTCCGGTGAGGGTGGCGATGCCGTTATCCACAGCGACCTTCACATCGCGATATTGCTTGTGGTTGAGCCGGGCCGCGGCGTCGCTGGGCGCGGTGACGTCCTGCTGAGCCGGGGTGCCCGCGCCGGAGCCTGCGGCCGCCGAAAATGCCTGGGGAAGGCTCCAAAGAATCGCGACAAAAACAGCCGCGAACCGAGCGAACCTGATTAAGTAAGTCAATTTCATCATGCGAGTTTCCTCCACTGTTATCGAGAACCTTCTGGAGCTAAGCCGCTGGGACTTCGGCGCTATTCACATTCGCCCGTTGAAGTTACCGCGATTCACGCTCCCAGGTAGCTCGCCCTTCGCCCTTATAGACATATATTCCGTGGAAAAGTCACAGGGATCGCTCGATTCGACCTTGGGATTTTAAATCGCAAGGCACAGCCTCGACGCGGCAAAGCGAAAGCCCCCGGCGCGAATAACCGGGGGCTTTCTGGTTTCTGTATTCAAACCGCTTCTGTCGGGCTCAAGCACTGAAGAGGAGGATGCCCTCGGCTTTTTCGTCTGTGACCGTTTCGTCGGCGACGATGGGCCGATAGAAGAGTTGGTTGTTGTTGAGATAGACCTCGAGGAAGGCTGGGCGCTCAAAGATCTTTCCAGCGATGAGGGCTTCGGACAAGGGATCCTCGACGTAGCGCTGCAACGCGCGGCGCAAGGGGCGGGCGCCGTAGCTGCGGTCGCCAAGGGTCTTGTCGAGTATCCACTTCTTGGCATCCTCTCTGACCGAGATGGTGATCGACTTCTGGGCCAGATTGGCATTCAACTGCTGAACCAGCAGTTCGACGATCTGGATGAGGTCGCCGTCCGAGAGCGATTGGAAGAGGATAACCTCGTCGAGACGGTTCAGGAACTCGGGGTTGAAGGTCTTCTTGACTTCCTGTTTGACCAGTTCCTCGATCTTGTCGCTGACAATGTCTTCGCGATCGCTCTGGAAGCCAAGGCCCTGCTTCTTCTGCAAGTGCCGCGCGCCGATGTTCGAGGTCATGATGAGGATGACGTTCTTGAAGTCGACCGTGTTGCCAAGGCCGTCAGTCAACTGGCCGTCCTCAAATACCTGGAGCAGGATATTGAACACATCGGGGTGCGCCTTCTCGATTTCGTCGAGCAGGACGACGGAGTAAGGCGAGCGCTTGACGCGTTCAGTCAACTGGCCGCCCTCCTCGTAGCCCACGTATCCCGGAGGCGAGCCGATCAGCTTGGAGACCGAGTGCTTCTCCATGAACTCCGACATATCGAAGCGGATGAGGGCCTTGTCGGAGCCGAAGAGGAAGTTGGCTAGCGTACGAGCCATCTCGGTTTTGCCAACGCCGGTTGGACCCAGGAAGAGGAAGCTGCCGATGGGGCGGTGTGGCGACTTAAGCCCTGCGCGAGAACGGCGGATGGCGCGAGCCAGCGCAGAGATGGCCTTCTCTTGCGAGATGACGCGCTTGTGCAGCTCTTCTTCAACGCGAAGGAGCTTCTGCGTCTCTTCTTCCTTGATGCTGGTAACGGGTACGCCAGTCCAGCGGCTTACGACATCCTCGATGTCTTCACGGCCCACAATGCCGGCGGCGGAGTCGTCGAGGTGATACTTGTCGCGCAGAGCGCGCAGGTTTTCGCGCTCCTTGCGCTCCTCGTCGGAGTAGAAACGCGCCTTCTCAAACTCATGGTTGGCGATGGCCGAATCCATGCGATGGACAATGAACTTGATGCGCTTCTGGACTTCGGTGATCTCCTCCGGCAGTGAGGTTTGGCGCAGTTTGACGCGCGCGCCGGCTTCGTCGATGAGGTCGATGGCCTTGTCGGGCAAGAAGCGATCGGGGATATAGCGGTTGGAGTGAGAGACCGCAAACTCGACCGCGGCATCCGTGTAACTGACCGCGTGGAATTTCTCGTAGCGGTCCTTGATGCCGTGGATGATCTTGATGGCGTCGGCCTCGTTGGGCGGCGGCACCTTGACGGCCTGGAAGCGGCGCTCGAGGGAGCGATCCTTCTCAATGGACTTGCGATACTCGCCGGGAGTGGTCGCGCCGATGCACTGGATTTCGCCGCGCGACAGCGCCGGCTTGAGGATGTTGGCCGCATCGAGCGAGCCCTCGGCCGAGCCCGCGCCGACCAGTGTGTGCAGCTCATCGATGAATACGATGGAGTTCTGATTCTCCATTAGTTCTTTCATGATGGTCTTGAGCCGCTCTTCAAACTGGCCGCGGTATTTGGTGCCAGCGACAATGAGCGAAAGGTCAAGGCCGAGAACCTTCTTGTCGGCAAGGAAGCTGGGCACTTCGCCGTCGGCGATGCGCTGGGCGAGGCCCTCGACGATGGCAGTCTTGCCGACGCCGGGCTCACCAATGAGCACGGGGTTGTTCTTGGTGCGGCGGCAGAGAATCTGCACCACGCGCTCAAGTTCGCCGTCGCGGCCCACCAACGGGTCAAGCTGCCCGTCCATGGCCGCCTGGGTGAGGTCGCGGCTGAACTCGGCCAGCAGGCTGCTTTCGCGCTGGCGGGGCTGCGCGGGCGTCTTCTCCTGGGTTGCACGGCCAAGCTCGTCGCGAATCTGCGCCAGCTTGAGGCCGCGCTCTTGCAGGATCTCGGCCGCGAAGCACTTCTCTTCGCGCAAGAGTCCAAGCAGCAAGTGCTCGGTGCCGATGTGCTTGTGGCCCAGCCGCTCGGCTTCTTCCGCGGCGTAGGCCAGTACACGCTTGCACTCGTTGGAAAGCGGCAGGTCCACACTGGTGGAGACCTTCTCGCGGATCGTGGTGTGCGCTTCAATCTGCTTCCGGATCGACTCTACCGAGGCGTGCGAGCGCAAGAAGCGGTTAGTCAATGCCTTGTCCTCGCGCAGCAGGCCAAGCAGCAGGTGCTCGGTCTCGATATAGGGTGAGCCAAACTGGCTGGCCTCATACCGCGCGAAGAAGATCACGCGCCGTGCCTTCTCCGTATAGCGTTCGAACATGGTGTTCTCCCCCCGTGATTCGGGCCTGTTACAGGCTATCGGCTGGAGTGGCCGTCCGGTTCATTCCCGGCTTCAGCCCAACCCGCGCGTGCCTTTCCCTTTAGTCTCACCGTCAGCGCGCCTTCATGAACATACAACTTCCGCGCCCTGAACAGCCCTTGAGACGGTGCGAACCTCTTCCCGCTCGATTGCCCCGGCGCTCGTGTTGCACCGAGACTTCCATCCTGCCCTGGCAGCCCGATTAGGATGAGAAACCAGCCGTTCACGGGCTACTTACTTGTTAAGACTCAAAAATCGCCGGAATGGTGCATTTTTCCGTCAGGCCTGTCCTGCGGAAACTTCCGTTTGGGGAGTATACGCCAGCGGGCCCAGCCTTCCACTTTCCAGGCGGAAAGCCCTTGTGCAGCGCGCCGCTAAATCCAGGTTGTGCGTTACCAAAATCGAGGTGAGGCCGTGGCTCGCATGCAAGCGCTCGATCATGTCGAAGACGCGTCCGGCGGTGATCTCATCCAGGTCGCCGGTGGGTTCGTCTGCCAACAGCAGCCGCGGATTGTTAACCAGCGCGCGAGCCAGCGCCACGCGTTGCTGCTCGCCGCCAGAGAGTTCGCCGGGCCTGTGGTCGCTGCGATCCTCCAAACCCACCTCCCTGAGCCAGTTTGCGGCCACTCTTAGCGCTTCCCGCTTCGACGTGCCCCGCGCCAGCAGCGGCATGGCCACGTTCTCAAGCGCCGTAAACTCCGGCAGCAAGTAATGGAACTGCCAGACGTAGCCGATCTCGCGATTGCGAAAAGCCGCGGCCTCGCGTGGGGAAAGCTTCGCCACGTCGGTTGAGGCGCAGTATACAGTTCCCGCGGAGGGGGCATCAAGGGCGCCCAGAATGTGCAAAAGTGTGCTTTTTCCCGCGCCTGACTGGCCTACGATGGCCACCATCTCGCCAGCCGCGACCTGCAGGTTGAGGCCCTGGAAAAGGATGAGCGCGCCGCGCGTTGTTTGGTAAGTTTTTTGCAGGCCGGTGACCTGAACGATTGGGGGGATGGTCGAATCTTCCCCGCCCAGCTCGGGGCTTTGCCGCCGCAACTCCGGCTCCCGCACCGTGCGGGTGGACGGGGCAGCAGCCACTGGAGAGGTTTGCATCATCTGGTTGGCTCTATTTTATCGTGCCGGGGGTGGACTCGGTGCAAGTGCGGCTGCATTCAGCCTGGCGATGCGGCCGTTGGGGCCGACGACAAAGGGCAGCGAGAGCGCATTCCAGTTGCCGTCGTCGAGGGGCTGCCATGTCTTGCCGTCGTCGCGGCTGATGTCGGAGCCGTTGGCGCCGGCGGTGATCCAGAGTTTGAGGGCTTCGTACCATTGGACGGAGGAACGGTAGCCGTGGGGCGGGGTGGTGGATGCAGTCCAGGTACGACCGCTATCGGCTGACCAGGCTGCAGTGCCTTCGGATTCGTTGGGTTTGGTGTAGTCGCCGCCGACGGCGACGATCACGCTAAAGAAGGGTGCTCCAGCATACGGTGCTCGACCGAAAATTGAGAAGATGCCCGATGCCTCTGTGCTCTTTCCAACCGGAACCGCTTGCCGGATCCATTTGTCTTTTCTCCCGTCGAGATTCATCTCGGCTGGGGAACACGCGTCAACGCAAATCTCGGACTCGGAAACTGAGTACGCAAATGCGCCACCAGACCCACCTGAACCAAAAACAGGCCAAGATCTGAAATTGATAATCGAAGAATTGCTTGCCGCGAAGGCTCCTTGTGTGGAAAGAGGCACGCGCAAGCCAGTACCTTTCTGTTTGGTCCAGTGCTGACCGGAGTCATGGGTGATCAGCAGCCAGAACACTCCATCAACTGGATCACCGAGAAGGTATCCCGTGTTCCCTCGACCTTTTCCGTCTCCTCGTTCCCCAAAATAGACTGCATCCCAAAAACCTTCCTTTTCAGGGTTTCGAAGGACAATTCTCCACGTCTTGCAGCCATCGGTGGTTTTGTAGAGGCGGCTCTTGTCGCCCAGCCCCGAGGCCATCACGATAGCGGTATCGGAATCCCAGGCCTGCACGCCCCGAAAATCCAGCGTAGCTCCATCTTTATCCGCATCCGGCACAGCGCACTTCAGCCAATGCGCGCCGCCGTCAATCGTGCGCAGCACGGTCCCGCCGGATCCGCTGGCCCACGCCACTGTGCCGTCCACCGAATCGATGCCACGCAGCCCGGCGGTTGTGCCTGACTCCTGCACCTGCCATACCGCCTGCTTTACCTGAAGCTGCGCGGAGGCACGAGGTTGCGCTGCGGCAATCGCGACGAGGGCGATGACCAGAAGACGAGATCGGCGCGGGATCATGCTGGCAGTATAGCGGCGCTCGGGTTCACTTCAGTAATCGATCTTGTTAACTGAAGCCGACCACGCGGCAAAGCTGGCCCAGGCCTCATCGCAGAGCAGTTGCGTGGCCGGGATCTTGCGATCGACGCTGTCCTTGCGGAATTCCTGGTACAGTGAGGCGTCGTCGAATCCCGCGCGGGCCGCATCGGCAGCGCTGGCGCCATAATAGACGGCCTCGATCCGCGCCCAATATGCCGCGGCCAGGCACATGGGGCAGGGCTGGCAACTGGTATAAAGGTCGCAGCCCGCCAGAGTAAACGTGCCGAGCGCCATGCATGCGGCGCGGATGGCATTCACTTCGCCGTGCGCGGTGGGATCGTTGGTCGTGGTCACCGTGTTTGCGGCCTCGGCAACGATGCTGCCATCGCGGACGATCAGAGCGGCAAACGGTCCACCAGCGCCTGTCAGCACATTCTGGGTGGCCAAATAAATCGCGCGGCGCAGAAACTCCGGGTTGGGCTGGCCTGCCATCAATTCAAGTATATGCAGATATGAATGAAGCGGCTGGCGTATGGTGCGGTGGGTGACTTGACCACGAACGTAAATACGATGACGATGATGATATTCCGTACGCTCGTAGGCGAGCATGTATCCTGCAAACCCCAAAGCGTTAGCTGCGGGGTTTGTTATTTTGGTATGTAGATGAAAAAGTTCGTCCTCATGATCGATGGTGGATTTCTTCGCGTAGCAGCACGGAAAGCCAGTATCCGCTATACCCCTGACTTCATTGAGACGTTCTCGAAGACTTGTCTATTGGTGGACAAAGAGCTTTTTCGAGTACTCTACTACGACTGTGCGCCCTATCAGGGACACCAAAATCTCCCCGTATCAGGTTTAACACAGATATTTGCCGACTCGGGCCAATGGCTGATCGACCTTGCAAAAAGGGACTTGATCGCCGTCAGACTGGGCGTGCTGAAGTTTCGCGGCTACAAACTGAAGGGAAATCGGGTGGCCGGTGTTGCGGCCCTGACCAATGCCGATTTTAGACCCGATTTCGAGCAATGGGTGTCCATATGAGAATCGACCCCGATATCGCCGCCTATTCCGCATTGAACCGTATAGACCGGATTGGCTTGGTTACTGCGGACACCGATTGCGTGCCTCAAATGAAACTCGCTCGGAAGAGCGGGCTTCAGGTCGCTCTTTTCGCGCTGCCGGGCGGAATCACACCCGTCGAGCTTGTCCGACATGCGGATTACGTCCGGGGGGTCGCTTGGCCACCGTAGACCTATTCCGCTTTCCCCTGGCGATTCGTCAGGTACATCGCCACCCTTTGCCCCAATTACGGAGTAACCCCCATGCCCACATTTGAAGAATCGCTCAAGAAGCTTGAAACCATCGTCGCTCAACTGGAAAAGGGAGACCTCGCGCTCGAAGACTCGCTCAAGCTCTTCGAAGAGGGGGTGGGGCTCTCAGCCGTCTGCAAGCAGGAGTTGGATGCCGCCGAGGGCAAGGTGCAGATGCTGGTGAAGCAGCGCGACGGCTCGCTGAAGCCTGAGCCGTTCCTGACTGAGAAGCCGTTTTAAGTGCAGGCCTGCGAATGGCTCACGGGCCTGAGGCGTTCGCGCAGCCAGGCCATCATGTCGGGGGAGATCCGTTCCAAAGTGGCGAGGTGGAAGATCGGCTTTGGTCCCGGCGCCCCAGTCCCCTGAGCGATTGGCAGACATAGACCGTCGGGAATCACTCTGTCTGCGCTTGCCCGAGTCACCAGCGCATCCGCAAATGGAATGGCTGCGAGGAAAGAAGGCTTGCGAACCAACGGCGTCAGTCCCCTGGCGGGTCCAGCGTGGATCAGCAGGCAAAGGTCCGGCCGCACATGGTGGACAACGATGTTGGATTCGAAGATGAGATTTGTGCCGCGGCCAAACTTTGGCCAAAGTTCGTTGAGCAGTGAGGAAATATCCGGAACCCTGGGCGAACCGCGCAAGATGGGAGTCGCCAGCAGCGCGCGCGAGGCTCCGGCGGCCAAATAGCGCGCGGTATCGGTATCCCGCCCTGCTTTCGTCTCTTCCAAGATGGGTTCGGTTTGGCCGTGATCGTCGATGGTGATCTTGACGGCGGTCCAGCGGACTTCAGGGAATGCGGCGATCAGGCCGCAGACCAGCGCGGTCTTGCCGACGCCCCGGTTGCTGCCGCCTACGACGACAATCGCCATTGGAACGATGCTCCGTTTGAAGTTGGCCCCAGAAAACCCAGCACAGTTCCCCATCTGCGACTGGCTTCAAACGATTCGCGCAGCACCCCGAATCCATGCTTCGATACGCAAATCAATTCGTCTTTGATCTTAATCAGGGAATCCTGTGCGCTGGAAGCGAAGGCAGTTTCTGTCGCTGTCTTTGATGTACATTTCGCGAACGCCCCAGGTCTGATCGACGGGCGGAAGGTCGATGGCGACATCGGCAGCGAGGAACTCAGCATAAAGCGCATCCACGTCTTCGACGAGGAGATTGACTACCCCGCCCGCAACGCCGTCGCCGCTGAACGAGGACAGGATGATCCAGACACCGTCGCGCGAGAGGCCCATGTAACAGGGATCGCCTTCCGCGCCGTGAGGGCCATGGGCATATTCCAGGTGGAAGCCGA
>Ga0302319_10006645_pt1 | contig 22898 bp, 23 predicted proteins | sample Bog_T0_2_FD_203319 | JGI IMG/M metagenome (GOLD analysis project Ga0302319, IMG submission 203319) | Peat permafrost microbial communities from Stordalen Mire near Abisko, Sweden - Bog_T0_2 | ecosystem: Environmental > Terrestrial > Soil > Wetlands > Peat | place: Sweden: Abisko, Stordalen Mire...
GCAGCGCCGCGAGGTGCTCCCGGGTGTCGCCCTGCAGTGCCAAGACCCCGATGCGTGGCACGCTCACTGGACAGACGGGTGGTGACCGTGCGCGAAGCGGGTCAGGCCCTCCTGCATGACCGCCGCGACCATCTCGCCGTACTGATTGAAGATTTTGCCCTGGGTGAGCGCACGACCGCCGCACGCCGACGGCGAGGACTGGTCGTAGAGCAACCACTCGTCGGCCCGGAACACCCGCATGAACCACATCGCGTGATCCAGCGACGCCACCTGCAGATGCTCGCGTTGCTCCATGTGTGTGACCTGTGCCGATCCCAACAACGTGAGGTCGCTCATGTAGGCCAGCGCGCAGATGTGCAGCACCGGGTCGTCGGGCAGCGGGTCACGGTGCCGAAACCAGACCTGCTGCTGAGCCGCCTTGCCCGGCACCAGCTGCAGCTGTTCACGCGGCACGATGCGGATGTCCCACTCCGCGAACTGACGGAATCCCGCGTCCTCGAACACCTTGAACGAATCCAACGCCGGCAGCCCATCCGGCGGCGGCGCGGCCGGCATGGCGTCCTGGTGGTTGATGCCCTCCTGGTCGGACTGGAACGACGCCGACATGCTGAAGATCGTTTTACCGTGCTGGATCGCGTTGACCCGCCGGGTACAGAACGAGCCGCCGTCGCGCAGCCGTTCGACGATGAAAACCGTGCGCGTCTGGGCATCCCCGGGCCGGATGAAGTAGCCGTGCAGCGAGTGCACCAGAAAGTTCGGATCGACCGTGCGGACCGCCGAGACCAGCGACTGGCCCGCCACGTGACCGCCGAAGGTGCGCTGCATGAAGCCCGATCCCGGGCTGAAGACACTGCCGCGGTAGATATTGACCTCGAGCTGCTCGAGATCGAGGATCTGCTCGATCGACACTTTCTACCAGCCGCGCTGGGCCAGACGATGCGGTTCCGCGAGCTGTTCCACGTTGATGCCCGCCATCGCTTCGCCGAGCCCCCGCGACACCTTGGCCAACATGTCGGGGTCGTCGAAGAACGTGGTGGCCTTGACGATCGCGGCGGCGCGCTGGGCGGGATCGCCGGACTTGAAGATGCCCGAGCCCACGAAGACGCCCTCGGCGCCGAGTTGCATCATCATCGCCGCATCGGCCGGAGTCGCGATCCCGCCTGCGGTGAACAGCGTGACCGGCAGCTTGCCCACCCGGGCAACTTCGACGACGAGATCGTAGGGCGCTTGCAATTCCTTTGCCGCGAAGAACAATTCGTCTTCAGACAACGATGTCAGGCGGCGGATCTCGCCGCCGATGGCCCGCATGTGCGTGGTCGCGTTCGAGACGTCGCCGGTGCCGGCTTCGCCCTTGGACCGGATCATGGCGGCCCCCTCGCTGATACGCCGCAGCGCCTCACCGAGGTTGGTCGCCCCGCACACGAACGGCACGGTGAATTTCCACTTGTCGATGTGATGGGTGTAGTCGGCGGGCGTCAGCACTTCGGATTCGTCGACGTAGTCCACCCCCAGGCTCTGCAGGATCTGTGCCTCGACGAAATGGCCGATGCGCGCTTTTGCCATCACCGGAATGGTGACCGCGGCGATGATGCCCTCGATCATGTCCGGGTCGCTCATCCGCGATACCCCACCCTGGGCGCGGATATCGGCGGGCACCCGCTCCAGCGCCATTACCGCGACGGCGCCGGCGCCTTCCGCAATCCTGGCCTGCTCCGGGGTGACGACGTCCATGATGACGCCGCCCTTGAGCATCTCGGCCATGCCACGCTTCACCCGCGCCGTTCCGGTCCGGTTGGCCTGGCTCGACTGCTTATCCACTACCTTCTTCTCTCGTTCTTCTCTGGTTCGACGCCAGGCTTCAGTCTAGTGGTGGGCGACAATCGGGTTTTGCCCTGATCAACGAATCGACAACGGCGCCCGGATGCTGCGACCGGATGCGTCGCCGGCGTCGCCACCCGAACCGTCGGCCAGTTGGCCAGCTAGTTTGTCTGCAGAAGGCAGCAGCTCGCCAAGCTGCAGCGGATACACCTGCTCACCGGCCGCCACCAACTCCGTGATGTCGTTCGCGTCACACCAGCGGGCCCCGTGAATGTAGCGGCATTCCAGCTCGGTGCGCCCCGAGGTGGACGGTTCGAACCGGCGCGTGCGATGCAACAGGTAGAACTCCTCACTGTCCAGCAGCGCACCGTTGAACTCGAAGACCTCGTCGCGTCGCCAGATGGGTCCGACCATGTCAGCCGGTGCGACCCGCAGGCCGGTTTCTTCGGCCAGCTCGCGGGCGGCGGCCTCGGCCAACCGCTCGCCCGGCTGCACTTCGCCGCCGACGGTGAACCACCATTTGGGCGCGGCGACCCCAGGAAACGCCGTGATCGCGGGATCCGATCCGCACAGCAACAGCACGGCCCCGGTCTCGTCGAGCAGCACCACCCGCGCCGACGTGCGATGGTTGAGCACGCCGTGATCTCCGTGCGCCAACGCATGCGGCCGCTCGACGATCTCGAAATAGCTTGGCAGCGCCGCTGTTCCGCCGAGCCGGAGTGCGCGCACCATGGGTCGCTCGCGCAGCGCAAGGGTGTCGCGGACGGCATCGTTGTGGAATCGCCGGGCCAGCAGCACCCGGGCTTCCGCGTCCCCCAACTCGGCGATCAGGCCCGCGGGCAGCGACGCCGGATTGACGATCGCCAGGGCGGCCGAGAGCTCGTTTTCCGCGTTCTCGCGCGCATTCCGGGGGGCGGTCTCGGCGGCGTCGGCCAGCGCGGCCAGCCGCCTACCGAGTGGGCTGCGTCTTGCCGCACCGCCGTAGGCATCGATGGCCACCGCACGCGCCACTACCGCGCGCCGTGCCAGCGCGCCGTCCAGTGCCTGCCAAGACAGGTCGTAGCGGACATGCAACCGGTCCAGGCGGTTGGCGGTCTGATATCCCCATGCGCCGAAAGCGACCAGCACCACAACCAGCACCGCTGCCAGCCCGATGACCACCACCATCAACGACGTCATCAGCTGGCCACCTCAACCTTGGCGCCCGACCTGGCGACCGTCTCGTATACCCGCATGATCTGGTTGGCCACCACTGACCAGTCGTAGCGGCGGACCGCTTCGGAACCGGCCGCCGCGTAGCGCTCCCGTAGGACGTCGTTCTCCAGCAGCGCGATCAGCGCGTCGCTCAGCGCGTCGCTGTCTCCGACCGGCACCAGGCGCCCAACCGCACCGTCGCGCAGCACGCGACGAAACGCATCCAGGTCGCTGGCCACCACCGGGGTGCCGGCGGCCATCGCCTCCACCAGCACGATTCCGAAACTCTCGCCGCCGATGTTGGGCGCGCAGTAGACGTCGGCGCTGCGCATCGCCGAGGCCTTCTCGGCGTCGTCCACCTGGCCGAGCACGCGGATGTGTTTTGCCAATCCGCCTGCCTGGCTGAGCAGTTGGTCCTCATCGCCGTGGCCGACGACCAGCAGCTGCAGATCCGGAAAGCGTTCCACCACCCTCGGCAGCGCGTCGAGCAGCACCGCCATACCCTTGCGCGGCTCTTCGTAACGGCCCAGGAACAGGACCGTCCTGCCCGGCCGCGGATACCCGTCCAGTCGCGGCGCCGAGGACAGCCAACCGACGTCCACCCCGTTGGGGATCTCCACCGCGTCGGAACCCAGCGCCTCCATCTGCCAGCGCCGGGCCACGTCGGACACCGCGATCTTCCCGACGATCTTCTCCTGCATCGGCCGCAGGAGGCCGCCGAACACCGACAGCGTCAGCGATTTGGTGGTCGAGGTGTGAAAGGTCGCCACGATCGGACCCTCGGCCACCCGCAGGGCCCACATGGACAGGCTGGGCGCGTTCGGCTCGTGCAGGTGCAGCACGTCGAAGTCACCGTGCACGAGCCACCTTCGGACTCGGCCGTGTACCGCCGGACTGAACTGCAGCCGAGCGACCGAACCGTTGTAGGGAATCGGGATCGCCTTGCCCGCGGAGACGACGAAGTCGGGCAGCGCAACGTCCCGCGAGGCGGGCGCCAGGACGCTGACGTAGTGCCCCCGGGCCTGCATCACCGCGGCCAGCTGCAAGACGTGCGACTGCACCCCGCCGGACACGTCGATCGAATATGGACACACCATCCCTATCCGCATCAGGGTTCCCTGAGCCGGGCCCGGCGGGCGTCGGATAGATCGGCCAGCCACTGCGGTTGCAGCATGTGCCAGTCAGCGGGATGGGCGGCGATGTTCGTCGCGAACTGGTCGGCCAGCGCCTGGGTGATGGCATTGACGTCGCCGCTGCTGCAGTCCAGCGCCGGGTGGATGGAGAATCCCCAGCCCTCGCCGTGGGTCGTGTCTTCGAACCAGCAGTGCACCGGCAACAGGAGCGCTCCCGTCTCGATCGCGAGCTTCGCGGGTCCCGCCGGCATCCGGGTGGGCTCGCCGAAGAAATCGACTTCCACGCCCGTGCGGGTGAGGTCGCGCTCGGCCATCAGGCACACCACCTTGTTGGCGCGCAGCCGCTCGCACAGCACGTCGAACGGTGGCCGTTCGCCGCCGGACAACGGCAGCACTTCGAAGCCGAGGCTCTCGCGGTAGTCGATGAAACGCTTGTAGAGCGACTCGGGCTGAAGCCGCTCCGCGACGGTGCTGAAGGTGCCGTGCGTCTGCACGAGCCACATCCCGGCCATGTCCCAGTTGCCGCTGTGCGGCAAAGCGAACACAACCCCGCGGCCGCCCGCTATGGCCCGTTCCAGATTGTCGAGCCCGGTGAACGCCTCGTCGAGCTCGCGCGCCAGCGCCCGGTGATTCATCGTCGGCAACCGGAACGCCTCACGCCAGTAGCGGCCGTAGGACGCCAGCGAAGTGCGCATCAGCGTGTCCGGCACCTCAGCCGGGGGCACACCGATGACGCGGGCCAGGTTTTTACGCAGCTGATCCGGGCCGCCATTGCGGGCCGCGTACCACGCTCCGGTGCCGAACGCGGAGCGGGCGGCGAATTCCGGAAGGGCCCGCACGGCCATCCAGCCGCCCGCATACACCCAGTCGGTCGCGGTACGGGTCACCAGGCGGCGCGGGGCTCCGAGAGCTTTCAGGCCCGGCGGACTGGAGATCACGGTTGAATCTTCCCCTGATCTTCCGATCCGGGCATGGGAGCGAGGCGATCGGTCGCGCCGGGCGAGGTCCGTACCGCGTACAGCCGCTGGCCGCAGGTGACCAGGCTGGCCCCCGCCAGCACCCACATCGCCACGGGCAGTGCGGGCGGCCAGGCAATGAACGGAAAGTCGGACAGGCCGGCACCGGTCAGCACGATGATCAGCCGTTCCGGCCGTTCGATGAGGCCACCGTCGCCGCGCAGTCCACTGGCTTCGCCCCGGGCCTTGATGTAAGAGATGACCTGCGAGGTGACCAGGCAGATCAGGGTCGCGACCACCAGTGGCCGATCCCGCATTCCGAACGCTATCCACCACAGCAGCCCGCAGAACACCGCGCCGTCGCTGATCCGGTCACACGTCGCGTCCAGCACGGCACCGAAGCGGGTGCCGCCGCCACGTTCCCGGGCCATCGCCCCGTCGAGCATGTCGAACAGCGCAAAAAACGAGATCACGCACCCGCCCGCGAACAGCTTGCCCATCGGGAAGAGCGTCAGCGCCCCGGCCACGGCGCCGATGGTGCCCAGAATGGTGACGCCGTCGGGGGTCAAGCCGACCCGCAGAGCTCCCCTGGCCAACGGAGCACTGAGCCGCGCGAACGCCGCCCGGGTCAGGAAAGGGGCCTTACTCATAGCAGCTCACGGCTGCTTCGCCCACTCGGTGGCAAGCAGCTGACGAGTGTCCCGCAGCAGCTGCGGGATCACCTTGGAGCCGCCGACGATGGTGATGAAGTTCGCGTCACCGCCCCAGCGCGGCACCACGTGCACATGCAGATGCTCGGCCAGCGACCCGCCCGCCGAGGCCCCCAGGTTGAGGCCGACGTTGAAGCCGTGCGGGCGCGACACCTTCTTGATGACGCGAATCGACTTCTGTGTGAACGCCATCAACTCCGCACTCTCTGGATCAGTCAGATCCTCGAGCTCGGAAACCCGCCGGTAGGGCACCACCATCAGGTGTCCGGGGTTGTACGGGTAGAGGTTGAGCACGGCGTAGACGAGTTCGCCGCGGGCGACCACCAGGCCGTCCTCGTCGGACAGCCGCGGGATGTCGGTGAACGGTTCTGCGCGGTCGGCTTTGTCCTGCTTCATCGGCGCCTCGGCCAGATAGGTCATCCGGTACGGGGTCCACAACCGCTGCAGGTGGTCGCGCTCGCCGGCGCCCTGGTCGACAATGCTGTCGTCGGCGCGATCGGCCTGTTGGTCTTCACTCACCGCTGGCCACTTTCACCAGTTCGGCTGCTGGAGATGCATTCTCGCGGTCTGCGATCCACTTCACGACGGCCGCTACCGCGTCGTCACGGGCCACGCCATTGATCTGGCTGCGGTCACCGAAACGGAAGCTCACCGCGCCGGCCTGCACATCACGATCGCCGGCCAACAACATGAACGGCACCTTCTGGTTGGTGTGCTGCACGATCTTCTTGGCCATCCGGTCGTCGCTGGCATCCACCTCGACCCGCACTCCGTGCGACTTCAATTGCACAGCAACGTCTTCTAGATAGGCGATGTGCTCGTCGGCGACCGGGATGCCGACCACCTGAACGGGCGCCAGCCACGCCGGGAACGCTCCGGCGTAGTGCTCGGTGAGGATTCCGAAGAACCGCTCAATGGACCCGAACAGAGCGCGGTGGATCAGTACCGGGCGTTGCCGCGAACCGTCGGCGGAGGTGTATTCCAGCTCGAAACGCTCGGGCATGTTGAAGTCGACCTGCAGCGTGGACATCTGCCAACTGCGGCCCAGCGCATCCTTGACCTGCACCGAGATCTTCGGGCCGTAGAACGCCGCGCCGCCCGGGTCGGGCACCAGCTGCAGGCCGGAGGCCTCGCCGACCTCGCGCAGGATCCCGGTGGCTTCCTCCCACACCTCATCGGAGCCCACGTACTTGTCCGGGTTCTTGGTCGACAGCTCCAGGTAGTAATCGTCGAGCCCGTAGTCGGCCAGCAGGTCGAGCACGAAGCGCAGCACCGAGGTCAGCTCGTCGCGCATTTGCTCGCGCGTGCAGTAGATGTGCGCGTCGTCTTGCGTCATGCCGCGCACCCGGGTCAGGCCGTGGATAACGCCGGACTTCTCGTGGCGGTATACGCTGCCGAACTCGAAGAGCCGCAACGGAAGTTCGCGGTACGAGCGTCCTCGTGCCCGATAGATCAGATGATGCATCGGGCAGTTCATCGGCTTGAGGTAGTAGTCCTGGCCGGGTTTGCGCACCGAGCCGTCATCGTTGAACTCCGCATCGATGTGCATCGGCGGAAACATGCCGTCGCGGTACCACTCGAGGTGACCCGAGGTGATGTAGAGCTGTTCCTTGGTGATGTGCGGGGTGTTGACGAACTCGTAGCCGCCCTGCTCGTGCCGACGCCGCGAGTACTCCTCCAGCTCGCGACGGATGATGCCGCCCTTGGGATGGAAAACCGGTAGGCCCGAACCTATTTCGTCGGGAAAGCTGAAAAGGTCCAGCTCCACGCCCAGCTTGCGATGGTCGCGGCGCTGCGCCTCCTCGATGAGCTCCAGGTGCTTGTCGAGCGCTTCCTGCGTCTCCCACGCGGTGCCGTAGATTCGCTGCAGGCTGGCGTTTTGCTGGTCACCGCGCCAGTAGGCCGCCGAACTGCGGGTGAGCTTGAACGCCGGGATGTGCTTGGTGGTCGGGATGTGCGGACCCCGGCACAGGTCGCCCCAGACCCGTTGCCGGGTACGGGGATTGAGGTTGTCATAGGCGGTGAGCTCGTCGCCGCCCACCTCCATTATTTCGCCCATGTTGTCCTGGGCACCGGACTTGTCGTCGACCAGTTCAAGCTTGTACGGCTCGTTGGCCAGCTCTTCGCGCGCCTGATCCTTGGACGCGTAGACCCGCCGGTCGAAGAGCTGGCCGTCCTTGACGATCTGGCGCATCCGCTTTTCCAGCTTGTCCAGGTCCTCCGGGGTGAACGGCTCGGCCACGTCGAAGTCGTAGTAGAAGCCGTCGGTGACGGGCGGCCCGATCCCCAGTTTGGCTTCCGGGAACAGGTCCTGCACGGCTTGGGCCAACACGTGGGCGGCCGAATGCCGGATGACACTGCGACCATCGTCAGTGTTGGCCGCCACCGGGATGACCTCGGCGTCGGCGTCGGGCACCCAACTCAAGTCGCGCAGCTTGCCGTCGGCGTCGCGCACCACCACGACCGCGTCGGGCGCGCCCCGCCTCGGCAACCCCGCCTCCCCGACCGCGGCGGCCGCGGTAGTCCCGGCAGGAACCCGGATCGGGGCTGCTGGGACGGTGTGTGCGGGGGCGCTCATCGGGTTGGTCTCCAAGGCTCAAAGGTGTCTGGGCGTGTCGAAACGATCGCGCCCCATGCTATCGGGGCGGGTCTGGAAGGACCCAGGCGATCGCAGGCCGGTCGCCGCCGCAGCTAACGCGACACATAAACCACGCACACGACACGCCGGTGCAGCTGTGCATGGTCTATATCTCGGCGCGCCGGGGCGCCCGCTTGCTCATAGATCCTCACGGCTGGCCAGGCTTAAGCCGCACGAACAGCGCGTCGGCCTCGCTCAGCAGGGTGTCGCCGTCGGTCAACCGGCCCGACACGAAGATTTTGCGGCCGTCGATTTGGTCGACGCCGGCGTCGAACTGCAACTCCTTTTCGATCGGCACGATATTGCGGTAGTTGATCTTGAGGTAGGCAGTGCGTTGGCGAGGGCTGCCGGTGAGCACCGACGCCGTCAAACCGAGCACGGTGTCGAACAGCATCCCCAGGGACCCACCGTGCACGGCGCCGTTGCGTCCCAGATGAAACCGGGCGAAGCGTGCCGACCCCTGGATCCGGCCGTCCTCGGTTTTCCGCGACGAGATGGGGACCGTCAGGACGTTGCCGCGCATCGGCAGATCCATCCGGCGCCCCGACGGCGACTGCCATTCGTCGGCGTCGAACGGGCTCAGCAGGGCGGACAGCTTGTCGAGCAGGTCAGCGGCCTCGGTGATCACCTCGTCGGGCGCGTCGACGGCGCGGGCGTGATCCTGCAGCTTGCGCACTCCGTCGACGAACCGGCCGTAGTCAGGGCCGCCCTTGGTCGTCGGTTCGGGCGGGTTGAATCCGCCGCCGGGGTGCGTGGCCTGTTCGCTTGTCACCAGGACACCGTATTCGAGCCACGAAACTGCGACTACCGACGGGTTTACTCGCGAAATGCGTCGGTAGTTGCCGTTTCGCGGCGGCGGAGGGGATTATTGCGCCCCTGCGGCCGCCAAAGTCTCGAACTCCTCGTCAGTGATGGTGATCTCGGCGGCGGCGACGTTCTCTTCCAGGTGCGCCACCTTCGACGTGCCCGGAATCGGCAGCATCACCGGGGACCGCTTCAGCAGCCAGGCCAGCGCCAGTTGTGACGGCGACGCGTCGTGGTTGGCGGCGATGCGTTGCAGTGGGCCGTCAGCGGCGGCCAGCGGTCCAGACGCCAACGGGAACCACGGAATAAAGCCGACGCCCTGGCTGGTCGCGAAATCCAGCAGTGGCTCGGAACCACGGGCCGACAGGTTGTACATGTTCTGCACCGACGCGATCTCGGTGATCTGCTGGGCCGCCTTGAGTTGATCGACGTCGATCTCGGACAGCCCGATGTGGCGGATCTTGCCTTCGTTCTTGAACTTGACCAGCTCGCCCACCTGGTCGGCCAGTGGGAAATTGGGGTCGATGCGGTGCAGCTGAAACAGGTCAATGGTTTCCACGCCGAGGCGGCGCAGGCTCATCTCGAGTTCCTGGCGCAGGTAACTGGGATTGCCCAGCGGGATCCAGACGTCGGGGCCGGTCCGCAGAAGTCCCGCCTTGGTCGCGATTACCAGCCCGTCGTAGGGATGCAGCGCCTTGCGGATGAGCTTCTCGGAGATGTAGGGGCCGTAGGAGTCTGCGGTGTCGATGAAGTTCACGCCGAGCTCGACGGCGCGGCGCAAAACCCGGACACATTCTTCTCGGTCGGCGGGCGGGCCCCACACGCCTTTCCCGGTCAGGCGCATCGCGCCGAAACCGAGTCTGTTGACGGTCAGGTCGCCGCCGAGGGTGAACGTTCCGGATGCTTGGGCAACAGATTTTTGTGCGGTCACTTTTACGACCGTACGCCGGAAACACATACCCGCACCTTGGGCGTGGCAAGCTGAGCGGGTGGACCTAGCAGCGCTCAGGGAACTTCCGCTGACGTACCCGGAGGTCGGCGCGACCGCGGCCGGGGAGCTGCCCCCAGGATATGGCCATCTCCGCGTGGAAACCCAGATCGGCACGGGCCAACAGCGTTTCGACCAAGCTGCCGATGCCGTGATGCACTGGGGCATGCAGCGCGGGGCCGGCTTGCGGGTGCGGGCCAGCTCCGAGGTCGCCGTTGTGTCCGCGGTGGTGTTGCTGCGAATGGGCTTTCTGCCCGCACCGTGCCGGGTCGTTTACGTCATCGACGAACCCGACCTGCGGGGGTTCGCCTACGGCACCCTGCCGGGCCATCCGGAGTCCGGCGAAGAACGCTTCGCCGTGCGCCGTGACCCGACAACCTCCGCGGTGTTCGCGGAGGTGTCGGCGTTCTCCCGGCCCGCGACCTGGTGGAGCAAGGCGGGTGGGCCGGTGGTGGCGGTGGCACAGCGCGTCATCGCCAACCGCTACCTACGCGCGGTCTAAGGCCCCCAGCCGGCCAGCAATTTCTCCGCGCCCGCACACATCCGCTCGATGACCTCGCCGACCGACGCGTCGTCACTGATCATCCCGACACCCTGACCGGCCGTCACCGGGGCAATCCGGCGGTCGTCGGCGTCGATCGAGCCCGCCAGCTCGTCGCGGGCCTGCCGATTGGCGGCAAGCTCGTCCTCTTTACCAGTCCAGCGCGCGACGAAGTCGTTTGCCAGCACCCGCGACGGGAAACGCGCCGGCCAGGGCAGGCCCTTGGCGATATCGAAGATCCGGGTGATCGCGGTGTCGGTGGCCCCGGCCGCGATCAGGGCGCGGCGGCTGCCGTCGCCGGTCAGTGCCTCTGGACACGCCGCCAGGCGGGTACCGACCCATGCCCCGCTGGCCCCGGCGGCAAGCACGGCGGCGAGGCTTCGGGGCGAGGCGATCCCGCCGCCGGCGAGCACCGGCACCGGCACCGCATCCAAGACCGCGTCCAGCAGCGGCAGCGTGCCGAGCTTCGCGTCTCCGTGGCCGCCTCCCTCTGACCCGCGCGCGACCACGATGTCGACGCCGGCGTCCACCGCCTGGCGGGCACCGAGACCATCGTATATCTGTGTGACGGTGGTGATTCCGGCGTCATGCGCTGCACTGACCCAGGACCATTCGGTGCCGAAGCTGACCGACAACAGGGCGGGTCGTGCGGCCAGCGCATCCTCCAGCAGGCCCGGCTCCTTACGCATCACCCAGTCCACCAAGCCGATTCCGAACATTCCGTGCACCTGCTCTAGCTGGGTCCGGAGCAACTCCCTCGTCGCGACACTGCCCATACCGACCATGCCCAGGCCGCCGGCCGCCGTGACGGCCGCGGCCAGCCGACCACCTGCGACTCCGCCCATCGGCGCGTTGACGATGGGTAGCCGCAGGCCGAAACTCCTTGACCAGGCTGTCGATAACAACCGGCTACTGATCTGAGGCGATGCTCTTCAGTACGGTCAGCATGATCACCGAATCCTCGACCGCGTTGAGGGCGTGCCGTTCCCGCGGAACAGCGACGTAGTCGCCGGTCTTACCTTCCCAGGCGTCGTCGCCGGTGGTAAGACGCACGTGACCCCGCAGCACCTGCAGTGTGGCCTCGCCCTGGCTGTCGTGTTCGGACAGTTCGTGGCCGGCGAGCAGTGCGAGCACGGTCTGCCGAAGTTCGTGCGTGTGACCGCCGTGAATGGTGTGCGCGGCCCGGCCACTATTGAGTTTTTTGGCCTCGGCGAGCTTTTCGGATGCCAGGCTGGTCAGCGAAATGGATTCCATGGATGAGACCTTTCAGCCAGTCAGTAACAGTATCCCCGCCGTCGACAACGGGAGCGGGGTGCATCCAGGCCTGGCGACACCTTGTCGGAGCGGCGGGTCAGTCGACCGCAACAGCGATCGCCGCTCCGGTGCTCACTTGTCGGTTCCGGTTGGCTTCAGATGGAGTAGGCACAGATCCGGTGCGACGAATGCGTCGAGCCGGTCTGAGCTAACCGGCGCTTCCCAGGCTTCCAGGGCTCCTTGAACGAGCCCGAGGTGGACCAGGCAGACGACATTGCTTCCGCGCTCGGCAAGTTCCAGGAACGAGCAGTGCCGCAGGCCGATCTGTTGCGCGCCGCCTTGTTCTCCGTTGGATTCCCGGCGCTCGGGGGCAAAGCCCAGCTCGTCGAGCACGCCGATCAGGCGTTCGATGGCCTCGTCGACGCTGGCGGCATCCGGCGGCGATTCCAGCTCCAATTCCAGACTCGCCATGCTCCGGCCCCACGCTCGCCCCGCAGCCAGCGCCTTGGCGCCTGGCCGCCGGTCGGTGACTAAGGCCTTGGTCAGGATCTCGGCGAGTAACTGATAATGCCGCGTTCCTCCGCGATCCATCTGCCGGACCGCCCGAAACGTCAGCGGCGGACGCCCCGGGCCTTTGCGGCCGGACTCGACAAGCTCCACCAGGCCTTCGCCGCCCAGGCTTTCGAGGTGGAAGCGAACGGTGTTCGGATGGACGACGAGCTCATCGGCGATCGCGACGATGGTCATCGGATCAGACGATGCCCGCAACACCCGCAAGACCTCACGACGGCGACTCGGTAAGTCTCCGTTCGACAACATACGACTGCTCACGCTCCTTGGGGGATCCGCGTCTGCGGGCTGCGCGGCAGCACACGTGCGGCACGGCACAGCGATCGTGGCGAGCCGTTGCATCGACCCGACGGGTTTCTCGATGAGGACCGCCCCCGTGTCGGTCCGCGCGGGGTTTGACGTTCCTCGGCAAAGTCATCTCGTTAGCATTCGTGCTTAATTATTGCCGACGTTTATAGTTTGGATCAATACCCCCTATCCGTCCAATCGGACGCAGCATGCTCGCCCCAGGGCCCTTCACTTCCACAGCCCTCGAGTCATTCAACGTGTCCGCTACGTGACGAAAGGATTTCGGCGGACCGTCGAGCAAATCAACGGTGAGTCGACTTACCCGACAGCACTGTCGGCTACATCAACGCCTGTCTAGGGTGGTTGGCGTGTCCGGCCTACCGTCGCAGACTGACTACGCGCATGCCTCCCGAGGCCGGCGTTCGGCGCACCACTCCGGTGACGACCGCGAGCAGGCAATCCTGGCCACCGCTGAGCGCCTCCTGCAGGAGCGCCCGCTGGCGGACTTCTCCGTGGACGACCTGGCAAAGGGCGCCGGTATCTCCCGTCCCACTTTCTACTTCTACTTCCGGTCCAAGAACGCAGTCCTGCTCTCGTTGCTGGATCACATGAACGGCAAGGCGCACGCGGCGCTCAAGGCGCTCGGCAGCAAACTACCGGGCAACCGCGCGGCGGTCTGGCGAGACCGTATCGAGGCCTTCTTCGAAGTGTCGGGATCGCACCGTGCGGTGGCCGTGGCCGGTGCGGCGGCCAAAGCCACTAACCCCGAGGTTCGACAGCTGTGGTCGACGCTCATGCAAAGGTGGATCACCTACACGACGGCCGCTATTCAAACGGAGCGCGAGCGGGGTTCCGCTCCCCACACCGTCCCGGCCGCGGATTTGTCGATCGCGCTGAACATGTTGAACGAGCGGGTGATGGCTGCGACGTTTACCGCCGAGGAACCCGCGATTCCCCGCGAGCGGGTCATCGACACGCTGGTCCACATCTGGATAGCCAGCATCTACGACGCTGACGGTGCCTGCGATCAGCTGGCGCCCGGGGCGTCCGGTTCGAACGGGCGGCTTTCCAGTGCGGCGAAGACGCGGAGCGGGTCGAGGTAGTGCTCAGTCAATCGACACGCTCTGTGCTACTTGTACTTTCGCCCACCGGTAGTCGGCCTTTCCGGATGGTGAGCGTTGCACCCGGCTACGGAAGACAACATCTTTCGGTAATTTATACCGCGCAATGTGACGGGCAGCCTCGGCGATGATGCTGTCGGCCAACTCCTCTCGCAAGGCGTCGTGGCCCTCAGCCAACTGGACAACCGCGACGACTTCGTTTCCCCAGCGCGTGCTGGGCCGCCCCGTCACCACGACGTCGTAGACCGCGGGGTGCCCGGCTATGGCAGCCTCGACCTCTTCGGCGAAGATCTTCTCGCCGCCGGAGTTGATGGTCACCGAATCCCGGCCCAGCAGCTCGATCTGGCCGTCGGCGTCCCAGCGGGCCCGATCCCCCGGAACCGAATGCCGGATCCCTTCGATGACGGGGAAAGTCCGTGCCGTCTTCGCCGAATCCCCGAGGTATCCCAGCGGAATCAGCCCTTGCTGTGCCAGCCAGCCGATCTCCTCGTCGCCCGACGACAAGGTTCGCGTCATGTCAGCGCTGACCACCACCGCACCCGGGTTCGGCACGAATCGGCCGGACGCGCTCTGCACGCGAGTGGACGCCTGGGTCATCTGTGTCCCGGACTCCGACGAACCGCCCGCGTCCAGAATTGTCAGCTGTGGCAGCAACTCGACGAATCGCTGCTTGAGCGGAGCACTGAGCGCGGCCCCGCCGGTGATCAGGATCAGCAGCCCCGACAGGTCGTAATCGCCGGACTCGAGTTCATCGAGCAACGGCCGGCCGAACGCGTCACCGACCATCGACAAGGTCATCACGCGTTCGCGGCTGGCCAGCGTCAACGCTTCGGCCTGATCGAGGTGCGTGGTGGTGGGCGGCATCACGAACGCCCGACCGCTGCATAGGCTGAGGAACGCCGCCCACTGCGCCGCGCCGTGCATCAGCGGTGCGACCGTCATCGAAGCCGGCCCCTCGGACCGCGAACGCTCGACGATTTCCTCCATGCTCGTCACCAGCTCGCCGGTGCCGAGAGCCCGTCCCCCCATGGCGTTCACGTAGATGTCGTGCTGGCGCCACAGCACAGCTTTGGGCATCCCGGTGGTTCCACCGGTGTAGAGCACATAAAGATCGTCGGGCGAAACTGCGATGTCCAGTTGGTCGTCGGATACCGACGCCAGCAGGTCCTCATAGCGGACCGCACCGGGCAGCGGATCGTTTCCGGACCCGTCGTCGACGTGGATCAGTGGGATCGACTGCAGTCGCCCCTTCTCCAACGCCTGGGCCAGCGTCGGGGCGAACCGCGCGTGATACATGACCGCGTCCGCGTGGGCATTGTCCAGCAGATACGCCAGCTCGTCGGCGACGTAGCGGTAGTTGACATTGAACGGGGCGACCCTGGCCTGGTATGCACCGAGCATCGCCTCGATGAACTCATTGCAGTTGGCCATGTACAACCCGAGATGGCTTTGCCCCGATTCGTGGGCGGCCAGCTGCGAGCGTTCACGATGGGCGCCGAGTCCCCAGCCGTGCAGCGCGCGGGCGAATCGACGCGCGCGTTCGTCGCTCTGCGCGAAGGTGAATCGCTGGTCGCCGAACACGATGCAGTCCCGGTCGGGGTTCGCCGCCGCCACCGCCGCGAACACTTGCGCGATGTTGAATTCCACGTTGAATTCCTTTGGCTCTCTCGGACCAACCCATCGGTCGGACGCGGAGGTCACGCTACACAAAGTTTGCAGCCGACCTGGCACGAATCCAATATCTGTCAGGCATCCTTTAACTCATGAATGTGGAGGCTCTGCTGCAGTCGATCCCGCCGCTCGCGGTCTACTTGTTGGTCGGCGGTGTGGTCGGGGTCGAGAGCCTGGGCGTTCCCCTTCCCGGTGAGATCGTGTTGGTCAGTGCGGCGCTCATGTCGTCGCATCACGACCTGGCCGTCAACCCAGTGGGGGTGGGCGCCGCCGCCGTGATCGGCGCGGTGGTCGGCGACTCGATCGGCTACTCCATTGGCCGCCGGTTCGGCTTGCCGCTCTTCGACCGGTTGGGCCGTCGGTTCCCGAAGCACTTCGGTCCCGGGCATGTGGCGCTGGCCGAGCGATTGTTCAGCCGCTGGGGAGTTCGGGCGGTCTTCTTCGGTCGCTTCATCGCCCTGCTGCGGATATTCGCCGGGCCGCTGGCCGGCGCCTTGAAAATGCATTACCCACGCTTCCTGGCGGCCAACATGTCGGGTGCCATCTGCTGGGCGGGCGGCACTACCGCCCTGGTCTACTTCGCCGGAATCGCCGCCGAACGCTGGCTGCAGCGGTTTTCCTGGATCGCCCTGGTCATCGCCGTGGTGGTCGGCATAACGGCGGCAATCTTGCTGCGCGAACGCACATCTCGCGCAATCGCCGAACTCGAGGCCGAGCACCAACACAAGATGGACACCACCGCGGCCGACGCCGCTTGAAATCCCGTGCGGGTGGGCTATTCGGCTGCCGGTTTATGCTGTTCGATGAGGCTGCGGGCCATCTTCTGGGCGCGGCGGGCCGCCTCCAGATCACCAACGGCCGCGAGAATGATGGCGCCCTTCATCAGGATGTGCCAGGACGAGGCGAAGTCCTCGACGTCGGTCAGTCCGGCCGCCAGAGCGCGTTGACGCACGATGTCGCGGACGTTGTCGATGTGAGCGACGCTGGCACGTCCGGCGGGATGATCCGCCCCTAGCTCGAGCAGCACGTTGATGAACGAGCAGCCTTCGTAACCGTCGCGGCTTTGGAACCAGTCGTGCATAACGTCAAAGATCGCGAGCAGCTGCTCCTCAGGAGTGTTGCCGAGCAGTCCTGACTGCGCCTCGATCAAACCGTGTGTCCAGAGTTGTTCCCGACGCTCCAAGACGGCCAGCACCAGGTCGTTTTTCGTCGCGAAATGCCGGTAGAGCGTGGCCTTGGCCACGCCGGCGCGCGCGATCACCTCGTCGGTGCCTACCGCGCGTATCCCGCGACGCCCGAACAGCTCGTACGCAGCGGTGAGGATCCGTTCGCGGGCCGACGGGGTGGGCGGCGCAACGTCGAGGCTGACCATGTCGGGCCTTACCATACTCTTAAGCCGCCCCAGGTAGACAGACCGCCCTGTCTTGTTATGCTATTGAGATTCCGCATCCTTTTTTGGAAGCGAGAAAGTCTGTCTTTAGACAACAGGACGGGCATCCATCCTGGCGCATCTGCGCCAGTCGATTAGGGAGTCCAGATGAGCACCGTCACCACCGAAGTCATTTCATCCATGTCCAGTCCCCACCTGATGCTGAGCACGCGATTGGTCTCCGACCTTGGCGATGAGCACAGCACGCTGAGGGCAACCACCGATCGCAACGGGGCGGCGGTGCTGATCCACGCGGGCGGCGAAATCGACGCCTGCAATGAGGACATTTGGCGCCAGCTGGTGAGCGAGGCGGCCCATCTTGCCACCGCACCCGGGCCATTCATCGTCGACGTCACCGGGGTTGATTTCATGGCGTGCTGCGCGTTCGCCGTACTTGCCGAGGAAGCCGAACGGTGTCAACGTCGTGGCGTCGAACTGCGCCTGGTGAGCCGCCAGCCGATCGTCGCGCGAATCGTCAGAGCTTGTGGCCTCAGCGGCGTGCTGCCGGTTTACTCGACCGCGGACGCCGCAATCGCGACGGCCGCTTAGCCGCCGCGGCGCACCTGACGCTACAAGGCGAGCAGGCGATACAGCCCGATCAGGCCAACCACCACGATCGTGGCGCGCAACGCGTTCGGCGACAGCCGACGCCCATAACGCGCACCGAGCGATCCCCCGATCAGCGAGCCCACCGCGATCACCCCGGCGACCGGCCAACTGATCCGATCGAATGCCACCAGCGTATAGCCAACCGCCGCAACGACATTCACCACAAGAACCAGAAGGTTCTTGGCCGCGTTCATCCGCTGAACCGACTCCGGCAGCAATACACCCATCAGGCCGACCAGCAGGATGCCCTGCGCAGCAGTGAAGTAGCCGCCGTAGACGCCGACGGCAAACGTGCCGATCACCAGCACCGCCATCCGTGCCGGGGTGGTGTGTTCCGGCGACCGCCCGGCATCCTCCGCCCGTCGGCGCGCCCAGGACTGGATCGGCGGACCGGCCACCACCAGCAACAGGGCCAGCACCAACAGCACCGGCACGATCCGGATGAATACCTTCTCGGGCAGGTGCAGGAGTAAATAGGCGCCCAGCGCGGCACCGAGCAGCGAGGCCGGAAGCTGCCAGCGCAACCGATCCCACTGACCGCTCAGCTCAGCGCGATATCCCCAGGTGCTGGACACATTGCCCGCCACCAGGCCGACCGCGTTCGACATGGTGGCCGTGACCGGCGGATAGCCGAGGGCGACAAGCGTCGGAAACGTGATCAGGGTGCCGGATCCGACGAGCGCATTGATGGCGCCGGCACCGAACCCTGCCAACCCGATTAAAAGCAAGTGGGAAATCACCACTGGTGGAACCTTAGTTCGCCGCGGTGTTAGGTCGGCGGCGCCTCGGGACCGCGGTCGACACCGGTGCGCAGCTTGACCGACGCCGAGTAGGCGAGGGTGCGGAATCGAAGCACGGGGTCGTCGGAGGGTTCGATGCCATCGGTCACGCGCATCGGGTCGAACACGACGATGTCGTCGCCGTGCTCGCGCTCGGTGTCGAGGCCGGTGATCTCCAGCGTGCCGACGTTGACTGTCTCGGTGCTGTGCCAGGGCGCTGACGGATCGACTGTCGAGTCGTTCGGTCCGGCGATCTGGACGCGGAGGTAGAACAGCACCGGGCCGCCCGCGAGTCGGTGGTTCAGTTCGTGCAGGAGAAAGTCGGCTCCCTTGCCCTTGGCAGCCGGGCCCGACAGGAATTCCTCGCCCGCTACGGGGTGCAGGTGGTAGCGGACGAATCGGGCGCTGCCGTCGGCGGCGACCCAGCGGAAGGCGTGCAGCCCGTGGTATTCGAGCGTGACGTAACTCACCGGAACTCGGTTGGCGTCGCGAAGTACCGGGAGCGCGCCGAGCAGTCCGGGATGGGTTGCAACGTATTTGGCCATCCGCAGCGGCTTGGTCGGTCCGGGCCGCGTCGCCTTGAGCAGATCGATGAATCCGTCCGGCGTGCTTGAGACAAACAGCCGGGCCGTCTGCGTCGATATGTCGGTGGTGGACCCGTCGGGCAATGTGAGTTTCACCGCCAGACCCCGCACCCCCGGCAACCCGTCACGCTGCGCGGGGTCGCCCGAACCATTGGAGAAGCGGAAGAGCGCCGGGACCGGGGAACCGTCGAGGTGTTTTGCGCGGGAAAGTTGGGCCGCCTCGGTGGTCGCGGTGAACCGGCCGTGGTACAGGGTGCCTTTCGCGTGCAACGCGCGACAACCCGGCTGCGCTCCCCCGGTGCTTCGGATCGCTGCCATTGCGTCGTCTGGAGAAACTGAACCGCCCATGGACGAATCGTAGGCGCGTCAGTCGGGAAAGCCGAAGAGTTGAACCACACCGTGATCGCGACCCGCGGTGTAGCCGCCGTCGACGGCAATGGCTTGCCCGCTGACGAAGGAGGCGTCCGGCGACAACAGGAAGGCCGCCATGGCCGCGACTTCCTTTGGCTGGCCGAGCCGTTGCAGTGCATGCTCCTTGGTGATGGAGGCCAGCGGACCCTCCATCCCGGGCAAGCCGAAGACGTCGGCGGCCATTGGCGTTTCGATGAAACCGGGGCAGATCGCGTTTGCGCGGATGCCGCTCGGCCCGTAGTCGAGCGCAATATTCTTGGTGAGCAGAACCACGCCACCCTTGGCGGCGTTGTATGAGCTGCCGCCCGCCGTGCCTTCGAGGCCCTCGACGCTGGCGACGGTCACGAGTGAGCCGCGTTCGCCGTCGACCCGTTCTTGCTCGATCATCCTGGCCAGGCCCGCCTTGGCCACCAGAAACGTTCCGGTGAGGTTGATCCCGATCACCCTGTCCCATTCGGCCCGGTCGAGCAGATGGACTGGGCCACCCCCGGCTACCCCGGCCGCGTGGAAGACCCCGTCGAGGCGGTCTGGCACGGCGGCGAACACCGCGGCGATGGCGGCTTCGTCGGTCACGTCGGCCGTGACGAACCGGAAGTCCGGGCCCAGGTCGGGTGGGGAGGCCAGATCCGCGCCGACGACGCTGCCGCCTTCGGCAAGCAGGCGTTGTGCGGTAGCCAGGCCGATGCCCGATGCCGCGCCCGTCACGATGAAGGTGCGCGAGCGGGCACGATGGGCGTTCACCATGTCTAGGTCCTTCCGGAACAGCGGGCCGCCGTATCGTACGGGGACGCGACCGCGTATCACAGAGTAGAACCAAGAGCGGCGGAGAACCGAACCATCGGAGAACCGAGTCAGCGAATTCACCGGAGGGGCTATGTCACAAGTCGACGCCACCACCTTCACGACGGAGACGCTCGCCGGCTTCGTCGACCGGCACGCGCAGCACACGCCCGACGGCATAGCGATTCACTACGGCGACGTGCAGTGGTCCTGGGCTGATTGGGCGTCGCGGATTCGTCGCACCGCCGGGGCGCTTCGAGCCGCCGGTGTGCAGCGCGGCCAGTGCGTGGCATTCCTGGAAAAGAATCACCCGGCCTGCCTGGAAATCCTGTTCGCCGCCGCGTCAATCGGTGTGGTGACCACCATCGTGAATTGGCGCGTGATCGGCGACGAACTCCTGCACGTGCTCGACGACAGCGGCGCCCGATTGCTGTTCGTAGGCGCCGAACTGTATGCCACGGTCGAGGGGACCGTGGCGCGCGCCCCCGGTCTGGACCGCATCGTCGTGCTTGGGGGTGACGATGACGAGTACGAGTCCTTGCTTGCCGCGGCGTCGCCCGCAGAGACGGACTCCGACGTCGCCGACAGCGAGACCGCGTTGGTGATCTACAGCTCCGGCACCACAGGGCGCCCGAAGGGTGTCTTGCTGAGCCAGCGCGCGCTGGTCAATCACTCGGCGAATCTCGCTCCGGCGTTCCCGTTCGGCGACGGGGACGCGAACCTGGTGGCGATGCCCTTGTTTCACGTCGGCGGCATAGGCTACGCGCTTTTTGGCATCAGGGCAGGGGTGACGACGTTCATAACCCGCGAACCCGACGCCGCGGCGCTGATCGGGGCAGTGCGGGCCGGTGCGACCCACGCGTTCTTTGTGCCGCCGGTGATCGCCCGGTTCCTTGACGCCGGCGAAGCGGCGTGCGCCGCGATCTCCGACTTGCGCCACATCGTGTACGGGGCCGCACCCATGCCGCTGCCCTTGCTGCACCGAGCGCTCGCAACCTGGCCGGAGACGAATTTCGTTCAGGTGTATGGACAGACGGAATTGTGTGGCGCGGTCACGGCACTGAGTAACGCTGATCACCGTGATGCCGCTCGGCCCGATTTGCAGCTGTCGGCCGGAAAGACGGTGCTGGGCTGCGAAATCCGGATCGTTGACCCCGAATCGGGTGATCAGTTAACTGCCGGGGAGGCCGGCGAGGTATGGGTGCGAAGTAACCAGAACATGACCGGCTACCTGAATCGGCCCGACGCCACTGCCGACACGATTACCGGCGACGACTGGGTGCGCACGGGTGATATCGGGCGTGTCGACTCCGACGGCTACGTCTATATCGAGGACCGGCTGAAGGACATGATCATCACCGGCGGCGAAAACGTGTACGGGCCCGAGGTGGAAAGCGTGCTCCTGGAGCACCCGGACGTCGCCGATGCCGCGGTGATCGGTGTGCCCGACGACTACTGGGGCGAGTCCGTCAAGGCGATCGTGGTGACCAGCGCCGACCTCGATGCCGACGACGTTATCGCATTCTGCCGCCGGCATCTGGCCAGCTACAAATGCCCGCGAACTGTCGACTTCGCGGCGGAATTGCCCCGCAACGCAAGCGGAAAAATCCTCAAAACCCAGCTCCGTCAACCGTATTGGAAAGACCGCAACCGAAATGTGTGACCACCATGAGTGATCAAGTAGGGGCGGAGCGCCGCAGTCGCGCGATCAGCGTGCTGGGTGGCCCGACGACCGTCATAGACATCGCCGGCCGCCGGATTGTGATAGACCCGACCTTCGATCCGCCCGGGGAACACCACTACCTGACCAAAACCGCCGGTCCCGCGGTGAGCGCTGAGGCGCTCGGCTCGGTGGACGTGGTGCTGATCAGCCACGACGAGCATCCCGACAACCTGGACGACAGCGGCCGCAAGTTTGCGCAGGCCGCTCCGCTGATCGTCACCAATCCGGGCGCCGCCGGCCGGTTGGGGCCTCCGGCAGTCGGGTTGCAGCCCTGGCAGTCCTATTACCTGCCCGGTGGGCCGGCACGCCTTGCCGTGCAAGCTGTTCCGGCCGTTCACGGCCCCGCCGACGGACGACGCGACATGAACGGCAACGTGAACTGTGAGGTGACGGGCTTCGTGTTGTACGGACCCGGGCTACCCAACATCTACTTGAGCGGGGACAACGCCTCATTGAGCACGGTCACCGAGGTGGCCGATCGCGTCGGCGACATCGAGGTTGCCGTGTTGTTCGCGGGCGCTGCGCGCTTGCCGGCCAAGGATCGTGGGCGCCCGCTGACGCTGACCGCGGCGCGCGCGGCCGCGGCCGCCGAGGTGCTGGGCGCCAAGGTGGTGATACCGGCCAACGTCGACGGCTGGGCCCATTTCAGCGAGGGCGTCGACCAACTCGAAGCGGCGTTCGACGACGCAGGCATCAAGAGGCTGCTGCGGGTCGCGCCCCACGGCGACTGGATCAACCTGGACTGAGCGGCGTCAGAGACGTCCCTCGGTGCGGAGCTCCGGGTGCACCCAATCGGGCGAGCGCCGCTCCTTGAAGGCGCGCACGCCTTCTCTGGCCTCCGCGTCGCTGAGACTGCTGGTCATGCCGATGCGGTCGTACAAGCCGAGATAGTTGTCG
>Ga0302319_10006647_pt1 | contig 22894 bp, 26 predicted proteins | sample Bog_T0_2_FD_203319 | JGI IMG/M metagenome (GOLD analysis project Ga0302319, IMG submission 203319) | Peat permafrost microbial communities from Stordalen Mire near Abisko, Sweden - Bog_T0_2 | ecosystem: Environmental > Terrestrial > Soil > Wetlands > Peat | place: Sweden: Abisko, Stordalen Mire...
CCGTGAGGAATACCAGTAGGAGGTTGGAGTCCAACAATAGACTCTTTCCGACAAAACGCGCGAAGAGCGTCTCTTCCTGTGTCATAGTATGCAATCAGAACGACGGATTCCTCACTGCTACTAGCGAACCGTCATCCGCGGCGATAGAGATGACTTTCTCTATCCTTGGATTGCTAAGAAGATCCGCGACCGTTTCGGCCTTCCGATTGCTTACGGCTTGGGCAAAAAAAGTGATTATCCACTTGGAGGAGTCGGGTGCCAGCACCATTTCGTCTACTTTTGGCTGTAATGCCGCAAACTCCGGCACCACCTCGCCAAGGTAAACGCGTGCTTTACTTAAAGCTTCACTAGGGGCAAGCATAATCAAACCTCCAAGACAACAATTATATGCCTAGGCGTTTAAGTCTGAAAATGTCCCACCCGGCTGCTGCTGCGTCATGCAGTGCAGCGTCCCCAGTCCCAACACCAAATCCGCAGAATGAATCCCAATCACCTCACGCCCCTTGAAAACCTCCGCCAGAATATTCAGCGCCACCCGGTCATTAGGATCATGAAACGTCGGCACCAGCCGCAGCCCGCAGCGCCACAATCTCCGCATGCGCCGTAGGGTCCACATCCCGCAGCACGCAATCACTTCCCCCTCGCGCACCACCACCGCCCCAATCGGCACCTCGCCCGCCTCGGCGGCCAGGCGTGCCTCGGCAAGTGCGGCGTTCATAAAGTCGAGATCGCTCATCGCTAAGGCAGCTTCTTGACCCAGACATTGCGGACCGAAACCTTCGACGGAGAACTCTCAATCTCAATCCCGATCAGCCCGCTCTGGTTGTTCGATGAAGCTGGATCGTCATCCACATATACGGCCATCAACTGCCCGTTGAGGATATGGATAAACGTTCCGCCGCGCGCCATAATCAGGTACTGGTTCCAGTCATTCACTCGAACATACCCGCCCAGGGCCGTTCGATCCGCGATATTCGCAAGGAGTCTGGGCGCCTGTTTGGGGCCCGATTCAACCACCTGCCCGCGCCACGCCAGAATGCCGAGCGGCGTGTTTTCAGAGTAGAACTGCCCCGTCCACTCCGCTGCCCAGGGACCAACAGGAAACCAGTAATCGGCCTGCGGGCCGGTCATCATCCAATTCAGATTGGGAGGCGTCTTCGTCGGCCTGTTCCACGGCAATCCCGTCTGGCTTCGATATTGGATTCCGCTGCCTCCGCCCTCCTCAACCTTGATTTCGAGCTTCAAATCGAAATCCTTCGCTTCAAATCCGCGGAACGCAATATAGCTGTTTTGCACCGGTTTCTCTTTGGTCGATTCGCCCACAATGGCGCCACCTTCCAAATGCCACACCGCTGGATCGCCGTCCCAGTTGCTCAAGCTGCTTCCGTCGAAAATCTGGACGTACCCGGTGTGGTCCGCAAAGTCGATTGGGTCAGGCTCACTGAATCCGGTGTGTTTCGCCGGCTTTTCCGCTTTCGCCGGATCACCGGCCGCCTTTGCCTGCTGAGCGGGCCCATTTGGCTGAGCTAGCTGACCCGGCGTCTGCGCTTGAATGCAGACAAAAAATCCGCAACACGCAAAAACGAGCGACGTGCGCGCCGCCCTCTGCTTCCCGGCCCATATTCTGCTTGAGACGCCCATTGCCCTGGCTCCTGCCGCAAGTATGCGTATCCAGCGATTCTACGGCTGCGGCGCGGCGGCCGGGGTTCCCGCGGACAGGTCGTCGTCCGCGGGGTGCGGTGCCGGCTGTTGCTGTGTCATGCAGTGCAGCGTCCCCAGCCCCCACACCAAATCCACCGAGTGAATCCCAATGACCTCGCGGCCCGGGAAAACATCGCTGAGAATATTCAGCGCCACTCGGTCATTGGGATCGTGAAATGTCGGCACCAGCACCAGTCCATTCGCAATATAGAAATTCGCATAACTCGCCGGCAGCCGTTGCCCTCTGAAAATCACTGGCCGCGGCAGTGGCAGCTCCACCACCGTGAACTGTTTCCCCTCCAGCGTCCGCGCCGCCTTCAGCCGCTCCAGATTCTCCGCCAACGGCTCATGGTTCGCATCCTTCGCATTCGGCTCAACCGCAGTCACAATCGTCGTCGGTCCCACGAACCGCGAAATATCGTCCACATGCCCGTGCGTGTCGTCGCCCGCCACACCGCGCCCCAGCCAGATCACCTGGTCGATCCCGAGAAAATCGCTGAGGGCCCGCTCCAGCCTTTCGCGTCCCACCCCCGGATTCCGCTCCTGCACCTTGCTCAGCAGGCACTCCTCGGTAGTCAGCAGAATCCCCTCGCCATTCGTATCGATCGACCCGCCCTCCAGCACCAGCCTCCGCGCCGATTTAACGTGAGAAGCCCCATCTGCCAATTCCACCTTCGGCCACCACTCCGGCACTCTCAGCAGATCCGCCACGCGCCCCGGAACCTGGTCGTCAAGCTGCCAATCGTCATACTTGGCCCATGCGTTGAATTGCCAGTTGGTCACACCGATGCCGCCTTCAGCATTCCGTACAAAAATCGGCCCCGAGTCCCGAGTCCACACGCGATTCGTCGGCCACGGATGAAAGCTCACCCGCTCCAGATCTGCCCCAGCCCGCTCCAGATTCCCACGCGCACGGACTTCGGCCTTCGCATCGTCGACAAGAATGTGCACCTGCTCCCGCGCCGCAAGCAGCCGCACAATCTCCGCATACAGCCACGGAATTGTCTGAAACTTTCCCGGCCAGTCCTCAGGATTGTGCGGCCACGCCAGCCACGTTGCCTCGTGCCGATCCCACTCCGCCGGCATGCGGTAGCCCAGCGCCCGCGGCGTCGATCCCAATGTTTCCGTCATCTTTACTTCGAGTCTCCGTCCTGCGTCCACCGATTCACCGGATCAAGATACCGCTGCGTTATCGACCCATACGCATCAATCCGCCGGTCGCGCAAGAACGGCCAGTTACGCCGCGTGTCCTCAATCAGCCCCAGGTCAATCTCGCCCAGCAGAATCTCTTCCGCGTCGTGCGAAGCCTTCGCAATCACGCGACCGAACGGATCGGCCAGAAAACTCCCGCCCCAGAACTCGAGCCCCGGCCCCCCGGCACGATTTCCTAGAACCTCGCCATGCGGCAATTTGACGTCGCCATGCTCAAGGCCCACGCGATTCACGCCCGCAACGTACACGCCGTTCGCAATCGCGTGTCCCCGCTGAATCGTCTGCCAAGCCTCGTACTGCGTCGCGCCAAACTCGTCCTTCTCCGCCGGATGCCACCCGATCGCCGTCGGATAAAACAGCACCTCGGCCCCCTGCAGCGCCGTCAGCCGTGCGCCCTCCGGATACCACTGGTCCCAGCAAACCAGCGTCCCCACGCGCCCAAACGCTGTATCCACAGCCTGAAACCCCAAGTCCCCCGGCGCAAAATAGAATTTCTCGTAGTACAGCGGGTCGTCCGGTATGTGCATCTTCCGGTACACACCCGCAATCGCGCCATCGGAATTCAGCGTCACCGCCGTGTTGTGATAAAGCCCCGGCGCGCGCCGCTCGAACAATGAAGCCACTATGGCCACGCGCAGCTTGCGCGCTACTTCGGCCAGCTTCGCCGTTGAAGGCCCCGGTATCGCCTCCGCCAGGTCGAACAGCCGCACGTCCTCGCGCTGGCAAAAATACTGTGCGCGAAAAAGCTCCGGCAGGCACACAACGTTCGCACCCAGGGCCGCAGCCTCTTCAATGTGATTCATCGCCGACGCGAAGTTCGCCTCCGGGTCCGCGCCCATGCGCATCTGCACCAGGCCCACGTTGTATTTGCGTGCATTCCCCATTGCTTACCCGCCATTCTCTTCAAGCATTCTTTAATCTAACTGCCGCATGCAGCAAGGCCAACCCCGCCCAGCGGGATTGGCCTCAGATTTCTGCCCATCACTTCGGGTCTGCTGCATGAAATGCCTGCATGCAACCCCTACGCATCCAGAATCAGCACCGCCGCCGCAATCGTCGTCGTCCACAACCCGCGCTTGTCGCCCACAGCCGACTGCGTAATGTTGCTGGTACGCACAATCTTGTTTGAGATCCTGTAAATCTCTTTCTTCTCGTCCCAGCTCGTGTCCGGATCGAAATCCACATCCAGCGTCGTTGCCAGCATCTCGGCAGCCAACTCCTCCGCGTATTCGCCGGCCTGCTCCTCGGTCTCGCCAAAGCTGTGATGCTCGCTCAGGTAACCGTAGGTGTCGCGGTCCGCCGGGATAGCCACGCCGATGCTCGCCACAATCAACCGATGCGGCTCGCGCGTCGAGTTTTCCGCAATCACCGAAAAGACCACTTCGCCGTGATCCAGATAGGTGAGCCCTTCCTTGCGAGGAATCACTTTGCAGCGCGGTGGAAAGATTGAAGACACGCGCACAAGATTCTGCGATGCAATTCCCGCATCCCGAAGCGCCAGCTCAAAGCTCGTCAGCCGCTCCTTGTGTTTGCCTACGCCCTTGGTGAAGAAAAGCTTCTTCGGGACCATGCTTTTTCCCAATTTCTATGTATCCTCCGTGAGTCTTCAAGATCGTGAATTTCGTTCAACGTTCCCGCATGAGTTTATCGCATCCAGCCGGGTAGAAGAGGCAGGGCAAGGGAATTCACCGCTAATTCACGATGTCCCGGCTTGAATAGGCCCAAATCGTTTCAAGAACCCGCGAGCGGATTGACCCAGCGTAGCCCCGGAAACCTCGCGAAATCGCGGTCATTCGTGTGCAAGACACCTCCATACTCAATGGTCAAGGCTGCCAGAGCCGCATCGGTAGTCAGCTTTCCGCGCACATCCCCTTCGACGAGCATTTCCCTGAAAACCGTCCAGTGATGCTCGCGCGGAGCCAACGCGCGCACATGGGGTCGTTCGAGCCACTCATCCACGATTGCAAGGGCCTGTCGCATCGTAAAGCGCTCGCCCATCAATCCTGGGTAAGTCAGGATGCGAAGGAAAGCGGAGATGTTTTGCCATGGCAGACCGATAGGCTCGTGGCCAGAGAATGCATCCTCGACCCAGGTCCGCGCTTTCAGGTGCTCATCGCAGGTTGAATCGTATGCGTAAATGAGGAGGTTGACATCGATGACGATCATCGATGCATCGGGCCTTCGACCGCCTCAATCAGGTCCTCAACCTTTTTGTAGCGAGTTCCCAAACCCGTATTCAATGCTTTCGGGGTCACCACAAATCGTTTCCTCGGCTGGGGATTCCTGCTGGCCATCAGTCCATGCCGCAGCAGGCGGTTCACGGTTCCTTTGAACGTATCCCCGCTCCGCCGGACCTCGTCCTCAACCAACTTGGCAACATCGTCCTCAATGGTAAGAGTGGTTCGCACATCATGATGCTATACAATAAGGCATCATGATGTCAATCATTTCGGAATGCTAGGTCTGGTTAATCTCGGGTTTGCCGGTGATACGACCGCGAGACAACAATTCGTCCTTGCAGGGGAGCCTGCGGCGTATTAGAGGCTCTCCGGCGATATTCTGTGAGGCGCACATGAAGGGACTACTCGTTGACTTCGCTCGCGGATCAGCCGCACTTCTTTGGGTGTGCTTTGTCGGCCCGTGGATCGCTCGTTCGTGTGGCATCCCCGTGCGGGCTGCATTCTGGACAATGGATCGGCAAGGCCATCGCATCTCCCGACCCCAATTCGTCTGCGCATTTGGTGTGTTGGTGATTGGCGTTGGCATGTTCATATTCGGCTTAGATTCGGACGTCATCCAACGGGTTCTTCTGGAGAAACGGTGGAGCGCGAAGTTGGCCGATTTAGGTTCCATGCTCGCAATTACCGTCTTTATGGGTGTCGTTATCGGGTTCTGGTGTGCACCGACACAGAACGGCGAGTCCCCGATTACAGAGCTTGACCTTTCACAGCGAAAGTAGGTCGAGTTTCGCTTAGATCAACCGGTGGGACTTGTAACATTTGGGTTGCATGTGCGGACTACGCCCGGATTGTCGCCAACCCAGAATCAATTCTTTTCTCGCACCCCGTCCCAATGCCCGAGCCGCCTTTCGACGTGACCGCCCAACATCGGCAGCTTCCCCCGCCATTGCCACCCCCAATTTGCAGGTGTTAGCCTCATCCTTTGACCACGCAAGGAAAGGGACCTCCAAAAAATCCATGCAAACCACCTACAACGGGCTCGCATTGCCGAAAGACGGCCAGCCCATCGACTACAAGAACGGTAAGTTCGAAGTTCCCGACCATCCCATCATCCCTTTCATTGAGGGCGACGGCACCGGTCGCGACATCTGGAAGGCCTCGCAGCGCGTCTTCGATGCCGCAGTCGAAAAAGCCTACGGCGGAAACCGCCAAATCAAATGGTTCGAAATCTTCGCCGGCGAGAAAGCATTTCGCCAGTTCAGCACCTGGCTGCCAGACGACTCCGTAGCCGCCGCGCGCGACCTCCGCGTCTCCATCAAGGGCCCGCTCACCACGCCCATCGGCGGCGGCATCCGTTCGCTCAACGTCGCCCTGCGCCAGCTTCTCGACCTCTACGCCTGCGTGCGCCCCGTGAAGTACTACCAGGGCGTGCCCAGCCCCGTGAAGCACCCAGAAAATGTCGACATCGTTATCTTCCGCGAGAACACCGAAGACGTATACTCCGGCATCGAATTCAAGCAAGGCTCGGCCGACGTCGCCCGCCTGATCGAGTTCATCAACGAAGACCTGCTCAAGGGCGGCAAGAAAAAAATCCGCTCCGACTCCGGCGTCGGCATCAAGCCCATCTCCATCTTCGGCACCAAGCGCCTTGTTCGCTACGCCATCAAGTCTGCGCTTGAGATGGGCCGTAAGACCGTCACCCTCGTCCACAAGGGCAACATCCAGAAGTTCACCGAGGGCGCATTTCGCGAGTGGGGTTACGAAGTCGCCGTCGAAGAATTCCGCGACCAGGTCGTCACCGAGCGCGAAAGCTGGATCCTCGGCAACGTCGACGCCAACCCCGGCATCACGATCGAGCAGAACGCCGCCCTGATCGAGCCCGGCCTCGAGTTCGGCAACCAGACCTTCCGCGATGAGCTCTATGCGGAGATCAAAGGCGTCCTCGACTCCATCGGCAAAACCCACGGCAACGGCGCGTGGAAATCGAAGATTCTCATCAACGACCGCATCGCCGACTCGATCTTCCAGCAGATCATCATTCGCCCGTCTGACTACTCCATCCTCGCCACCACCAACCTCAACGGCGACTACATCTCTGACGCCGCAGCAGCCCAGGTGGGCGGCCTCGGCATCGCTCCGGGCGCCAACATCGGCGACGGCTTCGCCGTCTTTGAAGCCACGCACGGCACCGCGCCCAAGTACGCCGACAAGGACGTCATCAATCCCGGCTCGGTGATCCTCTCCGGCGTCATGCTCCTCGACTTCATTGGCTGGAAAGAAGCCGCCAAGCTCATAGAAACATCGATGGAGAAGACCATCCAGCAGAAGTTCGTGACTTACGACTTCGAGCGTCAAACCGCCGGCGCTACCAAGGTGGGGACCAGTGAATTTGCGACCCGCATTATCGGAAACATGTAGAGACAGTTTTCAGTTGTAAGCTGTCAGTTACCGTTTTTGGAGTAGCAGGAAAGAGATATTCGATGGCGAACTCGTTTCGAGATTTGATCGTTTGGCAGCGCGCGATGCAATTGGCTGTCTCCATTTACCGCCTGACAAGGGACTTCCCTCGCGAGGAAGTCTACGGACTGACGAGCCAGGCACGGAGATCGGTAGTCTCAATATCAAGCAATATCGCTGAAGGACAGGGGAGGCTCACCGCTGGCGAGTTCAGGCAGTTCCTTGGCATCGCCCGCGGTTCAAATTTTGAGTTGCAAACACAACTGGAAATCGCTCGTTCACTCAAGATGGGCGATCCGAAATTGCTCGACGAGGCGGACGGATTGTCGCTGGAGGTCGGAAAAATGCTCTTTGGCATGTTGCAGTCGCTAAAGACGACAAAACGCCCACTTCTCGCGGCAGGCAGATGAAAACTGACAACTTAAAACTTACAACTGACAACTGAAAACCAGGAGTTATTGAAATGCGTAAAAAAGTAAGTATCGTCGGCGCCGGCAACGTGGGCGCCACCGCGGCCCACTGGATCGCTTCCAAGGAGCTGGCCGATGTAGTCCTGATCGACGTCGTCGAAGGCATCCCGCAAGGCAAGGCCCTCGACCTGCTTGAAGCTCTGCCCATTGAGAAGCGCGATGTGAGCGTCATCGGCTCCAACGACTACGCCGCCACCGCGAATTCCGACATCGTCGTCATCACTGCGGGCATTCCCCGCAAGCCCGGCATGAGCCGTGATGACCTGCTCCACACCAACTTCAAAATCATGTCCGACGTGGTGCAGAAAGTCGTCGCGCAGTCGCCCGAGTCGATCCTCATCATCGTCTCCAACCCGCTTGACGCCATGGCCCAGGCCGCCTATCGCCAGGCCGGCTTCAACCGCGAGCGCGTCATCGGTATGGCCGGCGTCCTCGACTCCGCCCGCTTTCGCACCTTCATCGCCGCGGAACTGAACGTCAGTGTCGAGAATGTCACGGCCTTCGTCCTCGGCGGCCATGGCGATACCATGGTTCCCCTCGCGCGCTACTCCACCGTCGCCGGCATTCCCATCACCGAGCTCATCGCCCCTGACCGCCTTGAAGCCATCGTGCAACGGACAAGAGACGGCGGCGCCGAAATCGTCAAGCACCTCAAGACCGGCAGCGCCTTTTACGCGCCCTCCGCCGCGGCAACGGAGATGGTTGAAGCCATCCTCAAAGACAAGAAAAAGATCCTGCCCTGCGCCGCATATCTGCAAGGCGAGTACGGCATCGATGGCTTCTACATCGGCGTCCCTTGCAAGCTCGGTGCCGCCGGCCTCGAGAAGATCATCGAGATCAAGCTCACGCCGGAAGAAGACGCCGCCCTCAAAAAGAGCGCCGAAGCCGTCAAGGAGCTATGCGCGGTCATCGGCGTATAACAACACGATCCTGCCTATTGCGTCCTCCGGATGTCTCGTATGACATTGACAAGACTGCGCTCGTAACGGCAGTCTTGACTCCTGATCTCGAAACCGGAATGGCAGGTGAAGATTGACTTCTCTCAAAGGACTGGTACTCTGCGTGGCCGCTCTCATTGCAGTGGCGGCCTGCTGGGCACAACAGAAATTTCCTATGCAGCCGGGCGAATGGCAAGCTACTGTCTCGGCGTCCGGACCAAATGTCACACCAAGGGTGCTCCTCTATTGCCTCAATGACGACACCTGGGACAGGGCGCTCATCCACAATCCCTCCTGCTCCACTCAACAACTCAACATTACAGCCAGCGGAGCAAGTTTCCTGACGGACTGTCAGCACGGGTCCATCCGGTCGAAGGCTTCGGTCACCATCGTCTTCGACGGCAAGCAGCACATGATCACCAAGGATTCAGTCGACACAACCAGCAACGGGCAAACTACCAATGCGGTGTACTCGGTGGACTACCGCTGGAAGGGCCCCACGTGCGATCCCAACGCCGACATGAACCTGAAATTCGCCCATAAACCGCATCCCGCGCAATAGCCATCGTCGAGCCTCGCGTCGCGAGCATCAAGGATCAGCAGCAATGACATCCCTCAAAGCCGTAGCGTGCGGGGCAGTCGTCCTTCTCGGAACTTCCGTCGCTTCGGCGCAACAGAAATTCCCCTTGCGCCCCGGCGAATGGGAAGCCTCGATATCGGCCGACGCCTCAAAGGTCCCGCCCAAGGTCATCCTCCTCTGCCTCAACAACGAATTATGGCTCAAGGCGATGTCGCAGAATCCCGCCTGTTCCATGCAGCAACTCAGCTACTCATCCAAAGGCACCAGCTATTCCATGGATTGTCCTCTGCAAACCGTTCAGATGAGCGGCAAAGTCTATGTAAGTTTCCTTGGCATGGAACACATGACCGCTCGCGCCACCATGGACATCACGCTCAATGGCGTAACCTCCCACTCGAAAATCTATGTGGACTACCGCTATAAAGGCGCCACCTGCGGTCCAGGTGACGTGAATTTGCAGCAAAAGCAGCCCAATTGATCCATTCCCGGGTCGCCTCCATCGACGATCAACGTTGATGTCATGCGCTTTAGACTGCGACGCCTCGCAGGATCGCGCCCTGCAGTTGCCGCATGCTTAATCCTCCCGCTCGAAAACTCCTTCTGGACGCAACCTTTGTTCATACATCCGTGTCTAATTGTGCGAGTGGCAAGCCCCCGGGCGTTCTCGCAGAGTGCCCCCGGGTGCTGCCCTTGAGACCTCGGAAAGCATGCGATTCCCCCGTAAGCTGCCGCATGTCTCATGTACCAGCAATAAGGAGGTTTCACATATGAAAAGGACCATTCAAACCACACGCACCACGATGCTCGCGGCCACTCTCGCCGGGGCACTGTTGGGCCTTCCCCAATCCTCATTTGCAGCGCCTCGCGGCGCAGGCGAACCCCCGCAGGCCCAGGCAGACAGCCCGGCAGCCGGCGACGCCGCTTCCCGGCTCAGCAAGAAGGAATTCCGCAATGTCAAAGTGTCAGTCGACGCAAACGGCATTGCCACCATGACCGGCACTGTCGATCTGTTCGAGTACAAGGCCGACGCCGACAAGCGCGTCCACAAAGCCAAAGGCGTCACCGCCGTCCGCAACGATATCGAGGTGGCCGGCCCCAGCGTCCCTGACGCGCAGTTGCAAGCCAAGCTGGTGGAGAAACTGACCTATGACCGCGTCGGTTACGGCAACGTCTTTGACGCCATCAGCGTCAACGTGCAAAATGGCGCGGTCACCCTCGCCGGCCATGCGCTTGACTACCCGTCCAAGGACTCCGCCCTGGGCCTCGTCAGCACCTTTCCGGGCGTAAAGGAAGTCGTCGACAACATTCAGGTCGATCCCGCTTCCCCCATGGATAACGGCATTCGCATCGCGGAATACCGTGCCATCTACGGGTTCCCGTCCTTGAATCGATATGCGATTGATCCCGCCAAGACCATCCGCATCTCCGTGCAGAATGGCCACGTCGAGCTCGACGGCGTGGTTGACAGCCAGGCCGACAAGGACACCGCCGGCATTCGCGCCAACGGCGTCTCGGGCGTCTTCAGCGTCACCAACAACCTGCAAGTCGCCAACCAGCCCACTGAAGGACAAAGGTCGTCCAACAACTAATAACGCTCCGCACGTCTCACTCGGCCTCGGAGGACTCCCCTCCGAGGCCTTCTTCTTTCACTGCCACAAAGTCGTCGTCGCCAACCCATCCCCCGCGGCCGCTTCCGGTTACATTCACACATTTGTAACGACACAGACCCCTTTTATTCCCTACACTTGTCCCACCATGGCCATTGATGATCCCTTGTCATTCGAATTCCTTGAAGGTAAAGCCCCCGGCACCCGCATCGTCCGCCTCACCGGTCCCCTCACGCTGCGCAATCTTTTCGATATCCAGGCCCGTTTGCGCAGCGCCGATCCCCAGCCGGCCCTCACCATCATCGACCTCGCCGGCGTTCCCTACATGGACTCGGCAGGCATGGGCGCGGTCATCAACCACTACGTCCATTGCCAGAACAGAGGCAGCCGCCTCGTCATCGCAGGCGTCAGTCCCCGCGTTCACGAGCTGTTCAAAATGACAAGGGTCGACACCATCATCCCCCAGGCCGCCAACGTCAGCGAAGCCGAATCTCGCGCCTGAAGGAATTCACCCGACGACCGTCCAACGCTCGATGCACCCGCAAATGCCCTGCTGCCTCAAGTAAACTGATGCAGAGGCCGACCATGCCAGGCATCTGGGCTAAAACGCGAACAACATTGGAGATGATCAAGTGGGAGCACTCCATCTTCGCGCTTCCCTTTGCCCTCACCGCCACCATCCTCGCCGCCCACGGCCTGCCCGCCGTTCGCACCATCGTATGGATCCTCGTCGCCATGATCGCCGCCCGCTCCTGCGCCATGGCCTTCAACCGCTGGGCCGACGCTGAGATCGACGCCGCCAATCCCCGCACCAGCAGCCGCGCCATCCCCGCCGGACTCCTGTCGCGCAACTTTGTCCTCGGCTTCACCCTCGTCACCGCGCTCGCCTTTGTGCTCGCCGCCTCGCAGCTCAACCACCTCACCCTCTACCTCTCCCCGCTGGTCCTCCTGGTGTTGCTGGGCTACAGCTACATGAAGCGCGTCACCCGCTGGTCTCACCTCGTCCTCGGCTTCGCCCTCGGTCTCGCTCCCACGGCAGCCTGGATTGCCGTCCGCGGCTCCCTCGATCGCCATATCCTGGTGCTCACCGCCGCCGTCACCCTCTGGGTCGCCGGCTTTGACGTCCTCTACGCCTGCCAGGATGTCGACCACGACCGCGCCGCCGGACTCTACAGCCTGCCACGGGCCATCGGCATCCCCGCAGCCTTCACGGCAGCCCGCGCCATGCACCTCGCCATGCTCGGCCTGCTCATATGGTTCGGATACCTCTTCCATTTTCTGGTCCTCGGCTGGCTCGGCATCGCGGCCGTCGCCCTCCTCCTGGCTTACGAGCACTCCCTCGTCTCGCCGGGGAACCTGCGCCGCCTCAATGCCGCCTTTTTCACCATGAACGGCGTCATCGCCATGGTCTTTCTCCTCTTTGTCGCAGCCGACCTCTGGCTGCGGAGCTGATTTCCATGAATTCCGACTCATTCCCAGACAAAACACCGATCGAGCTGTGGTATGGTGCCAGAAAGCACTCCACGCAAGACGCCTTTTTGGCACCTGCCGCGCAAACACATTCAGGAGAACAGGCTACAGGCATGAAAGTCGCCATACAGGGAGAACCCGGCTCATTCAGCCACGAAGCCGCCATCAAACTCGTCGCCGGCGCTGTGATTGTGCCCTTTTCTCTCTCTGCGGATGCCTTTGGCGCCCTCACCAATGGGACTGTTGACGCCGCCGTCATTCCCATTGAAAACAGCCTGGCAGGCTCCGTTTCCGAGCATTTCGACCTCTTGCTCGCCCACGATGTCAAGGTCGAGCGCGAAACCCTCCTGCGCATCCGCCACAATCTTATCGCCATCTCCGGAACCCAGATCGTCCAGATCGACCGCGTCTTCTCTCACCCTGTGGCCTTGGCCCAATGCAGGCGATTCCTCGGTCAGCATCCCAGGATGGAGGCATTCGCCTTCTACGACACCGCCGGCAGCGTCAAGCAACTGGTCGAGCTCCGCGATCGCCACGCCGCGGCCATCGCCAGCGAAGCCGCCGCCCACTTTTACGGCGCACAGATCCTCCAGGCAGGCATCGAAGACAATCCGGAAAACTTTACCCGCTTCTTCCTCGTCCGCCGCACGCGCGACGCTGTTCCCGATCCGCAGGCCAACAAGATCAGCCTCGCTTTTTCCGTCGAGAATCGCCCCGGATCGCTCGTCGCCACCCTCTCGGAGCTCTCTACCGTCGGAACCAATCTCACCAAGATCGAGTCGCGTCCCGTCCATGGCAAGCCCTGGGAATACATCTTTTATGTGGACTGCCAGATTCACACTCCCGAGGAGTGTCCGCGCATCCTTAGGGCTCTGGAACCGCACTGCGTTATGGTCAAAGAGCTGGGCTGCTACCAGGAAGCGCTCGGCCAGACCAAACCGTCCTGACCCCGGAAATCTCCGGTCCCGCACTCATCCCAGAGGATTCGACAGCCATTTCAGAAACAAAAAAAGGACGGGCCGCAGCCCATCCCTTTTTCGTCTTCTTTAGCCGCTGTTTTTAGAAGTGGTACGCCACGCCCACGGTTGGCACAAAAATGTTGTACCACTTGTTGGTCGTGAACTGCGTGTCGCCTAGCGTGGGAACCTTCACCACATACGCCCGGTACTCCGCGCGGATGTCGAAGCTGGGGCTGATCTCATACGCAATGCCCGCACCGTACATGCCCCCAATCTCAGTCTGCTGCTTCACATCCAGATTCCGGGTACCCGAGTTGCGAATGGGCAGGAAGATGAACGCTCCCGGCCCGCCTTCTACAAATGGATTGAATTTGCGGTAGTTGAAAGTGCGCACATAGGCAAACGATGCTTCCTGCGTGCGGACCAGGATCGGGTAGGTATTGGGGTTGGAATAGTACGTAATCGAGTTCTGGTAGGTGATTCCGTAGTTGGCCTCCAGCGCACTCGAAGGCGTCAACATGAATCGGTAGCTGGCCAGCGCGCCCAGCGCGTAGGTGGAGTGGACTTGAACATCGGTTGGTGAAGCAATGAAAGGCTCGATGAGCCCTATTCCGCTGATGCTGGCGTCCTGGCGGCTCTCCTGAGCCCGGCCTGCGGCCACGCAAACAGCCAGCAGGAATGCTACTAATGCGATCTTCTTCATTCGGTCCTGAACCTCACCACTGCGCAACCGTCCGGCTGGCAACGAGCTTGTCAATTCCGGCGCGCCGGTTCTTGTCCGGGCCCCGCTCTCAGCATTGTAACTGGCCGGGCCGGGCCGTGTCGTAAGCCCTTTGCTTCAACCGTGCCACCCGCCGCCCAGAAGGCCGTTTCCAGAAGCCATTACGCCAGAATGATCTGAGCCTATAGACGCACCAGAACCCAAAGGGGCACCCGCCCCCAGACGGTCTTCCCTCCCACGATTCACCCCCGCTCTATCCTCCCGGCGCGGACGGCGCCAATATCACCCAGATCAAGCCCGTCCTAATCCATCGCCATATCGATTCGCCTCGCAGCCCCTTAGTCCCTCAGTCCCTTAGTCCCTTAATCCCTCAGTCCCTGGCCCCTAATCTCACCCCGCCCGCTCCACCTGGTAGTAAAACGGAGGCCCCTGTTCCGCCGCCAGCGTCCGCACCGTTCGCAAAAACGCCCTGGCCGCGTAAGAAAGCGTCGCCTGCCGCCGATGAACCAGCCTGAGCACCCGCTTCATCTCCAATTCGTCCACCGTAACCCGCACCAGGTCGCCTGTCTCCAGTTCCCGCGCCACCGTAAGATGCGGAACCAGCGCCACGCCATTGCCCATCGCCACAAAACGCTTGATCGCCTCAATCGTCGGCAGCTCAATCCCCATGTTCAACGGCGTCCTGTACTTCTGGAACGCCTCAATCACCTTTCGCCGCAGCGGCGAGGTCACATTGTGAGCCACAAACAGCTCTTCCCCCAGGTCGTTGATCGAAACCCGTTCCGCCCCCGCCAACGGATGATTGGGGCTCACAATGAACGCCAGGCTGTCCCCATACACTGCAATCGTCCGGTACTGCGCCGGATCGGGACGAAACGAAATCACGCCAATCTCAAACGTCCGCAGGTTCAGCTCGTCAGGAATGTGCGACGCCAGCATCCGGTGCACCGTCACGCTGATGTGCGGAAACTCCCGCCGGAATGCGTCGATAGCCGGCAGCAGGTACATGCACGTGTACTCGTTGGCCGCCAGTTGCAGCCGTCCCCGCTCCAGGCTCTTCAGCTCACCCAGCGCGCTGGTAGCCTCCCGTCGCAGCGCCATCAGCCGTAGCGCATAGTCGCGCAGCAGCGCCCCCGCCGCCGTCAGCGACCCATCCCGCGCCGCCCGGTCAAACAGCGTCTCGCCCACTGACGCTTCCAGCTTGCGAATCACCTGGCTCACCGCCGGCTGCGTCCTGTGCAACCGCACCGCCGCCCTCGAGAAGCTCCGCTCCTCCGCCACCGCCAAAAATGTCTCCAGCTGATTCAGTTCCATAACAGTGACCGGTGCACAGCGGACAGTGAACAGTGGTACTGCTACGAACCACCACCGACCAGCGAGCCCAAAGCCTGAATGCCCACGCCGCGGATGCCGGTCGGCTGCTCAGAGCCGTCCACTGTTCACTGTGCACTGTCCACTGTACTATAACCAATTCTAATCGCTTCCCCAAAAAGAATAACTTTGCCTTATACCACCCCCGTGCGAGACACTTGCAGGGTTGGCAAAAAGCTTCCCCTGGCAGGCGAACACATGACCTCAAATTCGTCATCGAATCACGTAGCCTTTTTCGACACCACCCTGCGCGACGGCGAGCAGTCCCCCGGCTGCAGCATGACCACGCAGGAAAAGCTCACCATGGCCCATGCCCTCGAAGACCTGGGCGTCGACATCGTCGAGGCTGGCTTCGCCATGGCCTCCGAGGGTGACTTCGCGGCCATCGCCACCATTACCCAGGCCATACGGCAGCCGCGCATCGCGTCGTTGGCGCGTGCAAAGACTGAAGACATTGAGATGGCCGCCCGCGCCCTGCAGTTTGCCGACCGCGCCCGCATCCACATCTTCCTCGCCTCCAGCGACCTGCACCTCGAGTACAAGCTCAAAATCAGCCGTCAGGAAGCCCTCGACCTCACCGCTGAATCCATCCATCTCGCGCGCACCCATGTCGACGACGTCGAGTTCTCCCCTGAAGACGCCACCCGCTCCGACCGCGATTTTCTCGTCGAGATGGTCCGCGTCGCCGTTCAGGCCGGCGCCACCACCATCAACATGCCTGACACCGTCGGCTACTCCACGCCGGAAGAATACGGTCGCATGTTCGCCGAGGTGCGCGAACGCATCCCCGCCATTGACGCCGAAGGCATCATCCTCTCCTCGCACTGCCACAACGACCTCGGCCTCGCCGTCGCCAACTCCCTGGCCGCCATCCAGAACGGCGCGCGCCAGGTCGAGTGCACCATCAACGGCATCGGCGAACGCGCCGGCAACGCCGCCCTTGAAGAAATTGCCGCCGCCCTCTACGTCCGCGGCGACCGCTACGGCATCTCCACCAGCATCAAGCTTGAGAATCTCTACGCCACCAGCCAGGTCCTCGGCCAGATCATCACCTTCCGCCCGTCGCCCAACAAAGCCATCGTCGGCGACAACGCCTTCGCCCACGAGTCCGGCATCCATCAGCACGGCATGCTGGCCAACCCGCTCTGCTACGAAATCATGACTCCCGCCCTGGTCGGTGTCGCCAAAACGCATCTGGTCCTCGGCAAACACTCGGGCCGCGCCGCACTGCGCCATCGCCTTGAGCAGCTCGGCTTCGCATTAACCCGCGAGGAACTGCAGCAGACCTACTACCGTTTCGTCGCTCTCGCCGACCGCAAAAAAAACATCTACGACCAGGACCTCGTCGGTGTCGTACCCGATCACATCCGCGAAAAACGCCGCGAGCCCGTTTCCGAATTGGATTGATCCATCCTGCACTCAATCAAGTGCAGCCACAAAAGTGAACCACACCCGCTCATGCGGATGCAGGGAATGGAAAGAATGAAGATACGCTACGTGTTTTACCTCGCATTCACCGGAATCGTGTCCACCTTGCTCATGTTGGTTCCGCTCGTCGCTGACCCGTCGGACCCTTCCTGGCTATCCAGGGTAGTGGTCATGCCGGCTCGATTGTTGGCAATCGTCTTCAATACCAGAAGCGCTCACGCAGGCGCTCTCCCTTCGACTGGCGTACAAGATTTTTTCCTGAATTTGTTCTTCTTCTGGTTTATCTTCGCGGTCGTTGTTCTGGCCCTTGACGCACTGTTTTCCCTCGCGGTCACCCCGAAAAGAGAAAAAGCATGAAGCTCAAAATTCTTGTCACCGCCGGCGACGGCATTGGCCCTGAAGTCACCCGCGAAGCAGTCGCGGTGCTGCGCGAAATCGCAGCACTCGGTGGCCACACCTTTGACTTTGAGTCGAAGCGCATCGGCGGCGTAGCCATCGTCCAGGACGGCACACCCCTTCCCGCAGACACCCTCGCCGCAGCCCTCGCGTCCGACGCGGTACTCCTCGGCGCCGTCGGCGGCAACGAGTTCAACTCGCTCGCTCCCGACAAGCGCCCAGAAGCCGGCCTGCTCCAGATCCGCGCCGCACTCGGCGGCTTCGCCAATCTCCGTCCCGCCTTCGCTTTCAAAGAACTCGCCGTCAACAGCCCCTTGCGCCCTGAGATCATCGATGGCGCCGACATCCTCTTCGTCCGCGAACTCCTCGGCGGCCTCTACTTCGGCCAGCCCCGCGAGTGGAACAAGACGACCAACGAAGCCTGGAACACCATGCGCTACACCAAAGCTGAAGTTGTTCGTGTAGCCCGCATCGCTTTCCAACTCGCCACCAAACGCCGCAACAAACTCACCAGCGTCGACAAGGCCAACGTGCTTGAAGTCTCGCAACTGTGGCGCGCCGCGGTCACTGAAGTCGCAGCGGAATTCCCTGGCGTCACCCTCGAGCACCAGTACGTGGACGCGATGTCCATGCACCTGATGAACCAGCCGAAGAGTTACGACGTCGTTCTTACTGAAAATCTTTTCGGCGACATCCTCTCCGACGAGTCCGCCGTCATCACCGGCTCCTTAGGCATGTTGCCCTCCGCCACCATCGGCGGCAAGGTCAACCTCTATGAGCCCGTCCACGGCTCCGCGCCCGACATTGCCGGCAAAGGCCTCGCCAATCCTCTCGGCGCAATCCTCACCGGCGCATTGATCCTGCGCCATTCCGGCGGCCTTGAAGCCGAAGCCGCAGCCATTGAAGCGAGTGTCCGCAAAGTCCTCGAGCAAGGCTTCCGCACCTCCGACCTCGCGCGCACCAATCCGCAAGGTTTCACCGTACTTTCAACCACCGAGATGGGCGCCAAAGTCCGCGAAACCGTAAAAACCATGCTCGTCAACGCATAATCACTTCTTCACTTTTTCACTCGTTCACTTATTCAGGTATTCACTGATTCAGGAGCTTCATGACCGCACCAAAAACCCTATTCGAAAAAGTCTGGCAGCAACACGTAGTCGTCGAGCCGCAAGGCGAGCCCACCATTCTCTACGTCGATCTGCAACTGCTTCACGAGGTCACCTCGCCCCAGGCCTTTGAAGGCCTGCGTCTCGCCAACCGCAAGGTCCGCCGCCCCGACCGCTGCATCGCCACCGTGGACCACAACGTCCCCACCACGCTTGCCGGCCGCCTCAACATCCTTGACCAGGTCGCCGCCACGCAGATCGCCACGCTGCGCAAGAACTGCGCCGACTTCGGCGTCGAGCTCTATGACGTCGACTCGCGCGACCAGGGCATCGTCCACGTCATCGGCCCCGAACTCGGCATCACCAAGCCCGGCATGACCATCGTCTGCGGCGACTCGCACACCAGCACCCACGGCGCTTTCGGCGCGCTCGCATTCGGCATCGGCACCAGCGAAGTTGAGCACGTTCTCGCCACTCAAACGCTGCCGCAGTCCAAGCCCAAAACTTTTCGCATCGCGGTCGAAGGCAAGCTGCCGCGCGGCGTCACGGCAAAGGACATCATCCTCGCCATCATCGGCCAGATCGGCACCGACGGCGCAACCGGCTGCGTCATCGAGTACGCCGGCTCCGCCATTCGCGCCCTCTCGATGGAAGGCCGCATGACCGTTTGCAACATGAGCATCGAAGCGGGCGCGCGCGCCGGCATGATCGCTCCCGACGAAAAGACTTATGCGTATCTCAAGGGCCGTCGCTTCAGTCCGACAGGCGCGGCGTGGGATCAAGCAGTCGCCGAATGGAGCAAGCTCCCCACCGATCCCGGCGCAACCTTCGATCGCGAGTTAGTCATCGACGCCGCCACGCTTGTACCCTACGTAAGTTGGGGCACCAGCCCCGGCATGGTCGCGCCCGTCACGTCCTCTGTGCCTGACCCCGCTGCCACGGCGAACGAACTCGACCGCAAGTCCTTTGAGCGCGCTCTCGAATACATGGATCTCAAGGCCGGCACGCCGCTCGAAGAAGTCGCCATCGACCGCGTCTTCATCGGCTCCTGCACCAACGGCCGCCTTGAAGATTTGCGCGCCGCCGCTCGCATCGCCGCTGGCTACAAGGTTTCCACCCATGTCGGCGCAATGGTCGTTCCCGGCTCTCAAGCGGTGAAGGCCGCGGCGGAAGCAGAAGGCCTCGACCAGATCTTCCGCGATGCCGGATTCGACTGGCGCGAGCCCGGTTGTTCCATGTGTCTCGGCATGAACCCTGACATTCTCTCCCCCGGCGAGCGCTGCGCCTCCACCAGCAACCGCAACTTCGAAGGCCGCCAGGGCCGCGGTGGCCGCACCCACCTGGTCAGTCCTGAAATGGCCGCCGCAGCCGCCATCGCCGGCCACTTTGTCGACATCCGCAACTGGCACGTTCATGAAGAGGTGAAGGCATAATGGAACCCTTTCGCACCGTCACCGCACTGGCCGCGCCCCTCGACCGCACCAACGTCGACACCGACCAGATCATCCCCAAACAGTTCTTGAAGCGCATTGAGCGCACCGGCTATGGCGAGTTCCTCTTCTTTGACTGGCGCCGCACCGCATCCGGCGACCCCAACCCTGAATTCGAATTGAACGATCCGCGCTACAAGGGTGCTCAAATTCTCATCGCCGGCAAAAACTTCGCCTGCGGTTCCAGCCGCGAGCACGCTGCCTGGGCGCTGAGTGACTATGGCTTCCGCGCCGTCATCGCCCCCACCTTTGCTGACATTTTCTTTTCCAACGCCGGCAAGAACGGCATCGTCCTCGTCCGTCTCAGCGAGGAGCAAGTCAGCCAGCTGCTTCACAACGCGAAAACCATTCCCAACTATCAACTCACCGTCTCGCTTGAAGCCCAGACGGTCACAGACCCGCACGGCTTTCACGCCACCTTTGAGGTCGATCCCTTCCGCAAGTTCTGCCTGCTTGAAGGTCTCGACGACATAGGCCTGACCCTGCGCCACGAAGCCGCGCTCGACGCATACGAATCGCAACACGACAATGCAAACTGGCTGAAAGCGAAGTGACAGCTGCTAGCTTCTAGCCTTTAGCTGATAACGCAACTGCGAACCACCGCGCAACGCAGACAAGTTTGCCAAGTAGGACGTAGACCTTAACCGCAGCACGAACAAGCTAGGAGCTAGCAGCTGGAAGCTAGAGGCTGGCGAACGAAGTGAGCAAATGACCATCGAAGGCAAGCGTCAAAGCATTCCGTTGACTGAAGGACCAAGCCGCGCCGCCGCCCGCTCCTACCTGCGCGGCTCCGGCTTCCAAAAGGAAGATCTGCACAAGCCCATCATCGGCATCGCCAACACCTGGACGGAGATCGGCACCTGCAACGTCCATCTCCGCGACATCGCCGAAGCCCTCAAGGAAGGCATTCGCGAAGCCGGCGGTACGCCGATGGAATTCAACACCGTCACCATCTCCGACGGCATCACCATGGGCACGCAAGGCATGAAGGCTTCTCTCGTCTCGCGCGAAGTTATCGCCGACTCCATTGAGTTAGTAGCTCGCGGTAACTTGTTCGACGGCCTCGTAGGCATCGGCGGCTGCGACAAGAACATGCCCGGCATCATCATGGCCCTCTGCCGCCTCGATATTCCCGGCATGATGCTCTACGGCGGATCGATTGCACCGGGCAAACTCAAATCGCCCGACGGCAAAATCGTCGACATCACCATCCAGAATGTCTTCGAAGGCATCGGCTCGCACGCCGCCGGCCGCATTGACGATGCCGGCCTTGAAGCACTCGAAGCCAACGCCTGTCCTGGCGCCGGCGCATGCGGCGGCCAGTTCACCGCCAACACCATGGCCATGTCCGGCGAAATCCTCGGCATCTCGCCCATCTATCTCAGCGGTGTCCCCGCCACATCGAAAGACAAGCACGCCGCCACGCGCGAAGCCGGCCACATTCTCATGGACGCCGTCCGCGCCAACCGCCGCCCATCGCAAATCATCACCCGCAAGTCCATTGAGAACACCATTGCCAGCGTCGCCGCCAGCGGCGGATCCACCAACGCCGTACTGCATCTCCTCGCCATCGCCCGTGAAATGGGAATTCCGCTCTCCATCGACGACTTCGACATCATCAGCAAGCGCACGCCCTTCATCTGCGATCTCACGCCCGCCGGCAAATTCGTAGCCTCTGACTACCAGGCCGCCGGCGGCTCGCGCCTTCTCGCCAAGCGACTCATCGAAGCCGGTCACGCTGACGGCAGCACGCTCACCATCAGTGGCAAAACCCTCGCCGAAGAAGCCGCCCTCGCCGTCGAAACGCCCGGCCAGGTTGTCATCCACACCTTTGACAACCCCATCAAGCCCACCGGTGGCCTCGTCATCCTCAAAGGCAACCTCGCCCCCGAAGGCTGCGTGATGAAAGTCGCCGCCGCCGACCGCGTTGAGCATCGCGGCCCCGCCCGCGTCTTCGACACCGAAGAAGCCTGTTTCGCCGCCGTTCAGTCCGCGCAGATCAAACCCGGCGACGTCCTCGTCATCCGTTATGAAGGCCCCAAGGGTGGTCCCGGCATGCGTGAAATGCTGCAAGTCACCGCCGCCGTCTCCTCCAACGCCGAACTCAGCGCCCACGTGGCCCTCCTCACCGACGGCCGATTCTCCGGCGCAACCCGCGGCTTCACCGCCGGCCATGTCGCCCCCGAAGCTTTCGTCGGTGGCCCCATCGCCGCCGTCCGCGAAGGCGACATCATCCACTTCGATATCCCCAACCGCAAGCTGACCCTCGAAGTCAGCGAAGAAGAAATCGCCGCGCGCCTCAAGGGATTCACGCCGCCTGCATTACGTTGGCCCAAAGGCGTCTTCCGCAAGTATGTTGACCGTGTAACCTCCGCGTCGGAAGGCGCAACAACGTAAGAACAGCTTCTAGCTGCTAGCTTTTAGCCTCTAGCTTACCGCACTAAGGCCCACCGCGATGGTGGGCCTTAGTGCTTTAATGAGAACGATGAAAGAGCTTTGGACAGCTTTGGTTGAACTTCTTACGCCGCCTAATGAGACCGGCAATACGAAGTGCTACACGAATGTAGTCGCATGGGCCGACGACCCAAAAGATTATTCTGATGTTATTTCTTCTCTCTTTGAAAAGAGTGATTGTTCAGTACTGGAGATCGAGCAATGTGTCCGAGTTTCAGATTGCACAGATATACCGGAAGAGCTTCTGGAACAGATCGAACGTGCCAAAACCCATCCTGAAGACTGCATTTTTGGACACCTTCATTACTACCCGTCAAAACCATCCTAAAGAGCTAAAAGCTAGAAGCTAGCAGC